>ERZ1740059.529-NODE-529-length-19982-cov-3.597932_pt1 | contig 19982 bp, 16 predicted proteins | sample MGYA00581744_ERZ1740059 | MGnify/ENA primary metagenome ERZ1740059 (study PRJEB43018, sample SAMN04849738) | marine metagenome | isolation source: floating plastic debris | place: Pacific Ocean | collected 2008-08-28 | study: EMG produced TPA metagenomics assembly... | reverse complement strand
GACGCTGCGGGGAATCGTACCCAAACTATTGTCAATGGAGTTACAGAAAACTACAGCACTAATAACCTCAATCAATATCAATCGGCGGGAACTACTACCTATAGCTATGATCTCGATGGTAATTTAACCTCCAAAACCGAAGGGGGTCAAACCTGGACTTATAGTTACAATGACGACAATTGTTTGGTTGAAGTTATCGATGGGGACAATAACCTCACTCAATATGAATACGACGCATTTGGCAATCGCACCGCTACAGTTTACAACGGTCAGCGTACTGAATATTTGATCGATCCTTTTGGTTATGGGGATGTCATCGCCGAATACGATAGTGATGGTAACTTAGTTGCTAAATACGAACATGGTATTGGTTTGGTCAGTCGTATCGATGGGAGTAATAACCAATCTTTCTATGATTTTGACGGTACGGGTTCGACCGCAGCATTGACGGAACAGACTGAGACAGAGCTTAATAGCTATGCCTATCGTCTTTTTAGGGAAGATTTCTATGAGTGCAAATACTTCGATACATCTTAAAAAGCAAAATTTTTGTACTTCAGTAATTCAAAGAGATAATCATGAACAAAATAAAATATATAGGCATTCTTGTTATATTCAATTGTTTATTGAGTGCTTGTGGCTCTAATTTTACAACCTACGATAAGGACTCACAAAATACTAGAAGAAACAACCTAGCTACTGAAAATACTCGCTTGATTGTTGACAAAAACGATAGAGTTGTAAGAAAGCTTGGTGGTTCTAATGTCGTAGGAGAAAAAATATTTAATTCAGACAAATCTCTTTCATGCAGCTTAAAAAGTTGGGAATTAATAGGAGTATTTGTAAATGAGCATTTGAGAACAACACAAGGGGAATTTGTTTTTGAAATTACCAATCATGCTCCCAAAGACCATAATTGGGTGATATTTGAACTTTTGATTTTAGATGAGAAGGGAAAGGTACAAACAACTTCTAATCCATTCAGAGACTTACAGGGAGAAAGTCTACAAATTAATCCTCCAATAGAACAAGGTCAAACTAGAACTCTAGTTAGAGGATGGAAATATAGGATTGGATGGCATGATGTAACTTTAAAATCTTGCCAATGGGCTAATTCGGGTGCTGATTACTTTGAAAAATATCCAGAATTAAAAGATTATCCAATTCCATAGTTTTAAAATTGATGATATTACCATTTTTTGACTTTGGTTTAAGAACTAACAAATTAAAAGTAAAAATATCATGAATCACGATAATTAAAATGGCTTTACTGTTATTATTTATGTTCCATAAGAATAAACAGGTATTTTAAAAATATTTGTACACTTCGTTATTCAAAACTAATAATTATGGAGAAAATAAAATATATCAGCATTATTTTTGCATTTACTTGTTTATTAAACGCTTGTAATTTCAATTCTAAAGCTCAAGATAACAATTCGCAGAATACCGAACAAGATAAGGCTACAATAGAAAACTTGCCAGATGGAAATTATCTCTATTGTTCCGATCCTAATCCATATCCATATGAAGACAAAATAGATGCTCATAGATACTGCTTTACTTTTATAAAGGTTGAAATGAAAGTGGTAGGAGGTTATTTTTATACAGCGCCAAAAGATACTCCATATATATGTATAGAAGGAAAAGTAAAAAATAATTGGGTGATTGGTATTGGCTATGAAGATATAGGACCCAGTTCAGAACCATATACAGAAGAAGATTTTTCATATCTAAATGAATTACCTGATAATCCACCACTGGGCTATTGGGATGACGTAGAAGGTTTTCAAGGTGGTTTCAACTTAAAAGTTGGTAATCCAAGCCTATATAAATTATCTTCACCCAGCGAGGATAAATATACTTCTTACTGGGCGACTAAGCTCTACAAAAATGCTCAACTTAATTTAAGCAATTTTGAACATATAGAAGCAAATAATTTACCAGAATATACTGGATGTAAGAGCAAATAGCTATTCCAAAACAGCATATTTTGGGTATGAAAATAAATATATATGCGACTTTCTAAAACTCAGCAATTTTGTAAATTATCAATAATCTAAACATAACAAATATTATGACTACAGATCCTTTAAACATGAGACTATGACAGGTTTGTGACATGCAATAATGGTAATATCTGTCACAAAATAGCTGCTGACACTATCAACTATTTCCATAATTGGTTGAGTTATTTTTAGTGCTTTGGATATTATAGAGTCAATTATTTCTATCTGCTTATCAAGTGGACAATATAGAAAATGCAGTGTTTTTTGAACTGACATAATAAATGCAAAGACCCCTCAATTAAGTTCTCCTAATTTATTTGAAAATATAGGTTCGCCATACTCTTCTTCGAGCTTTTCAATAGCTTGAGGATACAGTCTCATTAAACTAACCGTAGGATTGCCTAAAGAAAAAGTATGACGTTTGTTTGTATCACTTTGTTCTTGTGGTGCAAGATATTCAATTTCACTCCAAGGAATCAATAGAGAAGGATAAAATATTTCATTTGAAAAAGACGAATTTGTAAAAAGATACATTCCTTCTTCTGACACACCTATATTTAACGGTCGAATCACGGTGCTATTTTTATCGCTATGAGTTCTAAAGATTCCTTGCTGATTTGTAATAAATGCGCTAGGGCAGCACTGCTCTATCTTATATCTTTTGGATAGTTCATTCCAACCGCTAGATATAGATAAAAACCATAAAAATAGAGCAATGCATAATATTCCTATTACAAGGTTTTGAACAAAATTAGACATATTTCCTAAAATGGTTGAGATTATAAAGTAAAATTAAAGACTAAGAATAAAATTGAAATTCTGTACTTTGCAACCTATTTTTGCCTATCTACTTAAATAAAGTACAAGAGTTATTACTGTTATATTTTATATTATAAGTAGTTTTATCATGCCTATTTTGATATTGCTAGTAAATCGATTCTTAACAACGCGCTTCATCACGATATCTTCATAATAATCTTATTATTTAGCCTATTTATTTAAAGCAAATATAAAATTTTAACTCTTTATAGTATGAAAAAATACTTGATGTTATTTTAGTATTAATTTGATATTTACGAAGATAAAGTATTTTTTATATCTTCTGTATTTGTATCTTTAAACTATTCATTACCAATTAGCAAACTATATTTATCTCACGTTATTATCTTTTATCTTTAACAAATGTCTAACAATACTAATTCTCATAACTTGTCTACCTTTGGCTGGAACTTCTTTTTTATTGGAGACATCAAACTGACGACTGATAGTGACTGAAATGTCTATATCTCCAATTTGGGAATTGAATCTATCTTTTCACAGCAATTTTCAAGCGAAGAATCATCTAGTAGTACCAATAGCTTAAGTTTACAGCACCTCCTACGACCCTATTCTTCTAATCAAAGAATTTTTAAACAAAAAGCAGACGGTAGCTACGAAGGCAATGATGGAACCTTAACTTGGAATACCGATCATTATGAATTAGAAGCTAATGGCAGCAAAATTGTTTTTCGTTCCGACGGTCAATTAAATTACGTAGAATACAGCAACGGTTATCTTTTGAGTGCTGGATATACTAACGATTTACTTACCGAACTTTCAGACAGTAACGGAGATAGCTTTGCTATAAACTACAATTCCGATGAACGTATTGAAACAGTTACCAAAGGAGCGGGACAAGTTAATACTTACAGCTACGATGTAACTGGACAGTATTTACTCAGCGTCGAAGATGCTAATGGTACGACTAGCTTCAGTTACAATAATCCTTTCGACCCGACGATAGTTTCCAGCATCACCTATAGCGATGGCTCACTCGTTAGCTACGACTACGTCCATGTTCGACGGTTACAACAGGATATTAATGGCGAAGGCAGAGAAGCTATTTCCTATATTTTTAACGAGAGTGGAGAAATCACTTCAGTTACCGATGCTAATGGCGTACTAGTTCTCTACGAATATGATGATAATGGTCGCCTCATTTCCCAACAGATAGCAGGCAGCGAAATAGTACTCAGCTATAGCTATGGTTCTGCTGGTGAAGTCACCGTGACTGATGCTGACGGCGCAACTGTCGAACTGTTACCTAGCGAACAAGGACTTTTTCTGAATCAGTCAGATGCTCTTGGTCGCTTTACTCAATTGCAATACGACGAGCGAGGAAATCTGACAGGAATTAATGCTGCCGAACAGTTTGGCATTACCTATGGCTATGACGAGCAGGGTAATGTAACTAGCCAAATTAATCCTTTGGGAAATGAAGTAAAATTCAATTACGAGCCAAATCACGAAAAGCTACAAACTGTTACCGATGCACGCGGTAATGATCTCAGCTATAGCTATAACGAGCAAGGCTACTTAACTGCTATTACCTATGAAGATGGTAGTTCGGAGAACTTCACTGTAGACGAACAGGGAAACACTGTCGAATCCATTAACCGTCGGGGTATAGCGATTGGCTATGAATATAACGCTCTGGGTCAGGTAACTCGCGTTGACTATCAGGATGGTTCTGCCGACACTTACAGTTACGACGACACAGGTCGTCTGACTAACACTACTGATGCTAGTGGCACAACTCTAATTGAGTACGATGCTGATAATCCTGACTTGATAGCTAAGATTACTTATTCGACAGGACGATCTCTCGCCTATACTTACGATAATGCTGGTCACCGTACTCAGATAGTGGATCAGAATGGTAGCGAAGTTAACTACAGCTATGACGGTTTGGGAAGGCTGTCGGGTTTAACCGATGAAACAGGTAGTAACATTGTTTCATATACCTATAACGATGCGGGTCGTTTGACACGGGAAGAAAATGGCAACGGTACTTATACTACCTACAGCTATGATTTGGCAGGTCAACTACTAAATCTTGCTAACTATGCTGCCGATGATTCCTTAAATTCTAGCTATGTTTACACCTACGATGACTTGGGAAGACAAATTAGTGTTACTGACCTAGATGGGGAGTGGGTTTATGAATATGATGCAGCCAGTCAATTAACAGGTGCAATATTTACTTCCACCAATCCCGAAATCGAGAATCAGGATCTAACCTATGTCTACGATGCTGCGGGGAATCGTGTTCGGACTATTGATAACGGAGTTACTACTGAATATCAAGCTAATGATCTTAATCAGTACACTAATGCTGGTGCGGTCGATTATCAATACGACCTCGACGGTAATCTAACTCATAAGAGTGATGGGGTTAATAGCTGGACATATGGCTATGACGATCGTGATCGTCTAATTAGTGTTCTCGAAGCTGATGGTTCGTTAACCGAATACGAATATGATATCTTTGGCAATCGTATTGCTACAGTTTATAACGGCGAGCGCACTGAATATTTAGTTGACCCCTTTGGTTATGGCAATGTAGTAGGGGAATACGACGGTAGCGGTAATTTAACTGCTGAATATACTCACGGTATCGGGTTGGTCAGTCGCACCGACAGCAGTAATGTTGCTGCTTACTATGACTTTAATGCTACTGGTTCGGCGATTGGTTTAACAGGAACAGGAGGCGAATTACTTAACCGTTATGGTTATCTACCCTATGGAGAGAGCTTGATTGAAAGTGAATCCATAGATAATTCCTTTGAATTCGTCGGTCAGTGGGGAATTATGGAAGAGGCTTACGGTCTTGATTTTATGCGGGCGAGGTTTTATTCGACCTCTGAAGGAAGATTTCTTAATACTGACCCAATTGGTTTGGCAGGCGGTGATACCAATATTTATCGTTATGTCAACAATAATCCTTTAAATTTAATCGATCCATCTGGGTTAATTGGAGTTGGATTTGACCTTACTTTATTTCAGTTTGGGATCGGAACTGGTCAAAAAAATAAATTCTTCTCGGAATTAGGAGGAACTGCTGGTGCTTATCTTAATTCTGACGGAGTAACATTTGGAGTTACAGGAGGGGTAACTCGTCCAGGCGATTTGACAGACTCAGATTATGTAGTTGGAGAATTTTCGTCTTCTGGGCTGGGTGTTTTTGTCACAGGACTTAGTAGTGCTGAACAGCAGAACGAAAGAATAACTAGCACGTTCAGGGTTGCCACCCCATTTGGGTCAATAGCAATCGGCTACAATAACGGAAGTGCCGAAGAAAGAAACTTTTTTACTGATTGGGTTGTTACTTTTGGAGGTTCTTCTACAAGTCTCGGTGTTAGCAATACGACAGATGGTCCAGGCATAGTAATTGTAGAGACTCCTCGTCTTCCACTTCCTGGTCCTGACGATCCGCGTCTTCCTGGTGGTGATGCTAATTACGACGGTATAAACAACCCCAGAATTCAACTTATACCTCCACCTTACACTGAAGAAGTAGAAGATGGATTTGAAGAATCAGAAGGGCAGGTGTGGCGACCAGCTTGTCCTCTAATCTTAGACTTAGATGGGGATGGTATCGAACTTACTTCCTTAGAAAACTCCGAGGTTTACTTTGATATCGATGGAGATGGTTTTAGAGAGAAGACTGGCTGGTTAAAATCCGATGATGGTTTGCTGTTCTTTGACCGCAACGGAGACGGTTATATTAATGATATTTCCGAACTATTTGGCAACCAAACTACGGGGGGTTTTAGCGAACTACAAGAACTAGACAGCAACAACGACGGTCAAATTACCGCCGCCGATACTAACTTTGCCAATCTACAGGTATGGCGCGATTTCGATGGCGATGGACGTTCCGATGTTAACGAACTCTTCACCCTTGACGAACTGACTATTACCAAAATCGATGCGGTAGGCAATAGCGTCAATATCACTAACGAAGGTCATCTCATCGACGAAACAGCCAGTTTTGAATTAGCCGACGGCACGCAACGGAAAGTAGCCAATGTTTGGTTCGGTCTCGACCAATTTGATTCTTACTACGACCACAACTCTACTTTTAATTCCCCCGTTGTTCTCACAGAGCAAATCCTCCAACTGCCCGACCTCAGAGGCTATGGTAACTTACCCAGTCTGCGAATTGCGATGGCAAAGGATGAGACATTGCTAAATTTAGTCCAATCCTTTACCGACAATGTAAACTCTGGGGATGTAGTTGCTGCCCGTCAGTTAATGCGCCCCATCATGTATCGTTGGGCTGGAGTTGAAGAGGTAGATCCTGTTGATAACTATCCCAATGCCAATATCGATCTTCAGGAATTAAGATTTCTCGAAGCATTTGTCGGTCGTAGCTGGAACAATACCAATCCCAACTCTGGCGGAGCAGAGACTTTAGCCAATACCTATAAGCAACTTCAAGGAGATTTGGAAACAAGGTTACTAGTTCAACTAACCGAGTCTCCCGTCACATACAACACCGTTTCTGAAACTTACCAGTTCTCAGGTAGCCTGGATGAAGCAGCAGTGCAATTTGAGGCTATTATTATCCAATCCCAAAATTCTGCCTCGGAAATATTAAAGCTTCAGACTCTTGCCTTAGCCCAATATATTCAGCAAGAGTCGGGAGATCGGGCAGCCTGGGTCTTAGAAGATATTCTTGATGAAACTCTGACGGGAACAGAAACAGAGAATCAACTATATGGCTGGCTTGGTAATGGTAATACTGTTGGAAGTTCGGGCGACGATACTTTAAATGCTGGTAACGGCAAAAATCGTCTGTTTGGGGGATTTGGGAATGACTCTCTCGTATCTGGTTCGGGACAAGACACTCTCTTCGGTCAAGCAGGAGATGACACCCTCAGAGGCGGAAGCGGAAACGATCTCTACTATGGGGGTGTAGGAAACGACCTAATCAGTGAAGATGCTTATGATTCTAGCCAAGATACATTAATTGGCGGTGTTGGCAATGATTACCTATTTGGCACTGGTGGTAATGACACCTACTTGTTTAACAAAGGTGAGGGCTCGGACACAATCTCTGATTCTATTCTGATTCGTCAATATGCTCGACCTTCTAAAATTGACAGCGGTGGTGTTAATGACACTCTAATCTTTGGTAATGGTATTACTCGCAGTAACTTGAGATGGAACTTTGACGGGAAAGACCTTAAGTTTACCTTAATAAACTCTCCTAACAATAATTTGACCATTGAGAACTACTATAATTCCATGTATCGGATTGAGATTATTCAAGTTGTAGGTTGTCAGTTTACTTCTGCTGAAATTATTGGCTCTCTAACATGGAGAGATACAAGTAACACCAATTATCTGAGTTGGCTTGAAAGCGAGATTTCCTATCGTGGTTTAGTAGGAGACGACAGGATTACCACAGGTAGTTATAGCGATACTATTTGGGGTGGTGCAGGTAATGATTATATTACCTCTAATGGTGGTAACGATACTATCGTAGGTAACGATGGTAACGATACTTTAAACGCAGGTGATGGCGATGACTCCCTCAACGGCGGAAATGGTGATGATTCTCTAAGTGCTGGAAATGGCAATAATTATTTAGTGGCAGGAAACGGCAATGATATTTTGATGTCGGGTTCTGGGGAAGATACTCTCTATGGTCAAGGAGGCGATGATACTCTTAACGGTGGAAGTGGCAATGATATTTACTACGGTCAAGCTGGTAATGACTTTTTGAGTGATGACATTGAAAGTTATGGTGTAGATACTCTAGATGGTGGTATTGGTAATGACACGCTCAATGGTGCTGGTGGTAATGATGTCTACATCTTTAATCGAGGCTATGGCTCAGATACTATCGTAGATTATGTCCGCGTTCGTCAGTATGCTCGACCTGCAAAAATAGAAAGTGGTGGTAATAATGACACACTTATCTTTGGGAATGGTATTACTCTTAACAATCTAAATTGGAGTTTTAATGGAGACGATCTGGTCTTTAGTTTGTCTAATTCTGCTGGTGACAGTCTAACTATTGAAAATTACTCAAATCCTTTTTATCAGATTGAAAATATTGAGGTTGAGGGACAGACTATTGTGATTGAGGAAGATATTTAGCTTTATTTAATTCTTACTTTAACTAAATAATTTTCCGTTATTTCAAGAGTAGTATTTCTGTTGAAGATTACTACTCTTTTTTTATTTTTGCATTTGATTAGATATTGCCTAACTAAAACTATGAATTGCGTTTAAGTTCAAATGTCTTTTTTTTAGTTAACTCATATTGTTTATAGTTGTTTCCCAATTAATTGCTTCGAGGAGTCGTGTAAATCACTACTGCTAATGCTGGCTATTTCTCCTAATCCCGAACTTGGCTGCATAATGGCAAACCTTTTGAGTGCTTCTTCTAGAGGGATATATCTCCCCGCCGTCTTCTAGGCATTTTTCTGTGAGAGGTGGGGCAATTTATGTCCTTATTTAGCGATCGCAAATTAGCTATCTTAAAAATTACTAGGTTTTAATAGTGTAATTTAGAAAATAATTAGAGATAAAATAAAGCTGGCGATCGCTAAAATACACAATGCTAATTTTTTACGGTATTTTTGCGTCTTAGAAATGCTTTTAGTTTTGCAGGCAGATATTTTTTGTAAGCTAGAAAAAAGTTCATCTGCGGTTTCTATTTCATCAGAAGATGATAAATCGAATATAGGTGCGAGACTAGCTTTACTAATTTCATAATTCTGCTGATTATTTTCAAGCATTTCTGTTGAGAAATATTGATTTTTCAAAGTTGTTTTAGCAGGAATATAAATTTTTTTACGATATTTTTTCATATTAGTTGCTTTGTTTTGAGAGTTAACAATATTATTGACTTTAATTTTATATAGTGCTTGATTCAATAACTTTTCTTCAATATAAGAATAACCACGGCTCAAAGAATAAATTGCCTGTTTTAAATCTTCAACAAAGCTTTCTTTTAATAAATAACTAGATGCGCCAGCCTGTAAGGATTGAGTAATGTATTTTTGGTTATTATGACTAGACAGCATAATCAACTTGGTATCTGGTAATACTCCACAGATATGTTTAGCTACTTCGACGCCATTAATTTTGGGCATTTCAATATCCAATAAAACAATATTAGGTCTAAGTTTTTTGGCTAAAGAGATCGCTTCAACTCCATTTTTTGCCGTACCAACTATTTCTATTTCTGTTTCGTCTCTCAAGATTGACTTTATACCTTCTTGTATCAAATATTGATCGTCTGCGAGAAGAATTCTGATCGTCATAATATTTAATTAATTTAATTAGTCTAATTTAATAAAAATAACTGAGAGATTGTTTGCGGGCATTTCAATCACCTGCTGTAGCTGTAAACCAGCATTATTAGCAGTTTCAACTACCATCTCTAAATTCCTAACTCCCCAAGTTGAATTGCGATCTTGTAGAGAGCGATCGAATTGAGCATTGCTAATAGCGGTGTGTTTTCCGTTGCGTTTAAATGGGCCGTATAAATAAAGTATTCCCCCAGGAGATAAAATTTCGGCTGCACCCTCCATTAAACCTACACAGGCTGACCAAGGAGAAATATGAATCATGTTGATATTAACTATTACATCAATTTTCCGCTGTTCTACTTGTTCGATCCAATTATCTTGAGTTACATCAATCGCTAAAGGTAAAGCCACATTATTTAAATTGCTCGCATTTTTCCAAGCAATAATACTTTCTCTAGCAGTGGGATTAATATCACTAGGAATCCAACTCCATGACTTGAAACGAGATGCAAAAAAAACGGCATGCTCTCCTGTGCCGCTGGCAATTTCTAAAACATTACTAGTTGGTGTTAAATTATCGCTTAATACTTTTAAAATTAATTCTCTGTTGCGTTGAGTTGCAGGAGCATATTGTCTGGCATCCATCGGAAATTACTTAGAACAAATGGGGATCGAGCTTTGTCATTCTATATTAAATAGGCAAAAAGGTGTGTGTTTTCTTGCTATATGTAATCTTAATTTAGATTATGATAATTGACAGACTGTAATGACTAAGTAAATTTACGTAGAAACAGCAAAATAAACACAATAAACACAAACTATTTGATAAGTAGCTCCACCCAATAAAAGGCACAATAGAAAATTGGGATAAAAGCATTTCTTTCTTTGACCCCCCAATACATGCAGCAAACTATATGCCTTTGCCAACTCCTATCTCAACCATTTAATGTTGAATGAAGTGGAATTACTTATTTATAAAGTAGAGCTGCTTGTTCGCTTTTTTCTCAAAATATTTAGGGCACGTCATCAATTAAATGATTAATAAACAATTATGAAAACAGTAATTATTACAGGGGGAAATAGCGGATTGGGCTATCATTGCGCTCAAGAAATCGCTCAAAATCCAAATTGGCAGATAATCATTGCCTGTCGTAACCCAGAAAAAGGAAAAATAGCAGTCAAAGGATTACAAAAAACCACTAACTCTACTCAAGTAGAAATGATGCAGCTAGATTTAGCCGATCTGACTTCAATTAAAACTTTTGTAGCCCAACTCAAAGATCGAAGTCTGCCTCCCCTTCATGCTTTGGTATGCAATGCGGGGGTGCAGTTTATCCAAAGACAAACCTATACCAAAAATGGTTTTGATATGACTTTTGGAGTCAACCATTTAGGACACTTTTTATTAACCAATTTGCTGTTGGAAGAGTTGGCAAAACCAGCCAGGATTGTATTTGTTAGCAGCGACACTCACGACTCTAGCAAAACTACAGGAATGCCCGCACCTTATTTCCGCGATCCGCAGTTAATGGCGCATCCTCAAGAAGATCCAGCTTTGAAAGATAAAAACATTGGGGAAATTGGGCGCATTGCTTATACGACTTCTAAGCTGTGTAATGTTCTACATGCCTATGAATTATCCCGCAGAATTCAGAATAGGAAAGAGTCTATTACTGTTAATGTCTTCAATCCTGGGTTGATGCCAGGAAGTGGTTTAGCCAGTGACTACACCCCCACCGCTAAGTTTGTTTGGAATAATATTTTGCCAATTCTTTGCCGTTTTGTTCCTAATGTAAACACAATGGAAAACGCAGGGAAAGCATTAGCTAGGCTGGTATTAGATAGTGATTTGGAAGGAGTGACAGGAAAGTATTTTAGCTGTTTTGAAATGATTAATTCTTCTAAGGAATCCTATGACTTGAGTAAAGCAAAGGAGTTGTGGGAAGGAAGCGAACAATTATTAATAAGTAATGAGTAACAAGTAACAAAGGCGCATAGTTAGCCGCATATAGTAATAACTAATGACTAACAACAAATAACTAATAACCAATGACTAATGACTAACAACAAATAACTAACAACAAATGACTAATAACAACATGATCGATAACAAATTTTCTAGATCTCAACACTGGTGGAGAAACAGCGTTATTTATCAAATTTTCCCCCGAACTTTTGCTGATGGAAACGGCGATGGTAGTGGAGATATTCAGGGAATTATTCAAAAACTAGACTATCTCAATGATGGAGATATCAACAGCGACAAGTCTTTACACATTGATGCAATTTGGCTTTCGCCGATTAATAAATCTCCGATGTATGATAATGGTTATGATGTTAGTGACTATTGTGCGATCGCTCCTGTATTTGGTACTTGCGATGACTTTGAAACCCTAATTGCCCAAGCACATCAAAGAGGCATTAAAATAATTCTAGATTTGGTCATCAATCACACTTCTAACGAACATCCCTGGTTTTTAGAATCTTGTTTTGGTAAGGAAAATCATAAAAGCGACTGGTATCACTGGCAAGATCCTAATGCCGATGGTGGTGTTCCGAATAACTGGCTATCTTATTTTGGTGGTACAGCCTGGACATATTGCCAAACCAGACAACAATATTACTACCATACATTTGATAAGCGTCAGCCTGACTTAAACTGGCGTAATCCCAAAGTAAAACAGGCTATTTACCAGATGATTCGCTTTTGGCTAGATAAAAAAGTTGACGGCTTTAGATTGGATGCGTCGAGTGTATATAGCAAAGACAAAGACTATCGCGATAATCCTTTAAAAGCAGAAGTAAAAGATAAGCAAGCATTTGAAAGTCAGCACCATTTATACGATAAAGACTTACCTGAAAATCATCAAATCATCAAGGAAATTCGTGCAATTATCGATGAATATGATAATCGCGTTTTAATTGGGGAGACATTTATTAGTAGTGGACTATATGAATCGGTTATTTTTCGCGGCGTAAATAACGATGAACTACACTTACCCTTTACGTTCGATTTTCCCTTTAGTCCTTGGTATCCAGGTCATTTGCAAAAAGAAATTATCAAAAAAGAGTTAATGACTCCTAAAGATGCTTGGTCGGTATATTTCCTCGATAATCACGATCTTTCTCGCCATTTATCCCGTTGGGTTGACTGTAGCCTCTGTGATAATCCCGTTGGTATTGCCAAGGCTGCTGCCACGATTTTGCTTACCGTAAAAGGTACGCCTGTTTTATATTACGGGCAAGAAATAGGCATGATAGACCACGAAAATATTCCTGCCAATAAATTGCGCGATCGCGCTACAATTGCTCACGAAGGAGAATCAGCTTCTAGAGACAAAGCACGCACACCAATGCAGTGGGATAACTCTGTTCGTGCTGGCTTTAGCTTTGGTAAAGATGTTGAACCTTGGCTACCAGTTAACGAGAATTACAAGGAAGTCAATGTGGCTACTGAGTTTGAGGATCGCGATTCGATTCTCAATTTTTATAAAGCTTTGATTAGAGTCAGAAAAAACAGCCATGCTTTACAAAAAGGCTGCTGGAGAACATTGATTCACTATCCTTACGAACATTTGGCTTACGTCAGAGAAACAGAAAAAGAACAAGTACTAGTTGTAATTAATTTTTCTTATGCCAAAGAATTGCAGATTGATGAAGAGATAGAGTGGGTAAATTGCCAAGTACATTTATCTTCTGATATTGGACCCGAAATATTCATGGTTTTACCTAAAAAGCGAAAGCGTTTTGAAGCTTCTATTTACCAGAAAAAAGGTTTTTACTTGCGGGTTGAATGATAATTACAAACCGATTTTACGCAGTATAGTCATGTTTTTATAGAATCCATTTAAGATCTTCATAATGGATTCTATAATTAATTTTGCCCAGGTACTTAGTTTGGCTACTGCTAGTGCAATCTCATTTTCAAACAAGTAATACCTGAATTTTTCCCCTGTTATCTAGTCGAAAACTATAGGATACTGGCAACAGTTAATAGGCTACATCAAAAAGCGATCGCATTGCAGTAGAGGTAGGCATCCAAAATCATAGTTCTAATGAAATATAGTGAATCATTGCCACTGTTGAATTCTAATAACATCTAGGCGATCGCCATTACTAAATTGATATCCATAAGCTTTAGCCTAAGCTAATTTTGATACAGATATGTTTAGCAATGCCTGAGATGATCGAGATTGATTCGTAATGGAATACCTGCACCCCTAGACGAACAAGATTTAAGAGGATTGTCTCGAATAAACTGATATGATCAAAACTACTCAAGATGCGACTGCTTCATCGACTGTTTATCGTTTTCGGCTGCAAGATTTTTTGCTCGGGGCACAGATGCTGTTTGTGGCTTTTGGAGCATTGGTACTAGTGCCAATTTTATCGGGTTTAGATCCCAACGTGGCTTTATTTACCTCTGGATTGGGAACATTATGTTTTCAGTTGGTTACGGGGGGTAAAGTTCCCGTATATTTGGCATCTTCTTTTGCCTTTATTGCACCTATAACTTTGAGTATTGAAAAATACGGTTTGGCTGCGACATTATCGGGACTTGCCGCTGCTGGAGTGGTCTATCTAATTCTCAGCTTAATTGTGTTTTGGGGTGATTCGGGAATAATTAATCGGTTTTTGCCGACTATCGTAACGGGACCCGTGATTATGGTTATCGGTTTGGGTTTAGCCTCTACCGCCGTAGATATGGCAACAAATGCAGGAGATAATTATAGTGGAGCGATCGCCATTGGGGTAGCTGCCATATCTTTATTAGTCACAATGTTGACCGCAATTACAGCCAGAGGTTTTCTGCGGTTAGTTCCCATTTTGGCTGGTATTTTTGCAGGTTATTTAGTTTCTTTGCCTTTGGGCTTAGTTGATTTTAGTCCTATTGCTCAAGCACCCTGGTTAGCCTTTCCTCGGTTTACCGCACCCCAATTTAGTTTACCTGCTATTCTTTTTATGATGCCTTTAGCGTTCGCTCCTGCGATCGAACACGTTGGCTATGTTTTGGCTATTGGCGCGGTAACGATAAATGACTACCTTAGAGATCCAGGGATACATCGGACTTTGTTAGGAGATGGTATTGCTACTACCTTAGCGGCATTTTTAGGTGGCCCACCCAACACTACTTATTCAGAGGTAACAGGAGCAGTCGCCCTAACTAGGGTATTTAATCCTGCAATTATGACTTGGGCAGCACTTTCCGCGATTTTGCTCTCGTTTTTTGGCAAGTTAGGCGCGATTTTGCAAACTATTCCCGTACCCGTAATGGGAGGAATTTTAATCGTTTTATTTGGTACGGTGGTAATTGTTGGCATGATTAGTCTAGTGCGGTCGTCAGAAGATTTATTGCAGCCTCGCAATATTGCGATCGTCGGCATAATTTTGATGCTAGGAGTAGGTGGCATGAGTGTTAAAGCAGGTTCGTTTGCCTTGGAGGGGATTGGGCTATCGAGCATTGTTGGGGTGTTGCTAAATTTATTACTTCCTCAAGGCAAAAAAGTCTAAGGGAACTAGTATCGCTATGGGAAAGTAATAAGCTTACTGTAAATCTACTAGATAGAAATTATAAAAATATTCAAAATATGGTTTATGCTCTATTCGAGTTAGTCAACCCACAATAATTTTCCAATTCAGCAATTAGCTCTTGCTTAGTTTCTAAAGATAAAAAAGAAGCCTGAAAAGAGTTTTTAGCCAGTTGATATAGCTCTTGTTTATTCAAATTCAATGACTCTTGAGCTGCTTGATAATTTTTGCTGACATAGCCCCCAAAATATGACGGATCGTCAGAATTAACGGTGGCACAGATATTCAAATCCAGTAGCTTTTTAAGATTGTGTTCTGCCATTGAATCGAAAACCTTCAATTCGACATTAGATAATGGACAGACTGTCAAAGGGATTTGGCGATCTACTAAATAATCTAATAGTTTTGGATCTTCCATCGAACGACCACCATGGTCGATGCGAGATACATCATAAAGGAGAATTGCTTCCCAAATATAATCTGGTGGGCCTTCTTCTCCTGCATGTGCTACGGTTAAAAACCCTTCTGCTTTGGCGCGATCGAATACTGCTTTGAACTTAGAAGGTGGATTGCCCTGTTCGGCAGAATCTAAACCAACTGCCACAATAGTATCTTTATAGGGTAAAGCCTGTTCTAAGACATTAAATGCCTCCTCTTGACTTAGATGGCGCAGAAAAGAAAGAATCAACTGGCTAGATATACCTAACTTAGATTCACCATCCTGCAAAGCCTGATAAATTCCTTGATATGCCGTTTCAAAGTCAATGCCGCGATCTGTATGAGATTGAGGATCAAAAAATATTTCCGTATGTCGTACACTGTCCCCTTTTTGTAATACTTGCGAGCCTTGGTAGTAAATATCGAGAAAAGATTCTAGATTGTCAAAGTTGTATGCTTCCTTTACTTCTGATACCGATTCATAAGGCAGATCGATTTTGTTGCGTTGAGCCAATTTAAACATCATCTCAGGCTCTAGAGTACCTTCAATATGCAAGTGTAGTTCAGCTTTGGGCAGATTTTGAATAAATTCTTTCATAATAGTTTATAAGTTAATTTGTGCAATAGCTGCTTTCTGTATCGAACGAAAAAAGCTCTAATGTAACAACAGAAAGTAGTGAGATTGATGCTGCTGTTGCAGTCTATCGCCTTATTAAGTTGGCTTTGCTTATTAATTTAAACTAACTCTAAAAAAATTCTAATTCTGAAGCAATGTATACAGTATGCAAATACTTCTAGCTTAAGTAGGATTTGGTTTTGATAGAGGGTAGTGCGATCGCTTTTACAATCAATCTTCTACTTCTGATGCCAATACCAAACAAAATTTTGGATGTCCGAACTAAATACAATTTATACTTTTTCTGGCAAAAATAATATTTTTGTTAAAATTTTGGTATTTCTAAAAATGCTGAAAAAATGAACAGAATTATTTCTATTGATGAGCAAGGCGCGATCGCACTTCCTCAAAACTTGATTGAAAAATATGGTTTAGAAGTTGGAGGACAAATAGTTATCGAAGAAGGCGAGGCGGGATTAATATTACGTCCTAGTACTAAGTTTCCAGTAGAAATCTACTCTGATGAGAGGCTGGAAGAATTTCGAGACTCAAACGAAGATGAATTAAAAGATTTTAAATTATAAAAATTGTGATAAAAGTCTTTCTCGATGCGAATATTTTGTTTAGTGGTTCAGTTTCAGGTAGCAAAATCGCTAAATTAGTCGAGATCGTTAAGCAGCATGAAAAATGTGTTACCAAGCTTTACGCCTTTGAGGAAGCAAGGAAGAATATAAAAAGAAAAAATACGGTTAAATTCAAGGATTAGAGTCATTGCTACAAAACATTACCATTAGTCAAGATTTAGTGCTTGATGTATCAGTAGAACTCAAATCAAAAGACATACCAATTTTAAGTGGTGCGATTACTTCGCAGTGTACTCATTTATTGACTGGAGATAAAAAAGATTTTGGTTTTCTGTTTGGTAAACAGGTTCAAAATGTATTAATTGTCTCTCCAAAGTTATTAGCAGAAGAAATGGTAGCGAAGGGATGGATGGAGAAAACATGATGTACGATCGCGCTACGATCCCCGATTTTGCTTATCAACGCTTGCAAAAAAACAAAGCAATGTCAGGACTGTTTGTAGTGAGCGATCGTATTTCTATTGGGCAAGCTATTGATGAGATTTTACTGCTGGTAAACTATACAGAGCAAGAAGAGTGGAAAGAGAAAGTATTATATTTACCTTGATAAGAAAGATAAAAAATAAACTCATATCGACGACAGGGTGATATTTTAATAATAAACTAGGCACCAATTTCTAAAGCCAAAAAGACAAAGCGTAATAAGAATACCGCTGCTAAAATCCAGACGGTAATATCGGTTTCGTGTGCCTTACCCTGAATTGCTTTGAGTATGGGGTAGCTAATAAAACCAACCGCGAGCCCTTCGGCGATGGAAAAGCTCAGGGGAATAAATAAAATAGTTAAAAAAGAGGGAATTGACTCGGCAGGATCGTTCCAATCGATTTCGGTAATGCTACCTGCCATTAGAACTCCTACGATTAGTAGTACTGGTGCAGTAGCAAAGGGAGGAATCGCTGAAAGCAAGGGCGTAAAGAATATTGCCAGAGCAAATAAAACTGAAGTTACTATAGCGGTGAAGCCACTGCGTCCACCTTCGGATACTCCCGCTGCTGACTCGATATAGGTGGCTACAGTCGATGTGCCTAAAGCTGCACCAACTGTAGTTCCTACTGCATCTGCCATAAATGCCTGACTAGCGCGGGGTAACTCTCCTTTTTCATCCACAAAACCTGCTTTGACTCCAACCCCTGTAAGCGTTCCTACTGTATCGAATGTATCGACAAAGAGAAAGACAAACAAAACTGCTAATAAATTCCAAATATTATTACTAAAAACTTGCCCTAACCCCACAAAAGCTTGCCCTGCAATGTTGACAGGAAACGCAGGAAAACCGACAATGCCTTCAGGCCAAGGAGCAATGCCTAAAATCCAGCCTAGCAAAGCGGTGGCTAAAATACCAATTAATAATGCACCTTTAATTCTTCGCGCCACAAAAGCAGCCGTAATTAGAATACCTGCGATCGCCATTAAAGTGTTCGGATCGCCTAGATTTCCTAAAGTCGTTGTGGTAGCTTCGCTAGTAACAATGATTCCCGAGTTGCTAGTTAGAGCGATATAGGCAATAAATAAACCAATACCCGCAGCCGTGGCATGTTTGAGACAGTCGGGAATAGCAGCCACAATCCGACTACGCATTTTGGTTAAGGACATGGCAATAAAAATTAGTCCCTCAACAAACACCGCAGCTAAAGCTACTCGCCAATCAATCCCCAAACCCAATACTACCGAAAAAGCAAAGTAGGCGTTGATTCCCATACCAGGGGCGAGGGCAAAAGGATATTTGGCATAGATGCCCATAACTAAGGTTGCGATCGCAGCAGAAATTGCTGTAGCAAATACTAGTTCGCCAAATAAATCTCCCGATTCTTGTAAAAACACGGCTTGAGAAAGAATGTCGGGGTTTACCGCCAAAATATAAGCCATGGTCACAAAAGTTGTTACTCCAGCTAGGACTTCAGTGCGGAAGTTAGTTCCTAGCTGTTCAAATTCAAAAAAACCAGCTATACCACCAGCTTTAGATGACGAATTGGCATCGGGTGATGATTTGGTCGGAGTTGGTGATTTCCGACTCATGATAGATACCTCTTTTAAAATAATTAATTAATTTAAAATTATCTTTAATAAAATTTTAATTCTGAATCATTGCATACAGTATACAAATTAAATCCGTTCCACTATGAATAGGTGAACAACACTCGATTTGCTTGTTATGGACTTGTATAACGTTGAGACGTATCTACAGCCAAAATTGGATGCCAACATAAGCCTTAATTGCGGTTAAAGTAATGTCTGTATTTTGCCCAAAATCCACATTACCACCAATATGAATATTCATCTTATTACTCGATGGGTAAATATAATTTCAAGAAGTGCAAGACTGGAAGCATTGCTGGAATTGGCTGGCTGGTGGATCTTGGATTTTTAACGAAGTTCAGCCCCAGATAGAAACTTTAGTGGATATGCAACGGCTCAAATGGTCGGAAATAGAGGTAACAGCAGAAAGCTTGTCTATTGGGGCAACCTGTATTCAAAACGACCTGCTAGATTTTGCTTTTCCTGGTGCTTGGACTGCTACAAAAGCTCTTAAAGATGCCGTCAGAGAACTAGCCTCGTTTAAGCTATCTCATGCTGCTACGGTGGGGGGCAATATTTGCTTGGCTTTGAGTGCCAGTACCTTTGCCCCAGCTATGGTGGCGTTAAATGCCAGCTACGAG
>ERZ1740059.528-NODE-528-length-19988-cov-6.937290_pt1 | contig 19988 bp, 19 predicted proteins | sample MGYA00581744_ERZ1740059 | MGnify/ENA primary metagenome ERZ1740059 (study PRJEB43018, sample SAMN04849738) | marine metagenome | isolation source: floating plastic debris | place: Pacific Ocean | collected 2008-08-28 | study: EMG produced TPA metagenomics assembly... | reverse complement strand
TCGCGTGGTACGCCCAGCGAGATGGAGGGGAGGCTTTCGGGACACGCGGAGCCGACGGAGCTTCACCTCGAGGTCGCGCCGGGCACGACCGCGGGGCTGCAGCTGGAGCACGTAGCACCGTGGCGGCAGCGGCTCGTGCGTGGCGGCGTACCGGTGATCTGGACGCGTACGGAGGCGTGGCTGCAGGGATTCTGGATGCTCGCGGAGCCGCTCGCTTCGTCTCCCGGGGTGCTCCCGCCCTTCAAGGCTGCCGAGGCGCGAGCGAGGGCGCGTGACCCAGGGCGCTGGCTCCACGCGATCCGGGCTGCCCTGCTGAGCACGAGCCACGGCCCGCTGCGCGCGGGGCGGTGGCGGCTCCGTTGGGTTCCGCCGAATGTCGCCGGCGATGCTTCTGAGCGGCAACGGCGGTCGTTTACACGAGCCCTGCGGGAGGCCTTCGCGCCTCCTGGGCCGCGGCTCGAGCATTTCTCACTCATCGTCGAGGAGCTCCGATGCGTCGTTCTGCGCCGTCCCTCCTCCCCGGATGCGCCGCGCGTCAAGGCTTGGCGCAAACACGCCCGGGCCGGGAGCCTCCCGCCGGTCGTTCTGTGGGAGCTCGCTACCCTCGACGGGTACGTGGTGCTGGATGGTCACGACCGCGCCTGCGCGGCGTTGGCCGAGGGCGTCGATCCCCCGATCGTCGTGCTCGAGCAGTGGGCCGAGGACCGACGGTTCAGGCACGAGCGCATCGCGTGGCGCGCCAAAGCGACGGAGCGCTACCTCTGGCTCTCGGACACCGTCGGCGAGCTGATGTCGACCCCATCGTGGCGCGCCGCCACAAGCCATCTCGTCGAAGCGCACCGAGCGGCCGAGCGCTCGATCACGACGGCTGCCTGGCGCCCCGCCCACTACGAGGCGTGGCGCACCGAGGTCGAGGCACGCGTGACCCCCGAGCATCCGGGCCGCGAGGGTTTCTTCGCTGCCGACGAGTAGCTCGCCTAGGCCTTGGCGAAGACGCGGGAGCGGAGCTCGTCGATGGCCTCCGTGGGAAAGCCGCGGCGCCGTCCGATGGCGCTCAGGAAAGCGAGGCCGCGCTCGCTTTGCGTCCGCATCTTCGTGAAGTGGTAGCGGAGGTAGACCTCGAGATCGAAGGGCGCGAGGTGCGGCGCGAACTTCGAGGAGAGGTAGTAGGCCGTGGACCCGAAGAGCACCGTCTTGGGCGGCTTCTTCACGCCGGTGCGGTCTTCCACGATGCGCCGGGCCTCGGCGCCGGCCTTCGCCGCGAGCTTGTAGTAGTCGCTGTGGCGGACGTCCTTGAGCTTCCAGCCCGCGCCCTCGAGCGCCACCACGATGGGCAGCATGGTGGCGCCGCTGAAGGCCACGGCCACGCGCGCATCCGGGTGCACGCGGGCCTTCATGCCGCCGGCGCGGAGGATGCGCACCACCTCGTTCGCGTTCGCGCCGCTGAAGGGCGCCGGCGCCGTCAGCCGGAAGGCGACGCCGGGCTCCGGCACCTCGTCTTCGACGAGCGGCGCGTCGTAGGCGATGAGCGTCACGCCCCCGTCCACGCGGCGCCGCGGCGGCACGTAGGGCGCGAGGAGGTCCGGCACCTCGAGCCCCGGAGGCAGCGCGACCACCGTCTGCCCGAGCTCCTTGAGCGCCACGCTCACCGGCGAGCTCGGGTTCTTGGCCGCCCGCGCGAGCGCCGCCGTGGACATGGCCAGCCAGAGCTGGTCGAAGCGGCGGCCGCGCAGCGACGCGACGTCCCCGTGCACCGCGTCGGCCTTGAAGGTCTCCGGGACCCGGCCCTTCTTGCTCGTGATGCGGTAGAGCTGGAAGCCCTGGCGCGCCGCGGCGACGTGCTTCGGCTTGAGCAAGAGCTCCACGCGCGCGCCCCCGCGCTGCAGATGCCACCCGTACACCTGGCCGACGGCTCCGGCGCCGATGAGAAGCACGCGTGGCGCGCTTCGGCTCCTTCGGCCGCGCCCTTCCACCTCGCCTCGCCGCGGCATCGCCTGGGTGTCCCTCGTTCCTCGCTCAGGAGCCGCGGATGCCGTAGCGCTTCGCGAGCTCGCGGAGGTGATAGCGCGTGAGCCCGGCCGCCTGCGCGCTCCGGGTGATGTTGTTGCCGTGCTTGTCGAGGAGCGCCTTGAGATACGCCGCCTCGAAGGTGTCGAGGACCCGCTGCTTGGCCTCCTTGAAGGGCACGTCGTCGTCCACGAAGGACTCGGCGGTCCCTCCGGGCAGCGCGCGCGGCGGCGTCTTCTGCGAGGCGGGCAGGAGGTCGCGGATGGTCAGCTCGCGAGCCTCGGCCAGCGAGGCCGCGCGCTCGACGGTGTTCTTCAGCTCGCGAATGTTGCCGGGCCAGGGATAGCCCATGAGCCGCTCCATGGCGTCCTTCGTCACGCGAAAGCCCTCGGCCTCGGCGTCCTCACCGAAGCGGCGGCGCGCGTGCTCCGCGAGGAAGTCGCGCACGAGCAGCGGGATGTCCTCCGGGCGTTCCCGGAGCGGCGGCAGCTCCACCTGCACCACGCTCAGGCGGTAGTAGAGGTCCTCGCGAAAGGTCCCCTCGTTGACCATCTGGCGCAGGTCCCGGTTGGTCGCCGCGACAACGCGGACGTTCACGGGGATCACCTTGTCGCCGCCGACGCGTTTGATCTCGCGGTTCTCGAGCACGCGGAGCAGCTTCGGCTGCAGCATGGGCTCGAGCTCGCCGATCTCGTCGAGGAAGATGGTGCCCCCGTCGGCCTGCTGGAAGCTCCCGCGGTGCCGGTCCCGCGCGCCGGTGAAGGCGCCGCGCTCGTGACCGAAGAGCGTCGACTCCACGAGGTCCTTGGGGATGGCCGAGCAGTCCTGCACGACGAGCGGCTGGTTGGCGCGCGCCGAGCCCTGGTGCATGGCCCGCGCAGCGAGCTCCTTGCCCGTGCCCGTCTCGCCGCGCAGCAGCACCGTCAGGTCCGTGGCCGCCACCTTCTCCAGCACGGCGAACACTTCGCGCATGCGGACGCTGTTCCCCACCAGATCGAAGAAGCGATTCGCCGGAGAGAAGGCGATCTCCACTTCGGCCTTCAGGGGCTCGAAGCGCACGTGGGTTTGCCCCACCTTCAGCTCCGTCCCTTCGCGGAGCCATACCTCGCGTACGCGGAGGTCCCCCACCTTGGTGCCGTTCGTGGAGTCGAGGTCACGGAGGAGAAAGCCCGGCTCCTTCACCACGACTTCACAGTGCGTACCGCTCACCGAAGCGTCGGCGACGACGAGGTCGGAGATGACGCTCCGGCCGATGGTGACGCGCTCCTTGTCGATCACCAGCTCGCGGCCCCGGTCCGGTCCCGCCGTGACCACCAGCTTCGCGGTCTGGAGCCGTCGCCCGACGACCTTGGCGTCGCTGACCGAGGTCAGGCCCGGATCCACCGCGGGCCGCTGGGAGTGAGGCACGTCCGCGCTCACGCGCTGGCCCCGAAGTCGTCCCGAATGGCCTGGATGTTCGCGCGGTAATCACCGGCGCCGCGGAAAACGGCGCTCCCGGCCACGATCACGTCCACGCCGGCATCTCCCACCTGGCGGGCGGTGCCGGGCTGGATTCCCCCATCTACCTCGAGGTCGATGGGCTGGCCCCCCGCGGCCTCGTGCGCGTCGATCATCGCGCGGAGCGAGGCGATCTTGGGCAGCACGTCCGGGAGAAAGGCCTGGCCGCCGAAGCCCGGGTTCACGCTCATCACCAGCACGAGGTCCAGGTAGGGCAGGACGTAGCGAAGCGTGTCCTCGGGCGTGGCGGGATTGAGCGACACGCCGGCCCGGCAGCCCCGGTCGCGGATCTGCTGGAGCGTCCGCTGGAGGTGGCCGGCGGCCTCCTGGTGCACCGTGATCACGTTGGCGCCGGCGTCGGCGAAGGCGTCGACGTAGCGCTCGGGCTCGACGATCATCAGGTGCACGTCGAGGGGACGCTCCGCGGCACTTCGCAGGGCACGCACGACGGGCGGCCCGATGGTGAGGTTCGGGACGAAGCGCCCGTCCATCACGTCGACGTGGATCCAATCGGCGCCGGCGTCCTCCACGGCGCGAATCTCGTCCGCGAGGCGCCCGAAATCGGCCGAAAGAATCGACGGAGCGATCCGGAGGGGACGAGGCGAGCGCGGCACGCCGGCAGTGAACCGGAGCGGCCCGGCGGAGTCAATCCGCACCCCGGCCTCGCGGCGGCGTAGCAAGCGTGTCGCGCCACCCACCTCTGGCTTGACGGCCCCGACTCGGGGACCACAGAATCCCCGGTGATATGGCGGGTTTCGGCCCGCCGGAGCCCGGCAACGCGCCGCGCTCGCGAACCCGGACGAAGCATGGCCGAGCAACGGTACCGCGTGACTCAGCGCCTCGAAGCCGGCGGCATGGCCGAGGTCTTCGTGGGCGAGTCGATCAGCGTCCAGGGTTTCAAGAAGAAGGTCGCGATCAAGCGCGTCCTTCCGCACCTCGCTCAAAACAGGAACTTCATCGGGATGTTCCTGGATGAGGCGCGCCTCGGAGCGCGCCTCAACCACGCTAACATCGTGTCCGTGTTCGATATCGGCGCCGCCGACGACACGTACTTCATCGTGATGGAGTTCATCGATGGCTGTAACCTGAAGAAGGTCATCGAGGTGCTTCGGGATTCCGGGCGGCACATCCCGCTCAAGGAGGCGATCTACCTCGTGATGGAGGCCTGCCGCGGCCTCAGCTATGCGCACGAGCTCGAGGGCGACGAGGGCGAGCCGCTCAACATCGTGCATCGCGACATTTCGCCGCCGAACATCCTCATCTCGAAGCGCGGCGAGGTGAAGGTGACCGACTTCGGCCTCGCGAAGGCGCATACGCAGCTCGAGAAGACCGACCCCGGGGTGGTGAAGGGGAAGTTCTCCTACCTCTCGCCCGAGGCCGCGGATGGGCAGCCGGTGGACCAGCGGGCAGACATCTTCGCCATCGGCATCGTGCTCTGGGAGATGCTCGCCGGCCGGCGTCTCTTCCTCGGCGAGACCGACTACCAGACGGTCAAGCTCGTGCAGCAGGCGAACGTGCCGAGCCTGAGCCGGCTGAATCCCGAGGTCGATACGGAGTTCGAGGCCGTGCTCGGCCGCGCGCTCGCCAGGAACCCGGAGGAGCGCTTCCGGACGGCGCGGGAGCTCGGCGACGCGCTCGCGAACTACCTCTTCAGCCACCAGCTGAAGGTCACGAGCTACGACATCGCCGCGCTGGTGAAGAAGGCCGTCGACGAGGGCGGCGCGTCGATCCCTGCGAGCCAGCAGTCGATCATCGACAAGCTCATTCAGGAGGAGCTGCTGCGCTTCACTTCCATCGAGGACCTGCGGGAGACCCCGCTTCCGGGGTCCCAGCCCCTCGTTCCGGAGGAGGTGGGCGCCGAGGCCGCGCCGGATGGGGCCTTCGAGGATCCCTCGGCGTGGTTCAGCGACGATGACGAGGTCGCCGAGGCCGTGGGCCAGGCCGGGAGCACGCCCTCGGACCAGCCCGTGTGGCGCGAGTCCGGCCTGGAGGGGCTCGAGGACATGGCGGGCATCGACCCCTCGCTGCCGCCGCCCGCGGGTACGCCTTCGCCGGTGCCGAGCCCGGCGCGTTCGATTCCGCGCGACGAGCCCTCACCAGCCGCAGCAGCCACGCCGCCCTCGCTGCCGCCGACGGCCGCGCCCCCCGCTGCACCGCCCGCCCCAGAGGCACTTCCCGCGCCGAGCGAGCCTGCGCCGGACGCCAAGGGCAGCTCCGTGGGGCTCTACGTGGCCGTGGTCGTGGGCCTCGTGGACATCGGTGGCGTGGCCGCGTTCCTCCAGGGCAGCTGAGCGGCCCACGACGGTGAGCTAGCACTCGCCTAGGTAGGCGACGTCCTGGCCGGCGACGTTCGCTTCGCACCCGTTCCCGTAGGTCTCGCCGTCGCAGCCGCATACCGGCTGCCAGATGTCCAGGCAGCCGTCGGGACGCGGCGCGCAGGTGCCTTCCTCGCCGTCCGCGCCGCAGGTGTTCGGCGTGAAGTCGCAGAAGAGGCTCGGGTTACAGGCGCCCTCCTCCCGCGTGCAGCCGGGGAGGCACTCCGCATGCGCCGTGAAGCAGGTGCCGAGGTCCGGGTAGAGCTGCGCGCAGTCGAGGCCGACGCACTCGCACCCGCTGATGAACTCGCAGGTCTCGCCATTCCATGTGACGCCGAGCTCGGCCTCGCACCCGCCTTCGCCGCGCACGCGCAAGGGATCGCAGGGACCCTGTCCGGGGCAAGGCGCCTGGTCGGGGCACACGTTTCCTTCCAAAGGACACAGCGCCTCCGTCTCCCCGGTCAGGCAGTCGAGCCAAGGGCAGCAGCTGTCGGCGCCCACGGCACACACCGCGTCACCGCAGACCAGGGGCTCACCGAGGTCGCGGCCGCCGCCGTCGGAGCCCCCACCGCCAGCGTCGGGGCTCTCGCCGTCGAGCCCGATGTCCGTCGCTCCAGCGTCTGGCGCACCGACGAACGTGGTTTCCGAACACGCCACGAGCACGAGCAGTGGCACTGCCTGACACAACCAATACCGCATGCGGCGTTGCCAGCACTCGGCGTGCCAAGACGAGTCAGGTGTCTCGGACCACGTTGCCCCGGGCCGAGGAGCCGGCGCGGAACCGACCAGCTAGCTCCGCCCGTACACCGGCACGATCGCCCCGCGCGTGCTCGTGTTGCCCGGCGACGCGAGGAAGGTGATGGTCGCCGCCAGCTCCTCGGGCTTGGGCCAGCTCGCGTGGTCCGCGTCGGGCATGTCCGCGCGGTTTCGTTCCGTGTCGAAGATCGAGGGCGCGATCGCGTTGACCCATACGCCGCGCGGGGCGAGCTCCTCCGCGAGGCTGAGCGTCAGCGCGGCCACGCCGGCCTTCGTCGCCGCATAGCCCGCAACGTTCGCCGTCGGCACGAGCGCCGGCCGCGCCGCGACGTTCACGATGCGCCCGGGCCCCGCGAAGGTCCGCGCAGCCGCCCGGCAGCAGAGGAAGCACGTGCGCAGGTTCATGGTCACGAGCTGCTCGAAGTCCTCGAGGGCCATGTCGGTCAGCGGGCTCCAGGCGAAACCACCGGCCAGATGCACGCTCGCCCAGAGCTCCGGCACGTCGGCGTAGAGCGCGTCCACGGACGCCTCGTCCGAGAGATCGACCTTCGCCGGCGCCACGAGCTTCGCGCAGGCGAGCGCCGTGAGCGCGGCGTCGTCCCCGGCGGTGAAGCTCGGGGCGACCACGGTCGCCCCCCCGTCCAGCAGGCTTCGCACGACCGCACGGCCGAGGGCCCCGCCGCCGCCGGTGACCAGCACCGTGCGCCCTTCGAAGGAAGCGTCTGAGCTCATGCGCCGGTCGTACCACGGCGCCGCGCCCAGAGCGCTAGCGCGAGCGCGACGAGCGGACCCGGTGGCGGTCCACCGGCCGCGCAGCCGCCGGCGCCCGCCGGGAGCCGCCCGACGATCCAGGCGTCGGGCGTCGGGCAGAGCCGCGTGTCGCTCGGGTTCGCCTGGCAGTAGCCGTCGAAGGCGCTGTCCACGTAGAGGAGCGTCTCGCCGGACGCGCTCTCGCTCAGCCGGTTGACCGCCAGGCACGCGCCGCCGTCGCCGGAGACGTAGTCCGGCGCGCCGCCAAGGAGCACGCCCACCAGCTCCCCGCCGCGGAAGACCCCCGAGCCCGAGTTGCCGGCGAAGGCGTCGACGGTCGCGTCGAAGGTGAAGCTGCCCAGGCTGCGTACCCGCCCGCCGGCGTCGACCTTGAGCGGCAGCCCATTCGGAAAGCCCAGCATCGTGAGCGGATCGCCTACGGCCAGCGAGCGAACCGCCTCGGGCGTGGCCGTCGCGACGGGGCGCCCCGTGGCCGGCCGGTCGAGGCGGAAGATGGCGTACTCCGGGTCGAGACCGATGGCGTTCGGCGGCTGCCGGGCGACGATGTCCGCGCAGCGGTAGACGTCGTCGTCCTCGATGACCCCGAGCGCGTCGCCTTCCCAGCGGTAGTCGAAGACGAAGAGCGCATCGCGGCAGCTGCTCGCCGAAAGGCAATGCCCCGCCGTGAGCACGAGGTCCTCCGCGATGAGCGTGCCCGAGCAGAACCCGGCCGTGGGCTGCTCGAGGAACCGTTCGTCCGGGCAGAGGCCGAAGAAGCTCTCGAGGTTCGGCACCGTGTCCGCGACCTCCCAGCGACCGCCGGCCACCCGGCGAAGATCTCCGTCCTCGATCAGCGCGCCGACGCTGGCCGCGAGCGCCGCGTTACCGGGCGCCGCGTCCGCCGGCTCGCGGCGCCCATCGTCACCGTAAACGACCTCGCTCGCGCGGCCCTCGACCGGCTCTGTAGGGGCGTCGCCGCAGCCGGACAGCACGGCGACGAGCAGGGTGAGCAGAGACCGTCGAAGCACGCTGCGAGCCTACCCGCGTTGGATGAGCCCGCCACCCTCAGCCTGGGTGCGCGAGCGCTCGCTTCGGCGTTGGAGCGGCATGTGCGCTCTGCCAGGCTGCCCCCGATGCCCGAGCTCTACTTCACGCCTCTCACCGGATCCCTCGCCGCGCGCATTGCCTGTTGTCATTACGGCGTCGACGTCGAGTACGTCGAGGTCGACCTGGCCGGGCCGCGGATCCGCGACGGCGGGCGCGACTACCGCGAGGTGCACCCGCTCGGTCAGGTACCGGCGCTCCGCCTCGACGATGGACGCCTCGTTTCGGAGATTCCGCTCGTCCTCCGGACTCTGGCGCGGCTCGGCGGTGCGCCCGAGCCCGCGGACCCGGACGAGGAGCTCCGTTGGCTCGTCTTTCTCGGCACCGAGGTTCACAAGGCGATTTTCCGCCCGCTCTTCGATCCCGCCTCGAACGAGGGGGCCCAGGCGTACGCACGGAGCAAAGTCCCGACGCGTTTCGCCTACCTCGACGCGGCACTGACCGACCGCGAAACGCTGCTCACCGAGCTCGGCCTGCCCGACATGTACCTCTTCACGCTCCTGAGCTGGACGCGCACCGCCGGCATCGACCTGAGCGCCTTTCCCGCGCTCCGCGCGGCGTTCTCGGCGCATCGCGAGCGCCCCGCGTTCAAGCGCGCCTTTGCCGAAGAGCTCCCGCTCTTTCAGGCAGCGGTACAGGCGCGTCGATAGCGCGCCCAGACGAGTCGCGGCGCGCTCCATAGGCACGTCGCCATGAGCAGGCCCACCGGGGCCGCGGCCACCACGATGAACGACTGGAGCGCCTTGACGCCGTCCTCCCCCGTCGCAAGGAGCGCGGCGGCCACCACGCCCATGGCCACGGACCAGAAAGCCCGTTGGCGTCGCGGCGGTGTGGCGGAACCGCTTACGATGATCGACGCCGAATACGCCATCGAGTCGGCGCTCGTCGCGAGGAAGACGAAGATCAGCACGACGAAGGCCGGTGTGAGAAGCGACGCCGCGGGGAGCTGACCGACGATGGCGAGCAACGCAGCCGGGAGCCCGTCGCTCTCGAGGGCGCCGCTCACGCTTCCGGGCGCCTCCAGCTCGAGGCCGATGCCGGTCCCACCGAGCACGGTGAACCAGAGGTTCGTGAGCAGCGGCGCCACGACCGCCACCGCGAGCACGATCTCACGCACACTCCGTCCACGGCTGATGCGCGCGACGAAGATCGACATGAGTGGCCCGTAGCTCAGAAACCAGCCCCAGTAGAACACGGTCCAGTAGTCCAGCCATCCGGGATCGTCCCGAAACAGCGCGAGGCGCGGCAGCTCGACGAGGTACGTGGTGGCACCCGCGCTCAGAGCTCGGGCCACGAAGCCCGGGCGACCGAGCGCCAGGAGGGCGACGGTGAGGCCGAGCGCGAGCGCTACGTTCAGGCGCGAGAGCCACTGAATACCGCGATCGATGCCGCTCACGGCGCTCGCCGTCGCGAGCGCAACGAGCGCCCCGAGCACTGCGACCTGCGTCCCATAACCGTCCGGCGCACCGAGAAGCACCTTGGCCGCGTAGGCCAGCTGCAGGCCGAGGAAGCCGATGGGCCCGATGGTACCCGCGAGGGCCGCCAGGATGCTGACCGCGTCCACGGCGCTGCCGGCGGGCCCTCGAAGCCGGCCGCCCAGCAGGGTGCGCGGGAGGAGTGCGGCGCCGTCCTCTTGGCGTATCAAAAGTACCAGCGCGCCGAGCGTGCCAACGAGACCCCACGCGAGAAAGCCCCAGTGCAGGTAGCTCTGCGCGAGCGCGGGGCCGACCGCCGCCGCGCTATGCGCCGCCACACCGCGGAAGACGGGGGGCGGAGTCTGAAAGTGGACCAAGGGCTCCGCCGCCGACCAGAACACGCCGCCCCCGGCGAGCAGCGTACAGAGGATCACCGCGAGCCAGCGCCCGTACGGCATCTCCGGCATGTCACGGCCCCCGAGGCGAAGCCGTCCGGCAGGTGAGAGCGCGAGGCCCAGTGCGACGACCAGGGTCGCCACGGCGAGCAGCTGCCAGAAGAGCCCGAAGGTTGCCGTGGTCCAGGCAAAGGCGGCGTTCATGCTGGCCCGCGTCGCGTCCAAGTCGACCAGGGCAGCCAGCGCGAAGAGACCGAGCGTGCCCGCGGCCAGGCGTCCGGTGAGCACGTCGCCCCGCGTCGACGCTCCCTCGTCGTGCCCGTCCTTCGCCCGCACCGTCACTGGGCCGCGGCCGAGTCGCGGCCGCATCGGAGTCGTGCCGCGTTCCAGGGACCGATGTCCGCGGATAGCGTGTCGCCACGAACCAGCTCGGCCAGGAGCGTGCCGAGCAGCGGGCAGAACTTGAAAGCTTGCCCCGACCCGCCGGTGAAGCACACGAGGCTTGGGTGCAGTCGGTCGAGCACGAAGCCGACGTCGCGGGTCATCGTGTACGGGCTGGTGCGCACCTCGAGGCGCGGGCCGACCGCGGGGAGCTGCTCGCGAAGGAAGGCGTCGAGGAGCGCCACCGCGTGCGGGGCCGGCTGCCGGTCGAGGGCCTCCCAGCTCGCCGCACGGTTCTCCTCCGGGGCCCAGTCGATGCCCACCTTGATGCGCGGCTGACCGTCGGCGTGACGGTCGAGGGCCGGAAAGCCGTAGTAGCGGCCACCGTCACGTTGCGCGGGGCGCGCCTCTTGGAAGTAGAACCACTGCGGGTAGCGGTGGGCGTCGGCCTCCGGCACCGCGTAGTGCGCCCAGAGCATGGCCCAGAGCTCGAGCTCGAGGGCGAGACCCAGCGGCCGCAGCAAGGCGTTGGTCCAGGGGCCTGCGGCGAGCACCACTTGCCGCGCGCGGAGCGGGCCCGAAGGCGTCGCGAGCACGGCGCCATCGGGCCCCAGCTGCAGTGTGCGTACCGGGCGCTCCTCGTGAATCTGCGCTCCGGCCGCACGAAGCTCGCGCGCGAAGAGGGTCAGCGCTCGGTCGGAGCGGATCGCGCCCGCCGTCGGCTCGAAGAGGCCAACGTCACCCCCACGCGGACGCAGCGGGAATCGCGCAGCGATGTCCCCGCTCTCCAGGGCCTCGTAGGGAATGCTCTGCGCGTCCATCACCCGCCGAGCTCCCGGGATGGAGCCTTCGATGGTCTCTTCGTCAAAGGGTTCGCCGTAGAAGAGCAGCCCGTGCGTCTCCCGGAGCTCCACACCGTGCGCTTGCTCCAGGGCACGCCAGCGCCGGTTCGCGGCCTGGCTCATGCGACAAAGGTAGGGGTCCGAGTACATCTCCCGGAACATGCGAGAGGCTCCCACGCTGCTGCCGTGGTCGTTGCCGATGCGCCGGGCGTCGAGCACGGCGAGGCGCGGGCCGAGGTCGCGCAGGTGATAGGCCGCGGCGAGGCCGGCCATGCCAGCCCCGATGACGGCAACGTCGACTTCTTCCATCAGCCTGCCAGCCTCGCCGGTGTCACGGGCGCGAAGGCGCGACCCACCGGCTCCTCCGTCGCGCCGTCGCGCCGAAGCCTCGTGAGCACGTCATCAGCCCGCTCACGCTCCGCGCGGTCCCAGAAGAGCGCCACCTTCCGGCGGTGGAGCGTTCGCACGAAATCGTAGACGTCCCCGGGGCGAGCGCGGCGCCAGGTCGACCGGGCGTAGTGCTCGATGCTGTCGACCACGACGGCGCCGGCATTTGCGAGCGCGTCGGGAAGCACCCGCGCGCCGCGCTGCGCGAGGATCGCCTCGGCGCCCGCCGAGCTGAAGGGCGCGTTGGCGCCGCTCACCACGAGTCGCGTCGCGAGCCGCGCGGCGAGAACGTCGTCGATGAGTCCCGTCGCGCTGCACAGGACATGAGCATCGGCGGCCTCGGCCGCCCAGCGATGCGCCGGCACGGGCAGGGCCCCGGCGACGGTGCGCGAGGGATCGCGGTCCACGGTGCGGACGTCATAACCCCTGGCCACGAGCTCCTCGGCCACGACGCAACCGACGGCGCCGATGCCGTGCACCACCACCCGCTCGACGGGGCCGCCCGGGAGCGTCGCCACGCTCGCCTGGAAGGCGCCGAGGACGCCATGCGCCGTCGCAGCGCTCGCATCGACGCGGTGGCCGACGGCCGCGAGCACCCAGGGCGAGCGCCGGGCGAGCAGCTCCATGTCTGCGGCGCTCACGTTCAGGTCGCAGCCGGTGAGCATGCCGCCGTCCAGTGCATCCAGGAGCGCCCGGGTGATGCGCAGCACGCGCGCCTTCGCGGACGCCGGCTCCGATGCCCGCGCGACGATCTTCCCTCCGCTGAAGCCCGTCGCGTAGAGGTCGTGCTTCAACGCCATGCGTTCCGCGAGCAGGACGCCCTCGGCGACGGCGGCGGCGTCGTTCGCGTAGGGCAGGAGCCTCAGCCCGCCGTTGGCCGGTCGCGCTCGCGAACTTGGCTCGGCCACGACGAAGACCCCCACGCTCGGCTCGCTCACGCTCGCGACCACCCCGACGCTCACGCCGCCACCTTCCGGAGGCGGAGATAGGACTGCACGTAGTCCATCGAGTGGCGCTCCGGCGCCGCCGCGATGGCGGCGCGGTACCGCGCGTAGAGCGTGTCGCAGACGGCCTGCCGATCCGTGCGCTCGCCGAGCGCGTCGCGGAAGGTGTGCTCGCTCCACGAGCGCACGGTGCGCATGAGCCCGTCGGCGAAGGCGTCGGTGTCGCCGTCCTTCGCGAAACGTGCACGGTAGAAGCAGGGCACGAGCTCCACGCGGGAGGTCACGAGGCGAAGCCCGGCGCGATGGGGCGTGCTCGCCGCGTCCGTCAGGCATTCCGTCAGCTCCGCCTCCGACTTGTAGAAGTTCTGGAAGGTGCCGCGTACGTAGGCCTCCTCGTCGATGCGGCCTTCCTCGCGGAGCCCCTTCCAGAGGTCGTGCAGCACGTCGTGCATGCACTCGTGTTCGTGGTTGCGTCCGAGAAAGCGACCGTCGCCGTCTCGGGCGAGGTTCACGAGCACCAACTCGCCCCCGGGCGCCAGCTCCTCGGCTCGGCGCGTCAGAATCCGCCGCCAGTCGCGCTGGGCCACGGCGGCGAAGGCGTTCCGAGCGGCCACGTCGGGGGTGGCGTTGGCATGTGTGTGCGTGCGGAGGAGTATCGGCTTCTCGCTCAGCCAGTGCATCGCCGTTGCGCTGAAGCCGAGATGCACGGAGCCCGGGGCTGCGACGGGCGCGTAGAACGAGCGCGGGACCATGAGCCCGAGCGCGTCGGGCCGGTCGGCGACGGTGCGCGCCACGTTGATGCCGAGCGCGTCGAAGTCGTTGGAGGGAAGGTCGTTTGCCAGCAGCTCGAAACGAGTGACGCCTTCGCGGCCCAGCGCGAGCTCGAGCACGTTGCTCCAGAGCCCAAGCGCGGTGCCGCCGTCGGCGGCGCCGCAATCCAGGAAGCGAAAGGTGTCGGAGTCGACGGGAACAGCCCCAGTGGCGGCCCGGATCATGTCGAGCGAACGCTCGAGGCAGACGCGCGCGCCTTCCGTGTCGTCCGAGTAGTTTGCGGTCATCGCGATGGCCAAAGGGCCGCTTCCTTCCTCGCCGGACGCACCCCTCCCGGGCGGCGCCGGTCGTCGGCGTCGCCACGGGACAGTCGCCGGCGAACCAGGCCTCTAGGCGGACCTCGCGGGCCGGAGAATCCCGAAACGCGGGTGGTGCTTCGCTTTCTTCGGCCTCGTGCCTCGGCCCTCGCGAGGTACAAGGCGGGCATGTCCGTTTCGAGCGTCGAGGCGGCTCCAACTCCAGCTTTCGGGCGCTCCCGCTTGCTCCTGCTCTTGACGATCGGCTGCGCAAGCGGCGCCGCGGCACCGGCGCACCCCCGGACACCCGTGAGCCCCACGCACCGCGAGCTCGAGGTTCCCGCCGAAGGGCTCACGCTCGCCGGCACGCTCTCCCTGCCAGCCGCGACGTCGCCCGTGCCGGGCGTGCTGCTCGTGCACGGCTCGGGCCCCAACTCGCGCCATCAAGCCTCCCGCGGGCAGCTCGGCATGGGCTTCGGGGTCGAGGTGGCGACCTTCGACGCGCTCGCGGCGGGGCTCGTGGAGCGGGGCATCGCCGTGCTCCGCTACGACAAGCGAAGCTGCGGTCCCTTCAACGGTTGCGCCGACAACGGCTATCCGCCGCCCTCGCCGGAGCTGCGCGCGGACGCCTTCGTGGACGATGCCGCGCTCATGCTCGACGCGCTCGGGGTGGCGCCGGAGGTCGACGCCGCGAGGCTCTTCGTGGTCGGTCACAGCCAGGGCGCGACCTTCGTGCCGCTCCTCGCCGAGGCGCGCCCCGCGCTCGCCGCCGGCGTCATGCTCGCCGCCGCGCATCGCCCCATCGACGCGCTCCTCGGCGCCCAGCGCGATCTGCTCGTCGAGCTTCTGACCGAACAGGGCGCCCCGGCCGAGGCCATCGCGCAGACGACGGCACCGCTCGACGCCGCGCTCGCGCAGCTGCAGCTGCTTCGCGCGGGCACGCTCGCAGGCGACACGCCCGTGCTCGGCGCGCCGGCCCTCTTCTGGCGCTCGATGATCGTGCTCGGCGAGCGCGCCGAAGCGGCCGCGCAGGCCGTCGCGACGCCGCTCCTCCTCGTCGGCGGGAGCTACGACTGGAACGTGCCGCTCACCGAGCGCGAGGCGTGGGAGACGACGCTCGAGGAAGCGGGCGGGCCCCGTACCTTTCGCCGCTTCGAGGGCATGACCCACGCGCTGAACTGGATCGCAGAGCCGGACCGAACGCAGCTCGGCCCCGCCGACATCGGCGCCCACGTGCACGCGCCGCTCCTCGACGCCCTCGCGGCCTTCGTGCGCGCGCCGCGCTAGAACCCCTGGGCGAGGAGGGCGTCCGCGACGCGCTTGAAGCCGGCGCGGTTGGCGCCCGCGACGTAGTCGATGGTGCCGTCGTCACGCGTTCCCTCGGCGGCGCAGGTCGCATGGATCCGCTCGATGATCTGGCGGAGACGCGCGTCGACGTCCTCCCGGCTCCAGCTCAGGCGAAGGGCGTTCTGGCTCTGCTCGAGGCCGCTCACGGAGACCCCGCCGGCGTTCGCGGCCTTGCCCGGCGCAAAGGCGACGCGCGCTTCCTGCAACCGGCCGATGGCGCGGGCCGTCGCCGGCATGTTCGCGCCGGCGGCGACCACGCGGCAGCCGCCCTCGATGAGCGCACCCGCGTCGTCCGCGCCGAGCTCGTTCTGCGTCGCGCAGGGCAGCGCCAAGGTCGCGCCCACGCCCCAGGGGCGCTTGCCCTCATGAAAGGTCGCGCCGGCAAAGCGCTCGGCGTACTCGCGGATGCGCCCGCGGCGCTCGAGCTTGAGCTCCCTCAGGAACGCGAGCTTCGCCTCGTCGATGCCGTCGGGGTCGTGCACGAAGCCGCCGCTGTCGCTGACGGTCACGGGCCTGGCCCCGAAGGCGAGGAGCTTCTCGATGGCGTGGAGCGCCACGTTCCCGGAGCCGCTGACGGCGGCGGTCTTGCCGTCGAGGCCCTCCCCCTGAGTCGCCAGGACGCGGTCGACGAAGTACACCAGCCCGAAGCCGGTCGCTTCGGGCCGAAGCGCGCTGCCGCCGTAGCTCGGATGCTTGCCCGTGAAGGCCCCCTCCCAGCGCCCGGTGAGGTCGCGGAAGGCGCCGAAGAGGTACCCCACCTCGCGCGAGCCGACGCCGATGTCACCGGCGGGGACGTCCACGTCGGCGCCCACGTAGCGCGTCAGCTCGCGCATCATCGCGCGGCAGAAGCGGCGCACCTCCCGGCCGCTCTTGCCCTTCGGGTCGAAGGTGGCGCCGCCCTTGCCGCCGCCCATGGGCAGCCCCGTGAGCGCGTTCTTGAAGGTTTGCTCGAAGGCGAGGAACTGGAGCGTGCTCTCGTCCACCGAGGGGTGGAAGCGAAGGCCGCCCTTGTAGGGCCCGATCGCGCCACAATGCTGCACGCGCCAGGCCCGCTCGACGTGCACGCCGCCGTCGTCGTCCTCCCAGGTGACCCGGAAGCGCACGACGCGATCGGGCTCGACCAGCCGCTCGAGGATCGCCGCGTCCCGGTAGTCCGGCTCCTGCGCGAGCTCCCACACCGACTCGACGACCTCGTGCACCGCCTGGAGGAACTCCGGCCGGTGTGGATTGCGGGCCTTCACGCCGTTCAGGAAGTCGTGCATCGAGGCGGCGGTTCGCGGGGTGTCCATACGATCTCCGGGCGGGCGCGGCGGAAGGCCGGCGGTGCGGCGGTGCGGCGGTGCGGCGGTGCGGCGGACGTTAGCGCTTCGCCTCTCGCGCCGGTGCGCTATCACTCACGCATGCCCCGGCAGTACTGGCTGATGAAGTCCGAGCCCGACGTCTATTCCATCGACGACATGGAGCGCGACGGCACCGAAGAGTGGGAGGGCGTCCGGAACTACCAGGCGCGGAACTTCATGCGCGCCATGAAGAAGGGCGACCTCGCGATCTACTACCACTCGAACGCGAAGCCCTCGGGGGCCGTCGGCGTCATCCGCGTCGTCGGCCCCGCCCGACCCGACGCCACGCAGTTCGACCCCGAGCACAAATACTACGACGGGAGGTCCAAGGAAGAGGACCCGCGGTGGGACGTCGTCGACGTGGAGTTCGTCGAGAAGTTCGGGGAGATCGTCGGCCTCGCGGAGCTCAAGGCGGACGCCGCGCTCGAGGGCATGCACGTCACGCGGAAGGGATCGCGTCTGAGCGTCACGCCCGTCGAGAAGGCGCACTTCAAGCGGGTGTTGAAGCTCGCCGGCGCCAAGATCCGCGTGCGCTGACTCCATGGAGGCTCTGACGCTCGGCGTCGTCGGCGACGTCCACACTCACTTCGGCGTCGGGGACGTGCGCGCCCTCGACGCCGAGGGCTACGACGCCTTGCTCTTCGTCGGCGACCTCGCGGCCTACACCGAGCGGGGCGGCGTCCAGACCGCGCGCCGGATGGCCGCCCTTCGGACCCCGGCGTTCATGATCTGCGGCAACCACGACGGGACCTGGTTGCCTCAGCTCGCCGCCGAGACGCTTCCGCCGCTCTTCCGCTTCAAGCCGGCCTTCGGGCACCGACAGGCGCGCCGCGTCGCCCGGCTCCGTCGCGCACTGGGCCCCGTGCGTCTCACCGCGTACGAGCGCATCGACCTCGGAAGCCACGCGCTCGTGGTCGCACGGCCCCACACGAACGGGGGTCCGGGCCTCGCCTTTGCGCGTCACCTAGGGGCCGCCCATGGCGTCCGGGACCTCGATGCCAGCGCGGCGCGCCTCGGCGCGCTCCTCGCCGACACGTCCAAGCCCATCGTGGTGCTCGCGCATAACGGGCCCGCGGGCCGCGGGGATCGTCCCGACGACCCCTGCGGACGCGATTTCGCGCTCGAGGCGACGGGGCTGCCCGGTGACTGGGGCGACGAGGACCTGCGCCGCGCTCTCGACGCGGCCCCGGCGCCGCCCCAGGCCGTGTGCTTCGGGCACATGCACCACGCGCTGAAGACGGGAGGAAGCCGGCACTGGCAGCGTCGCGATGCCGCCGGCACGCTGCACGTCAACGCGGCGCGGGTCCCGCGCATCGACGAGACGGGCCGGCGCCACCACGTGCGCCTCACGCTTCCGGCGGACGGAAGCGACGCGCGGGCCGAGGAGCGATGGTGCTGAGCGTGCCCGACGAGGCCGCCGTGGCCCGAGCGCTCGCGGCGCATCGCTGGGTCGAGTACCCGCCGCTGCCCGGGCGCACGAACCATCGCCGCGCCGGCGTGCTCGTGCCGCTGCGCTGGCGCGCGACGGTCGCGGCCATCGAGGTGCTCGTCACCGAGCGGGCGGCGCACCTCAGCCATCACGGCGGCGAGTACAGCTTCCCCGGCGGCAAGCCAGAGGCCAGCGACGCGAGCATCGAGGCGACGGCCCTCCGGGAGGCGCGGGAGGAGATCGGCCTCGGTGGCGCCCGCGTGCTGGGGCGCCTCTCGAGCCTGCCGCTCTACACGAGCGACTACCGCCTCGAGCCTTTCGTCGCCGCCGTGCCCACGGAGGTCGCGCTCGTGCCCAACCCGGGCGAGGTGGCCTCCATCGCGACGCTCGACGTGGGCGAGCTCTTCGACCGCTCGGCGTGGCCGGGCATTCCCTACAAGCGACAAAGCGAGACGCGGCTCTCCCCCGTCTTCGAGCTCGCGCCGGGCCGCTGGCGTGAGGGCGTCGTCTACGGCGGAACGGCCCACGCCCTGCACGAGCTGCTCGGCGTTCTGGCCCCGCTCTTTGGAACCTCGGTGCCACCCATCGTGGAGGCGGACTTCGGTTGGGACGACGTGCTGCCCGGTGAGCGTGGCTGACGCGCTTCAGGGCCGCACGGGCCAGGCGCTACCGACGCAGCCGCAGCAATCGCGGCCGTCGGAGCTGACGAAGTCGACGTCGAAGGTCGAGCCGTCCGGGAAGGTCCCGGCAATCCGGGCGCGGAGCGCGTCGCCCGCCTGGGTGACCTCCACCTCGACCTCCGTGCGCGCCGCCGGGTAGCCCTCGACATATTCGTTGGGCGGCGGGCAGGGGGCCGGCCCGCGTGTCACGTCGGCGACCTCCCGTCGCGGCTCGCCCTCGTTCGGGAAGAAGCGGTCGCCGAAGGTGGCGATGAAGCACTCGTCCTCGGTCTCCCGTACGAGGAAGTAGTCGAAGATCGCGCGGCACCCGTTGGCGTAGACCCACATCTCGGCCGTGCCGGCATCGGGCGTCGGCGGGGCACCCTCGGGCCCCCCCACGCCGGTGCGCGAGCATGCGGCGAGGAGCAGCAGGAGGGCGAGCCGAGCGGAGGTCACCGGGCCAGCCTTTCGGTCCACGCTACGGACTGCAAGCGTCGACGTCGTCAAGCTCACGCGCCGCGGGAGCGAGGGGCCAAGGCGCGTCGGAGCCCTCGGCGGGGTGAGGCCAATTCACGAGTCCTTTCCGCGCGGCACGAGCCATGCAGACCCTCCGAGGGCGCCCCGTGCTCAAGGCGGCCCGAATGGCCGCCGTAGAGCCGCTCCGTGGATCCCCTCCCGCCCGGCCCCGCTTCACTGCGCCTCCGCGTCGTCGTGGCGGCGTGGTCGCTCGTGCTGGCCGGCGCGATGACGGCGCTGGCGGCCTACGGCGCCGCGCCTGGGGAGCAGCGGCCGGCTCCGCGGCGCTGGCCCGCCGCGCTCGACGCCGCTCTGGCGCCGCCCCCGGGCCGGCTTCGCCTCGTGCTGGCCGCGCATCCGCGCTGCCCCTGCACGCGGGCGTCGCTTCGTGAGCTCGAGCGGCTCGTCTCGCATCGGCCGGGCGCCCTCGAGGCCACCGTGCTCTTCTTCCAGCCAGAAGGCGCGGGCTCCGCGTGGCGCGAGACGGCGCTCTGGCGCCTGGCCGAGGAGCTGCACCACGTCACGCCCGTCGCGGATCTCGAGGGGGGCCTCGCCGCGACCGTCGGCGCGCTCACGAGCGGACATGCCGTGGTGTACGACGCGAGGGGAACACTGCGCTTTCAAGGCGGGCTCACCGGCGCCCGCGGACATGAGGGGGACAACGCCGGCACCGCCGCCGTACGCGCGCTCATCGGCGAAGCGGCCACCGCAGCAGCGTCGGCCGAGGCGCTTCACGGAAACCCCGTGTTCGGCTGCGATCTCTCGGACCCCGAGCGCGACACCACGCGCCCTGCCCCCCGGACGCCATGAACACCCCCACCACTCCGCGCGCCACCG
>ERZ1740059.525-NODE-525-length-20079-cov-3.818468_pt1 | contig 20079 bp, 29 predicted proteins | sample MGYA00581744_ERZ1740059 | MGnify/ENA primary metagenome ERZ1740059 (study PRJEB43018, sample SAMN04849738) | marine metagenome | isolation source: floating plastic debris | place: Pacific Ocean | collected 2008-08-28 | study: EMG produced TPA metagenomics assembly... | reverse complement strand
TTTTTTTGGAAGGGCGATCTCTTTTTCAGAATAAAGCTTATCCCAAATTCAATTTCCATAGCAGGTGAAAAATACTCAACAATTATAACTAGTTAATTCTCCAAGCTTGGAGACATTTCCAAGACCAATCGGGATTTTTTTGATAGAAGCGTAATTCCCAATTTACATTTGCCTTTATATCAATCGTATCTATTGCTAATTGCTTTAATTGAGTTTTACGATCGGAATTAAAATCATAAGCCAGGCTAAGATGTAGCCAATCTTTTAATCTCAATTTGTCAGAATATTTTTCAAGAGTTTCTGCTTGAGCAAAGTTAGCAATTAATTGTTTGAGACGATCGCACTGTAATTCCAAACCATGCCATTTTTCTTTAAAGGCTAACTGCTCGATTTCTATTTTTAGAAAATGATTGTTTTTGGCTTCAACATATGCCCTATCTAAAGCTTCAAGATAAATAGGAATTAAATCTAAGTTGGCATCAAAAAATCCTGTGAGACTGCAATGAGGCATATATTTATGGGCAGAATTGTTCCCGTACAATTCACGACTTAGATTGAAATACTTTTCTATTTGCTTGTTTAATTCTCCTACTGGACAAGCATAAATAATAAATTGACGATCGCGGATACTGCTTTGCATAACAATCAATTGTAGAGAATATAATATTTCTTCCACTAAGCTACGCGATCGCCTTGTTTATAAACCGATCTAATCATAGGAACGATACCATCATCATGGACGGTAACAAAGTCTGCTTTTTTCCCTACCTCCAAACTACCAATTTGGCTATCTAAATTAATAGCTTTGGCGGGATATAAAGTAATATATTTAATTACTTCATATAGTGGTTTGTTGGCTATTTGACTAATAATAAATGCTGATTGTAGCAAACTTCTGGGTACATAATCAGAAGAAATAATATCCACCAAATCTAATTCTACTAACTCCATTGCCGACACATTACCAGAATGAGAACCACCTAAAACTATGTTGGGCGCACCCATAAGCACCAATAAACCATTGTTGTGGGCTTCTTTGGCTGCATCGATGGTAGTAGGAAATTCTGCTAAAACTACGCCCTCAGCGATCGCTTCTCGCACATGATCTACCGTGGCATCATCATGACTAGCAAGGGAAATATGTTTTTCCTGACTTAATTTAACTAAAGCTTGGCGGTTTTCTACTGCGTGTTGGCGTTGATTATCCAGACGCATAGCAATAAACTCGTCCATCTTCGCTTCGGGTACGCCATGCTTGCCCGTATAGTATTCTTTATATTTTTGGATATTAACAAATTGACGTTGCCCAGGAGTATGATCCATTAAGGAAATCATTGCTAATAGTGGATGCTCTGCATAAGGTTCGATAATGTTGTAGAGATGTTCGTAACCCAATTCGCAGCGCAGATGCAATAAATGATCCGTACTAAATCTACCCGCAGCTTGTCCTTCTGCTATGGTATCAATCATTGCTGCATAGTGATTAATGCGTAGAGAATCATCTTTGGGGGTAACATCACCAATAGCGATCGCATCACATACCGTAGTTATACCAGAACTGATTAAATCGCGATCGTGGTTGACTGCTGCTAATTCTAAGGGAAACCTAACTTTAGGACGAGGAGAAATACACTTTTCCAGATTATCGGTATGGAGTTCGATTAAACCTGGCATTAAGTAATCGCCATCTCCATTTTGTCCCTGTGATACTACTCCAGGCTGAATATCGGTAATAATGCCGTCTTTTACGGCGATCGTACCTAATATTTCTTCATTTGATAAAAGCAAGCGATAATTTGTATAAACCTGTTCCTGCATAAGTCTGTCAATGGACAATTGATAATTGATAATGGACAATTAGCCAGTTTAAAACTATTAATTGCCGATTCACAATCTTTATATGCAGTTTATAGTATTCGTCATCAAATACAAATTAAGACGAGTTTAGCTTTGGATTAAGTACAACATATATTGCTATCACTTGTAGTTTTTTTTGTTTTCGATTTGTATATTTTTATCGATCAAAATAATTTACTTCGATAAACAACCAATAAAAATACAGTTGATTATCGATTGTCCATTGAACTAAAAACTAACTCCATCATTTCTCCACTAAATCTAGTCACACCATATTCCACAATTGTCCCGTCACGATCGCAATTAATCGATTGAGCTAATAAAATTGGCTGATTTGCAGGTATTTGTAATAGTCGGGCATCTGCCTCTCTAACAATACGAGCGCAAACTGTAGTGGAACGACGTATGTGATCGCGATCGTATATTTCTTTGAGCAATTTAGAAATAGAGTTGTACTTATCCCAAAGTTTAATCAGATCTGGAAATAATGCGCTGGGAAAATAACTACTTCCTATACTAATAGGGCGATCGTTTGCCAAACCTATTCTTTCGATTAAAATTACTGGTGCGCCCATGTCTATTTTCAAAGCATCTGCGATCGCGCCCTCGGCAGGTATTTCTATTGCTTTTAATTTTTCGTAACTAGCTTTTATTCCCTGGGCTTCTAGACTTTCGTTATATCTTACTCTTTCGCCAATCGGATATTTAATTGGAGTTTTCGCCACAAACATCCCTCTTCCTCGATCTACTCTAATCAAACCTTCCTCTTTCAGTAAAGCGATCGCATTTCTAATCGTATGGCGATTGACATTGAATCTTTCTGCTAGTTGTATCTCTGTTGGTAACTTTTCACCAGCTTGATAGATTGCTTGCTGGATATTACCTTTCAACTCTTCCGCTATTTTTATGTATACGGGATAGTTCATTATTAATTATTCATTATCAATTATTAATTTTCTACTATTGCTAAATCTCTTATTTCACGATAATTTAAAAATAATCTAGATGTCTAGACAAATTTTAACAGCAGTTCAACTTAAAATTAACAGCAAGTTAAGAAAATGAGTCCGCCAACAGCAAGACAAACATGGATGGCAATTTTAGCGAAATCATCTGTAGCCGATCTCGAACAACAAGTTGAAACATTAGGAGAAATACCGAAATATACATTCCTACGTAATTCAGAAATTGGTTTGGCAATGGTTAGAGGTAGGGCTGGAGGTACGGGAGAAGCATTTAATTTGGGAGAAATGACCGTGACTCGTTGCGTTATCAAAATGAAAGATGTTCGAGGCTTTGGCTATGTAGGCGGACGATCCAAACGTCATGCAGAATTAGCTGCTGTATGTGATGGCTTGCTACAACAAAATGAATGGCGCGATCTAGTACAAGAGTTAGTCATGCAGCCTTTGCATACAAAATTAATCGAACAGCAGCAAAAACAACAAAGTCAAACAGAAGCGACCAAAGTAGAATTTTTTACGATGTTGCGGGGAGAGTAACAAACGATGATTGTTGAACTTTCGGGTTTTCATGATTTAATCCACAACTCCCAGAGTACATTTAAAACCTTGCTAAATGCCTTATCTCGCCCAGGAAGCGTAAATGAAATTACCGCACAACTAACTCCACCATCTGGATTGAATGTTGCTTGTGCTGCTGCTTGTTTAACCTTATTCGATTTAGAAACTACTATTTGGTTGCAACCAGATTTAAGCGAAGAAATTAAAAACTGGCTTTTATTCCATACGGGCTGTCGTTTTGCTGAAAATACTAGCCAAGCTGATTTTGCTGTTGTCTGGAATCCAGATAATATGCCCGATTTATCCCAATTCAAACAAGGAACACCAGTATATCCTGAAGATTCCACCACATTATTAATTATGGTAGGAAGACAAGAAATGGATATGCCGTGTGATAATTACCCAACATTATCAGGCGCGGGAATCAATGGACAAATTACTATGGGCATAAATCTTCCAGATTCATTTTGGCAACAATGGCAACAAAACCATGACTCTTACCCTTTAGGTATAGATATATATTTCCTTTATTTTCATTTAGTAATTGGATTACCCCGCACCAGTTACCGACAAAACTAATTGTCCATTAAAAAAGTTGTCCATTAAAACTATGTCTTACGTAGCAGTAAAAGGTGGCGAGCAAGCAATCCAAAATGCAGAGGCTTTATTACAAGCAATGCGTCGAGGCGATCGCAATCTTCCCGAATTATCTCTCGAACAAATCAAACAACAGTTAGCTTTAGCGGTTAATCGTGTAATGGCAGAAGGAAGTTTATACGACGAAGATTTGGCAGCTTTAGCCATCAAGCAATCCTGGGGGGATTTAGTTGAGGCAATATTTTTGTTAAGAGCATATCGTACAACTTTGCCCAGGCTATATTACAGCAAACCGTTAGATACGGAAAAGATGCAGGTACAACGGCGTATATCTTCTATCTTCAAAGATGTACCAGGAGGACAAAAGTTAGGTGCAACCTATGACTATATTCATCGTTTGTTGGATTTTAAATTGGCAGCAGAAGATAACGAATATCAACCCCCAGAAAATCCTGTAGCCCTAAAGGATACCGCTTCGCATAGGACGAATGGCAATTCGCCCATCCCCAGATCTATCGACACCCTAAACAAAGAACAATTAATTCAACCAGAAAAAGATATAGATGATGAAAAAAAAGAACCATTCGATCTCACCAGACAGTCATTAACTACCCCTACAGATCGCGATGCTAGACTGCAAAACTTAGCCCGCGCCGACGAAGGTTTCTTGTTGGGTTTGGCTTATTCCACCCAAAGAGGATACGGTAAAAATCATCCCTTTGCAGGAGAGATAAGGGTAGGCGAAGTAGAAGTAATTATCGAACCAGAAGAATTAGGCTTTGAAATTGCGATCGCTGATATTCAAGTAACTGAAGTACAGATGGTAAATCAGTTTAAAGGTAGCAAAGATTTACCGCCTCAATTTACTCGTGGTTATGGTTTAACTTTTGGCTATAACGAACGTAAAGCCATGTCAATGGCATTAGTAGATCGAGCCTTAAGAGCAAAAGAATTTGGCGAATCAATGGAAGGGGCAGCGCAAGATGAAGAGTTTGTTTTATACCATTCTGATAATGTGGAGGCGCAAGGTTTTGTTCAACATCTGAAGTTACCCCACTATATTGATTTTCAGGCAGAATTGAATTTAGTTAGACAGATGAGGCAGGATTTAAGTATGAAAAAAGATGAGTAATCGGCTTTTTTAAATGGACAATTGATAATGGACAATGGACAACGATTATTATGAATGATAATTATGAACCTTGCTTTTATGACGTATCAGATGATTGGCAAGAAAGATGGTCTTTGATTAGAGAATTTACTACAAGATGGCATGGTATTCAGTTTCGCGATCGCAAAGAATTACTTCTTTTAGTAGAACAAAAGGAAGAGGAATTGGGGTTTAATATACCTCCTTCTGTTCGAGAATATATAATGTTTTCTGCTGATGCAAATGGAATTGTAAACAATCAAATCATTAAAGCTATTCGAGATGATTATACAGTAAAACACTTGAATAGGTTGTCTGCTGTATCTCTTCTAAGACTTTCCGAGGGAAATTGCTTTTGGGGAGTAAAAAAAGAAAATTTTACAAAATCAGATCCACCTGTAGAAAGATATTCTCTTAATAGTATAGGTCAGAGAAATGACGATTATTATTTATACAGTAGTTCAATAAAAGAAGATGGATTTGATTTAGGTGGACGAGAATCAAGTAGCATTACAAGTTTCGTTCTAAATCATATGACCTATTCTCTTAAAGGTAATGGTGGATACAATGTTTCTGTTAATCTCACTTCTGATTTTATAGATGAAATGGATAATTCTTTTACTAGTAAAGCAACTTTTGACAACATAATTATTTATGAAATGCAAAATATAATTGCTTTTATTTCAACGAAAAATAATAAAAGCAGATTATCAGTGGAGCTATGGAAGCCATTACCTAAAAATAGGATTCCTGCAATTTTATTTGATTATATAAATAACGGCGGATGTTTTTGGGGAATATTTGCCGCTCGTCTTAGCTTACGAAAATAACAATAAATAAACTCAAATAAATTATTCGTTTTCTAATTAATTAGTAATTACTTTAGGTAGATATAGTGTTAAAAGATTTTCGTAGGTTTTGTTATTCATAATCAAATTTTAGCTTGAATAAAAAATTGTCCATCCTAAAGGATACCGCTTCGCATATTGTCCATTATCAATTGTCCATTTAACCATCATGTCTAATCTTGAAACCGAAGCAGGATTTAACTTTGCCTATCTCGACGAACAAACAAAGCGATCTATTCGTCGTGCAATTTTAAAAGCTGTTGCTATACCTGGACATCAGATACCTTTTGCTTCCCGTGAAATGCCGATGTCTTATGGCTGGGGAACGGGAGGTATTCAGGTAACGGCTAGTGTAATTGGCAAAGAAGATACTTTAAAAGTAATCGATCAGGGTGCAGATGATACTACTAATGCGGTAAATATTAGGCGATTTTTCAAGAAGGTTTGTGGTGTAAATACTACGGAAAAAACGAGCGAAGCAACTTTAATTCAAACTAGACATCGCATTCCCGAAATACCATTAACCGAGGGACAAACTATAGTTTATCAAGTTCCTATGCCCGAACCTTTATTTGTAATTGAACCATCGAGAACTGAAGCTGCAAAGATGCACGGTTTAGTAGTATATGGATCTATGTACGTCAAATTGTATGATGATATTACTAACTTCTGACATATCGCATCAGCTTACGATTATCCCGTAATAGTAAATAAAAGATATCTCATGAAACCCAGTCCTATTCCTCGGTTTGATAACCCCAAAATGAATAATAGTCCTGCACTACAATTATTTGGTGCGGGGAGAGAAAAAAGGATTTATGCCGTTCCACCTTATACAGAAGTTAAAAGCTTGGATTTTGAAGACTATCCTTTTACTGTTGAAAAGTGGGAAGACAAAGCCTGTGAGTTTTGCGGTGCAACAGATAGTTATTTAGATGAAGTAGTGATTGATAATGAAGGGGGAAGAATGTGGATTTGCTCTGATACTGATTATTGTTCGATGAATAATAAGTAATTTACAATAAACTCTACATTTCGTGACATTTTTAGATTGTAATTAGATGAAAGATATGGCAAATATAGAACTAAAGATTGCAACAACAAAAGATTTATTTGTTCTTAATAGCTTGTATGCAAATATGTATAATAGTGAACTACTATCAAAAAGCAAAATACACGAATTGTGGCAAAAAATTCAGCAAATACCAGAATACTACATATATTTAGCTTATTTAAATGACAAAGTTATTGGTACTTTTAGTCTGATATTTCTACCAACCATAATCTATCCAGAATTTCATAAAACCGCTATTTTAGATGTGGTAACAGTTCATTCTAATTACCGCGGACAAGGCTGGGGAAGCATGATGATTAAAAAAGCTCTAAAAATTAGTGCTGATGCTAATTGTTATAAAGTAACTCTTTCTTCTAGTTTACATCGAGATCGCGCTCACAAATTTTATCAATCTTTGGGATTTAAACAGCATGGTTTTAGTTTCAGCTACCAATTGAATCATTAGTTTTAGATGTTGATTACAGATTATTAATTGAAATTATGAATTTATTACTAAACATCAAAGATTTAACTAAAAACTATGGAAATATAAGAGCCTGTAGCAACATCAATTTCGATCTTTACCCTGGACAAGTATTAGGTATTGTTGGTGAGTCTGGATCGGGTAAATCTACTTTATTAAATTGTATTGGTAGTAACTTATCAATTGATGCTGGAGAGATTACTTATACCAATATCAAAAATAATATTTCAAATATTAAAAAATTATCCGAATCGCAACATCGCAAACTAACAAAAACTGAATGGGGATTTGTGCAGCAAAATCCTCGTGACGGGTTAAGAATAAATGTAACAGCAGGGGGAAATATTGCTGAGAGATTGTTGAATGTTGTATTACCTAACTATGGAAATATTCGAGACGAGGCTTAATTTAATTTACTAAACGATACAATCTATACCAACCGAATAGATGACTTACCCAGCACTTTTTCAGGAGGGATGCAGCAGCGTTTGCAAATAGCTAGAGTTTTGGCTACAAAACCCCGTCTAATTTTTATGGATGAACCCACAGGAGGGTTAGATGTATCAGTACAGGCGAGACTGTTGGATTTATTGCGATCGCTTGTTCGCAACCTCAATTTGAGCGTTATTTTAGTTACCCACGATATTGGTGTCGTGAGATTGTTAGCACACCGCTTGTTGGTGATGAAAAATGGTCAAATAGTCGAATCTGGTTTGACAGATCGGGTATTAGACGATCCGCAACATCCTTATACACAACAGTTAGTTAGCGCAACTTTGGTACCGTAATGAAACTAGCAAATTTACCTCAAGACGTAATTGACGATTTAAGCCAGAGAGAAGAATGGCGTATCGATATCGATCGCGGTTTTGATGCTAAACATGAATTCTTTTTAAGTTGGAATAGTTTTGTTACTCTATCTCAAAATTCCTATTATTAAAGTAACGAAGAGGATTTAGCTGAATTTATCGAATATGAAAATCGATTTATTTTGTTACCAGTAGAACGAAACCATCATCCAGATATGTCTATTATTCGAGGTATGATAAGTACCGATATGCAGTCGATTACCTTGATAATTCAAGATTCTCATTACTCTGAATGGTTCACTGAAGAAACGGATGCTAGGTATGGTTTTTTAGCGATCGCAGACAGATATCAAAAGTTTAATTGCGATTTTTATTTGGCTAACTACTATCATTTTTCTTATTTAGTTAATGCTGATTATGAAGCTGCCAAAAATATTTTAAATAAAAAACTAAATTCATAGGATATCGATCGTGACAACTCAACAACTAACTATCAAACAACCATCAATCGAACTGGCTACCGATACCCTTATATACGCTACTGGCATATACAAAAGTTTTACCCTCCATAACCAAGGGGGAATTAAATTGCCAGTATTAAATAATGCCAGTTTAGAAGTAAAAGCAGGAGAATGCGTGGCATTAACGGGAGAGTCTGGTTCGGGTAAATCTACTTTAATGAAATCTCTTTATGGTAATTATGGTGTTGACTGCGGAGAGATTTGGCTTAAGCATAATGATAATTGGCTGGATTTAGTAAAATTACGACCCCATCAGGTAATTGAAGTCAGACAGCAAACTGTTGGTTATGTCAGTCAGTTTTTAAGGGTAATTCCTCGCGTATCCGCTTTGGATGTGGCGAGCGAACCTTTACTAGAATTGGGTACTAGTATCGATACGGCATATCAGAAAATAAAGCAGCTCTTTAGTTTGTTGAATCTTCCCGAACGACTATGGCAATTATCTCCTACTACTTTTTCTGGTGGAGAAAAACAAAGAGTAAATATAGCTCGTGCTTTGGCGGTAGGTTATCCCATCTTTTTATTGGATGAACCAACTTCTGCCTTAGATGCCAAAAATCGCCAGGTTGTAGTTGAATTATTGACCGAGAAGAAACAACAGGGATGTGCGTTGATTGGTATTTTTCACGATCGCGAAGTTAGAGACAAGCTATGTACGCAAGAGTTAATGTTTGAAGCTAATTGATAATTGATAATTGATAATTAATAATTTGGTTTCTTTTAAGGAGAAGCAATTGTCCATTGTTAATTGTTAATTGTCAATTGTTGAACAAACAGTTTGATACATTACCGAACACTGATATTTAAGCTGCTGTTCGCATTCTGCCAATAATTTTAGGATTTTTATCGCTCCTAATTCTTTTAGTTTTGGTTCGATGAGGAAATATTTGGCTAAATATTCTAAATAATAAGCTTCGTGTTCTTGATGGGTTAAATCTGGTTTGACTCGCACTATAAAATCATAATCTTCGATAGTTTTATTTTTGCCGTTACAATTCCCCTCAGTTAGATCCAAGCGATAGTCTTGGTATTCCAAAAAGCAATGTATTTGGGGAATAAAATTCAAGCCATAGGGTTCAACGGTCGCATTTACTCCCGTCACGATCGCATCATTTAGCCGATAGAAACCCAAATTTTTGTAGATCTCTAAATCCAATTCTTCAGCCAAGCGAGAAATAATACCGTGTTTGTTGGTGCAGGTTGCTTTTTTCTCGGCAAAGACGATCGACGAATCATCATTACTAGAATTAGAACCGTAGGGAAGATTTTTGACCCAATAACAAGCTTGATGAAAAGTAGTCAGATCGAGTTGGAGAAATTGCTGGGAAACGACACCAGCAGAATCAATTGCAGGATTTGGTAAAACTTCAATAGGATTCATAGGCTAAAAAGTTGCGACAAATGAGTTATACCTGTCAAAATAATTGACATGAAAAATTCTACTTCTACTGTAAATATTAACTGTTGTTCTATTTTCTCAAAAGCGATCGCGTCAGAACAAGCGCAGGACATCGCTGCTATCTTTAAGGTATTGGGTGAACCAGCTAGATTGCAGTTGCTTAGTTTCATCGCTTCACAACCAGATCGAGAAGCCTGTGGCTGCGATTTGATCGAACCATTGGGTTTATCTCAACCCACCGTCAGTCATCATCTCAAGGTTTTATATCAAGCTGGCTTGTTAGACAAAGAAAGAAGAGGTAATTGGATCTATTATCTAATTAACAAAAAAAAGTTTGCTATGCTACAAGAAGTTTTAGCAATTGATAAGTAACTTATCAATAAAAGTCAAATCTCATCCAAAAAGTTAAATTATTAATTACTTATCCGAAGGTGTCCCGCAAGGGGATACCGCTTTATCCGCAGGTGTATCCTTTAGGGCGCATATATCCTTTAGGACATTATTAGCTAACTGCAACATTTACCAGAATTAGATGCCGTTAAATTTGGTTTAATATTTTCGCCAAAACTAGCACTATTTTCTAGTACGGTGTAGATTTCCCAAGGTGCGCTATCGGGATCTGCCACCCAAAATTTATCTTGTTTAGCATAGCAGCAAGTATTATTTTTTTGGGCTTTGGGGTTCATTTCACTTTCAGTTACTTTTGCTTCCCAACGTTCGACTGCTTCTGTATCTTCTACTTCTACTCCCAAATGATTAATCGTTCCTCCTGGTTTGGAGTTTTCCATCAGTACCAGTTTTAAAGGAGGTTCGGCGATCGCAAAATTAGCATAGCCTGGTTTTACCTTTGCTGGTTCGACTCCAAATAGCTTGGTATAAAATCCGATCGACTCTTCAAGATTGCTGACATTTAACGCTAGTTGTAAGCGTGACATAGATATTCTCCTTTATATCGACAACTATCTATATTGATTGATATCGATATAGTAGGGAAAATATCGATGTTTGTCAATTTGGTTATTAGCAATCGCGATCGCTTTGATTAACAAAACGTTTTATCCTGCGTTGTGAATTGCTAAACACTTCCTCACCAGTTGTTATTTAATAACTATGTCTGGCAATATTTCTTGGCTATGCAATTTTTTAATCTAACTAAAAAAAGTGCTTAATAATAATGGCTTAACTTCAGCTTTAGGCTGTATTTACCAAAAACTGAGAAATTACGAAGGGGGGATCGCTAGTTGGTGGCAAAATATGACATTTCAACAAAATTTATAGCGATCGCTCTGATTTTCTTTATTTCTCAATTTAATCTAGTCGATATGAGTTTGCTTATTTCAGAATACGTAGAAGGCAGCAGTAACAACAAGGCAATCGAACTGTATAACAACTCTGGTAGTGCGATCGATTTGGCTGCGGGTAACTATACGTTAGAGTTTTATTTTAATGGTAGTACTTCCCCTGGAACGACAATTTCTCTAACAGGGACAATAGCTGACGGTGAAGTATTTGTTATTGCCGATAATGACGCTGCATCAGAAATTTTAGCTGAAGCAGACTTGACTAGCACCAGCAGTTTTTTTAATGGCGATGATGCGATCGCACTAAGAGAAAACGGTACGATTGTCGATTCTTTAGGACAAATCGGTAACGATCCTGGTTCGGAATGGGGTAGTGGGGATATTTCCACACAGAATAATACATTAAGACGCAACACAGACGTTACGGAAGGAGATACTAATCCCAACGATCCTTTTGACCCTAGTTTGGAATGGTCTGGATTTCCTCAAGATACTTTTGACGGTTTGGGAGTCTATGACAGAACGAATGGCGGTGGAGGTGATGGTGGCAATGGTGGTAACGATGATATTACGCCGATCTACGACATTCAGGGGGCTGCTTTAGTTTCTCCTTTAAGTGGCAGTCTATCCACAACGGGTATTGTTACTGCCGTAGACTCCAATGGTTTTTATCTGCAAGATCCTACAGGTGATAATAACACTGCTACCTCTGATGGTATTTTTGTCTTCACTAGTTCTGCCCCTGGAGTCAACGTTGGCGAAGAATTAGAAGTTGCGGGTACGGTTAGTGAATTTACCCCTGGTGGTACGGGTACTGGCAATCTTTCAACTACACAAATAAGCAATGCCAATCTAACTACCCTTTCTACAGGCAACGCTTTGCCCGACGCAACAATCATTGGTAATAGTGGCAGAGTTCCCCCGACAGAAAGTATCAATGACGATCCTAATAATTACAACCCAGATGCCGATGGGATTGACTTCTTTGAATCAGTAGAAGGAATGTTAGTTACAGCAGAAGATGCGGTAGCAGTAGGCGGTACTACTCGTTTTGGAGAGATTTTTACTGTAGTTAATGGTGGCAATGGTGCGATGGGTATAAGCGATCGCAATACCCTTAATATTAGCCCCAATGATTTTAATCCCGAAAAGGTGCAAATCGATGCTGATTCGGATATCTTAGCAGGATTTGATTTTCCCGACGTTAATGAAGGGGACAGTTTGGGAGACGTTACGGGAGTTGTTACCTACAGTTTTGGTAATTTTGAAATCAATCCCACCCAACCTTTTAGCGTTACTGAAGCTAATTTGTCGCCCGAAACTACCAGTATTCAATCGGGAGATGATGAGTTGACCGTTGCTACTTACAATGTTCTCAACCTCGATCCTAACGATGGAGATGGTGATGAAGATGTGGCTAACGGACGCTATGATGCGATCGCCAATGATATTGTTAATAATCTCAATTCTCCTGATAAGGCTTGTTGTAGTAGGTTTGCAGGGCCACTTGTTGGCTAGAAGATAAAATCTATGCTAAAGGTAGACCGCAATACGAATTCATCGATAATACTTTCATTACTAATAATGCTAGTGGCGGTCAACCAGGGGGCAATATTCGCACCGCTTTCCTTTACGATCCTACACAAGTAAATCTAGTTGAGGGTTCGGTAGAAACCATCGGCGACCAAAACTCTGGTAGTGCTTTTGCAGGTGCGCGTTTACCTTTGGTAGCTGACTTTGAGTTTAACGGACAGGAAGTTACAATCGTCAATAACCATTTCTCTTCTAAAGGTGGTAGCAGTCCCATATTTTGTGTAGACCAACCTTATGAAGCCCTCCAAGAAAACCCCGATGTTAATGGCAGCCTAGACGAAAGACAGGCACAAGCTCAAGCAGTAGATGGCTATGTAGACTATGTTTTAGGCACAGATCCCGATGCCAATCTAGTTGTCTTGGGAGATTTAAACGAATTTGAATTTATTTCTCCTGTCGATGAAATTCTTGGTAGCAGTCTGACTAATCTCATCGATAATATACCCGAAGACGAACGCTATAGCTTTATCTTTCAAGGTAATTCTCAGCAGCTAGATCATATTTTAGTCAGCGATAGTTTAATCGATGGTGCAGAAATCGATACCGTTCATGTTAATTCAGAATTTGCCGAAACCGAGACTCGCGCTAGCGACCACGATCCAGTTTTAGCTAGTTTGATTTTAGAATCTGACGAACCACCAGTTAACGAAATTAACGGTACTCGAGGTGACGATAACATACGCGGAACTAGGGACAATGACTTTATCTCTGGCAACAATGGAAACGATACTCTAAACGGTCGTTTGGGGAACGACACCATTGAAGGCGGACGCGGTGGCGATGATATACGCGGTGGTGCTGGAGATGATGTTCTGGCTGCCGATCGCATCGATCGCTTTGATGATTTTGATGGAACTGATAGCTTTCTCGGTTGTGACAACGGTAATGATACTATTTTCGGCGGTAGTAAAAACGATACTATCGGTGGTGGTAACGGTGACGACGTACTACTAGGAAAAAATGGCGACGATCTGATTCGCGGTGCTAGTGGTGACGATTTACTCAATGGCGGTATTGGTAACGATACTTTGCGGGGTCAAGGGGGTAACGATACGGCTGATTATTCCGACCTTACCTTTAACGGAGTTTTTGGAACTGTGGCTGGTTTGGATGTAAATCTGGCTGACAATAGTGCTTTACATTCGAGCAACAATAATGCCCTTACTTGGACTGATAATCTAACTACCATCGAAAATGTGACTGGTACGCAGCGTAACGATCGCTTTATTGGCAACAGTGGAGATAACGTATTTGATGGTCGAGGCGAAGTCGGTCGTAGCGATCGCCAAACTCAATTTACGGCACTCAATGGCGAAACTTATACCGTAACTGCGGATGTTGTGGAGTATTCAGGTTCTCAAAGTGACTATAGCTTTGCTGGTAGTGCCGATAGCTTTACCATAGCGGGTAACGGAGATGGTACGGATACCTTAATCGAGATTGAATTCGTGCGCTTTAATGGTGATAGTTCGCTTATTGCTACCGACGACTTGATTTTTAGTTAACACTTTTTCACGAAAGATATACGTGGCAGCACAAAAAAAATTATTGCTCATTAGTCAAGCAAGTTTAAGATGTCCCCTAGAATTTCTAAAAGTAGAGGTACATCTTTTTTTTCACGGTCGCATTTAAACAAACATCAAAGGATTATCATTTTTCAAACCAAACAGCACAACTTTAGTAAAGAGTTAAACATTATCCTCTTTTGCAGTCCAGTAGCATATTCTGAAATAAAGCATAATTCTAAATAATTATCGCGATCGCTATCTTGATTGTTGTAATACCCAGCCATTTCCGTCTGGATCTTTGAATGTAGTCGATTTTCCCCAGGGGTCATCTTGGATTGGCGATAGGGTAATTCCTTTATCGATTAATTCTTGATAGTCCTTTTCGATTTTATTAGTACCAATTACTAAACCTTGTACTGAACCAGGTGGCATTTCTTCAAACCATGTTACTAATGCAATAGATACCGAACTGGTAGTGGATGGCGCAAGCTGAATCCATTGCATATTCTCTGAAAATGAGGCATCTGCGAGCAATTCAAAACCCAGAATATTTTGATAAAATTCTTTGGCTATTTGCTGGTTATTAACAGGAATAGAAATGATTTCAATTTGCTTCAAATTCATAGCTAATATCCTCGAAACTAATTTAAATATCAAAGATTAGAGGGAAAGTTACTTATTTCTTATAAAAATAGAATTTTTCTAGATGAAACTTCTATAAATTAGGTTGAAATTTAGCAACTTCTCGACCTCCTATGTAAACCGATGCGATCGCCGAAATATAATTTTCATTAGGTTTAACTAAAATAAAATCCGCATCCCAACCTGGGGCAATACTCCCTTTAGAATTGCCAATTCCCGCAGCTTTAGCTGGATATGTAGAAACTAATTTCCAAGCTCGATCGAAATCCATAATTCCCATTTGAGCTAACTTAAACGGTGCGTGAAATAAAGAAGGATAGTGATAGTCAGATCAAAGACAGTCTACTACTCCTGCTGTTGCTGCTGCTTCGACGCTCATCCAACCAACATGAGAACCACCCCTAATTAAATTCGGCGCACCCATCAAAACCGACGCGCCGTAATCCCTAGATTTAGCAGCTAGTTCGATAGTGGCGGGAAACTCGGCAATAGAAACCTCTCTTTTGGCACTTAGTTCGACTTTGGCTTCTGTATCGTCGTCATGAGAAGCGATCGCAATATTGTATTTGTGCGCCAGGGTAACTAACTCTTCTATTTGTGTTAATCCTTCAGCTTTATTCCCGATCGCAGTTTCAATTAACTCTTTTAATTCTGCATCAGTCATCTTGTGTCGGCGACGCAAAGAATTAAGATGGCGGTTTAGTTTATAGTCATCACCTGCGGGGGGAAGATGATCGTTTAAAGATAATAATTGAACTTTATCCTGCCTTAACCAGTCGCACAATTCATCATATTTATCTGTATTAGCCTGTTCGTGACGGATATGAATTCTACTGTCGGTTTTTAAACTTTCCTTTCCTTCTCCCAAAACAAAATCTATAATTCCTCTTGCAGTATCCCGACTTCGTAACCCAGGTTCGTAGGAATCAGTAATCGAATAGAAAAAGGTGGTAATTCCTGCTGCAATTAAATTGCGTTCGTTTTCCAAGATTGCCATATCCAAAGGAAAACGAACTCCAGGGCGTGGTGCGATCGCTCTTTCAAAAGAATCTCCGTGTATATCCACTATTCCAGGTAACATCAACAATCCCTTAGCTACAATCGTCGGGATTTTCTGACCACAAGCATTATCTATCGATAAAAACTTACCATTTTCAATAACCACACAAGCATCTTTTACCCAACCTGTAGGAGTTAGAACATCTGCCCCTTCAACCGCAAACTTATTCATCGTGCTTTTTGATAAATACTTTGAGTAGTTTAAAGCTACAGCATGGGGTTAAGTTTAACTTTGAGTTATCTTGTCGTTAAATTAAATGCGATCGCCCGTTTTCAATACAGTTTCGTAAGACAGTTAGAATTAATAGAATCAAAGATAGATAAAGAAGTTATGGAACAACCTGATTTTGAGTCAATGACTAATGGCGAACTCATTGATTATCATTTAGAACAAGGTCAAAAAAGCGAAGCATTGTTTGAATATGTTCGGCGTTTGAACAAAGATTCCCAAACAATTTGGGTTGAGCCAGAAAATAGTATGGAAGAATTAGATAACCTGATGCTGTCTCTACAAACTAAAAATCAGAGTAAATCATAGTATGGTGCGATCGCTTGAAGTCTAATTGAAAAAATTAAAGCCTAAAGTTGAGAACGAATAAAAATTATCAAAAGTAATTTTATGATTTCAAGACCTTTATCAAAAAATGAAATCAATTGGATAAATCAGATTTTAAAGCAAGAATCTTCTTTGTCTGATAGTGAAAAAATATTCTATCAAAAACAAATAAATAATCTTAAAGTTACGGAAGAATGGGACTGCTGTGAACCTCCGTGTGGTTCAGTAAACTTTAACAATTACCAAAATCGTTCGGTTGGTTTTGCTGATGGCGAAATTGCTTACAGGGGCAAAAAAGTTATGGCGACATTATTTTGCGATCCTGATACTAATAAGCTAACGCAATTAGAAATTATCACTGATTAAGGAAATCAATATTTAAAAATGCGATCTCATCTAACCTGTGTATCACGGAAAAATGGCGTACAATAAAGTTGTACAACTAATAGAAAAGCGATGCCCTCGGCTAGCTTCGCAATCGCATGTTAAGTAAAGAAACCAGCTATTCTAATGCTAGAGCTAATTTAGCCAGTATTTTAGATGAAGTAGTAGACCAACAACAGATATTTATTGTCAAACGTCGAAACGGCAAAAATGTAGCTTTAATTGCTGAAGATGAACTATCTAGCCTTTTAGAGAGTGTTTATCTGCTTCGTTCTCCCGAAAATGCCAAGAGATTGCATCGGGCTTTGGAATGGTCTGAATCTGAAGATGCTCAACCTCAAACTATTGATGAATTAAGACAAGAGTTAGGGCTTGACGAGTGAGTCGTAAGAAGAGAAAAAAATCAAATTCTGAAATTCAAAAACAATCTTCTAAAGGATACGCACCTTTATTTAGTCCCGATTTTAAGACAGATTTGCGTTGGTGGTATCTAAATGAACCGAAGAAAGGAGACAAAATTATGGACTTGGTGGCAGACATTTTAGATGGCGATCCCTTTAAAGGCATTGGCAAACCCGAACCATTGAAATATATTGCGGCTGATACATGGTCGCGTCGTATAGATTTAGAGCATCGTTTGGTATACAAAGTAAAAGATAATCGAGTTTATTTTCTCCAAGCTCGTTATCATTATCAAAAAGGCAATTGAATTATTCTACGGTTGTAAAGCTAACATTTACAGCCATTAATTCCCATATCAAGCTAAAGCGAACCTTACTATCTTTCTTCACATTGAAACCAGCAGCGTTTAACAATCGTTCTAATTCTGTCTGAGTATAGCAACGTTGATAAGCGCGATCGATAAATCTAAACATAGGGTTCAATAGCTTTAAAACCCAATAATCCCCACACCAATCAAGAATAAGTATTTCTCCTTTTGGCTTCAAGACTCGTTTCAGTTCTGTTAAAGCTAATTCGGGGTTTTCAAAATAATGAAAAGCATTGGCACAAATAACTAAATTGAAAGAGTCATTGTCAAAAGGCAAAGATTTAACCGAGGTACAACACAAGCTGAGGTTAGGATAGGTTTTTAATTTGTTGCGGGCTATCTCTAACATCGATTCGGAAATATCCACTCCAGTAATTTGCTGTTGAGGGTTCTGTTCTAATAGCAGTCTGGCGAATTCTCCCGTACCGCAAGCTACATCTAAAATTGAAGCATTTGGAGAAAAATCGGCAAAGTCTAATAAAAAAGATAGACTTTTATTAATGTAATTTTGCCAACGGCGATCGTAAATAGGTGCAAGGCGATCGTATTCTTGCCTTACTGCACTTTCACTCTTCGATATAGATTCTCTTTGGGTTTTCAATTTGCCAATAACTCTGGTAACTGAAATAAAAAATTCTGTTGTGCCTCCCTCAATTCTGCGGTGGGGCGAGCTTTTTGTACTAGTGCGATCGCCTGTTGGGGATTTTCTCCCTTAGCTATTAAATAAGCTGCGAGCAAAGTTCCCGTTCTGCGGTTGCCACTGGTACAATGAACTACTACCGAGCGATCATCGTCAATTATCGGTTCTGCAAAGTTCACAAACTGCTTTACTTGTTCGACGGTTGGTGGTTTGCCCCCTGTAATTGGCAGCCAAAGAGCCTGGAAACCCTCTTCTTGGTATTCTTTAATCCCTGAAGGCTCATCCATAACCGAAACAATTCCTTGGATGCCTATCTGCCGAAGCTCTGGTAAATTTGCTAACTGTGGGCGAGGCATTCCTGCTAGTTTTTCTGATATGAGCCACCAAACATTGTCTATATCTGAAGTTTGTTTTGACATTAGGTATTTTTCTCTGATGGTTTGTTCGACTCTATTAATTTATTGTTCAGTTGGGGAATTTCGATTGACTACGGCGATCGCTTTGGATACCAATGCTTTGCTGAAAAGTAGAAAATAATTATTGAAACTTAGATTTATTGGGCTAGCATATTATCTAAAGCCAGTTTGGGTTTACCAATTAGCTCTTGGGTGTCTCTGCTTAAGTCATCCCAAGCATCTTCAAATGCACAACCCCCTTAGCTATCTGAGACCAATTAAAGTAAAAGAAGAGTCATTATAAGGTTAAGCTTTGACTATGCTTGCGATCTGTTGTTGCTGCTAGATAGTTGCAGGCGACGGTATTTCTTCTTAACAGCAATTAGAAAATCCATCCAAGCAATCGCAGGACGATGGAAAAAAGTGAAGATATCCCCGTAGGCCAAGTTGCCATCTTCGTGGTGTAAAAGATGTCTTTCAGGTGTTGTAATACAAAATATCTTGCAGACAAAAGCGATCGCTTTAGGAGTTTGCCAATTAATGATAGAAACGTGCCGCCAAATTACATGAAGTTCTCCCAGAACTATACCAACAATCGTACCAATAGGTGATATTTGCCAGCCAAAAGGAATAAATAGAAAATATGGTAATGCTCCTAAAAATCCATCTAAAAGTACTAGTGGATTTCTGGTCAAAACAGCATAATGTATAAAACTACGATTCTTACTATGATGTACCAAGGTATGAAATTTGCCGAAAACGTGTTCTGGAACGTGATATAAGAACGTAGACAAAAAATCGCCAATAAACAGTAATAACGTAGCAACCAAGATTATTTTAGTGACAAACACAGCTAACTCCTTACACTCATGGCAATCTTAATCGCCGTAAGTTAAGATTTCTTAAATAGCTATTTAATTTTTATCTAGCTTAGATTAACACCTATAAAGTTGAATTTTGATTGACTTTGGCGATAGCCATACCTTCATA
>ERZ1740059.523-NODE-523-length-20106-cov-8.861503_pt1 | contig 20106 bp, 12 predicted proteins | sample MGYA00581744_ERZ1740059 | MGnify/ENA primary metagenome ERZ1740059 (study PRJEB43018, sample SAMN04849738) | marine metagenome | isolation source: floating plastic debris | place: Pacific Ocean | collected 2008-08-28 | study: EMG produced TPA metagenomics assembly... | reverse complement strand
TGTTACGTCTCTACACAGGTTTCATGTTTTTGACAAAATGTATATAAATGCAATTCATAGTTTAATTCAGCAACGCCAGTTATAAATATTGCTCACTGCTCACTGTTGACTGTTGACTGTTGATAGTTGATTTTTTTCAAATATCCGAGCAATTTTTGCCATAAAAGGATCAATTTCAATTGTCAGTAAATCTCCTACTTGTCTTTCTCCCAAAGTAGTCACACTCAGAGTAATTGGATAAAGTTCAAAACAAAGTACATGAGCGTTAATATCTCTTATCTGTAAAGAAACACCATCTAAACAGACTTGATCCTTTATAGACAAATAACTTGCTAAATTATCTTCAAAAGATACTTTAAAAGTTAATCTTCCTCCAGATAATTTTTCTAAAGATATCACCTTAGCTTGTCCAGAAGGAACCCCATAAAAAAAAGTTCCAGGGATTTCTTCTCCTAATCTAACTGCTCTTTCTAAATTTACTCTTTTTTTAGGCAGGAGATTTCCAATTTTATTGACATGAGATGCATAAAACTTTAATAAACTAAAATCAGTACTGTCTTCCCGATGCAAAACCGTCAGCACTCTTCCATCAATAGCAATGTGTGAATTAACTTGAATTTCAGCTGCTAATTGCGGGGAGATTTGAATAATCAACTCTACCCCCGATTCAATTGGGTTAATCCCCTCAACTATTCCAGTCTCTTTAATTAATCCAGTAAACATTATAATAATGAATAATATTGCTATGTATTGATTCAACCTTAAAAGAAAATAGGGCGTTTTTCAAATCCAGAATACTCTATCTGCATAACTCCCAACTCCTAATACCAATTCTGTATGAGGCTGCGCTTAATTGCTCTCACTCTCGAAGAGTGGAGCTACCGAAACAAAGCCCGTCTACACGGGCTAAATTAGGCGCATCTTTATAAAGAAATGGTATAACAATCAACAACCAACAACCAACAACTAACAACTAACTCCCAACTCCCAACAACCAACAACTAACAACCAACAACTAACTCCCAACTTGCAAATATCGATCGCACCAATTAACCATTTCCCAAAGTACGTGTGCGACTGCTTCCTGGGAACGATAACCGTGGGCTTCTGAAGGTAATTCTACCCATCGCACGATTGCGCCATTACCTTTAAGTGCTTGATAAAAGCGTTTGCTTTGCAAGGGATAGGTACCTGTATTGCTATCGTTTTTACCATGAATTAATAATAATGGCGCTTTGATTTGGGATGCATGGGTAAATGGAGACATATCTATGTAAGTTTTTTGTGCTTCCCAAAAGTTACGCTGCTCTCCTTGAAAACCAAATGGTGTTAGGGTACGGTTGTAAGCACCACTTCTAGCAATTCCCATACAAAATAAATCTGTATGAGCTAGTAAATTCGCGGTGGTGAATGCACCATACGAATGTCCACCTATACCAATTATATTCCTGTCTGCAATTCCACGCTCAACTAAATAATCAACAGCGGCTTGCGCTCCCGCAATTAGTTGTTCTACATAGGTATCGTTGGGTTCATTATTGCCTTCGCCGATAATTGGTAAGGTTGCACCGGAAAGTACGGCGTATCCTTGAGTTAGCAGAAATAAAACTGAAGCACGGGTGGGACGACTGAAGGTATTTTCGGGTGTGGTTATTTGCCCTGCAAATTCTTTATCTTTGAATTCTTCGGGATACACCCATAGAATGGTAGGTAAAGGGCCGTCGCGTTCAACGTTATACTCGGGAGGTAGATACAGTTTCGCTGATAGCTGTACTCCATCTGCTCGTTGATATTGAACTAATTCTTTATGAATTCCCGCTAATTGCGGTGCGGGATCTTGGTAGCTTGTAAGTATTTTTTTATAGTTATCTTTCCGAGAAAACCGCATGAGGTTTGGTGGTTCGGTTTGGGATTGACGTATGGTAATAAAGTTTTGCACTTCGTCGTCAAGTACGGCAAATATTTCTTCGTAATAAGGATCTTTACATTGCCACAATCGTTGGCTTTCCTGAGTTTCTAAATTCAAACTATCTAAAAACGGATATACACCATCAGCAGATGCACCGCCTCCACTGAGGTATATACTTTGACCATCGGGTGCGAAACGTAAAACTTTGTAGCCGTAGTCTCCTAACTTGGTTAATGGGCTTCCTGGAGCGTTGTATTTATCTTCATAGCTGCGATCGAATATTAATTGTGCTGGCGTTTCTGGATTATCTGGGTAAATTCGCCAAGTTCTCACACGACGGGTATCGTACCATTTTTCATAAACTAATGCCGCATCTGCTTTACCCCAAACGATTGAATTAAACCGATATTCCGACTTCCACAGTTGTGTTGGCTCGACTGTAAAGGGTGCTTCAAGAATAAACAAAGCATCGCGGTAGGGAACTTCTATATTGGGGTCACCTTCATCTAGTGCTTCTACCCAAGTTAATGTAGCTTTTACATCGCTGCGCCAAGATATTCGCCTTCTACCTTTACGTACAGCATCAAATTTAATTGAACGTTCTTCATCAAGGGGTAAATTTGCAACTTGATAAATGTAGTTTCCATTATTATCAATTACATAAATATTTTTGGGAAAACGTGCGGCAGGAACTTGATAAGAAAACGGTTTATCTGTGGTCGAAATTAAAATAAAATTGCTATCAGGAGAAGGTATAGCTTCGCCAATTAAAGAAGGTGAAATTAATTGAGTACGTTTGCCATCAAGGGTAATTTTTTCTAACGTTGAAGTTAGATAATATTCAAATAATGCCTCATCGTGAGCATTTTTAAGTAGATTTGTATAGGTTATAGTTGGTTTTTTATTACCCAAATTTTCTTGAATTAAAGGGCCTCGAGGAACAGGCGGTTCGGTAGGTGCTTCACCCCGAGTCTGGGAAACAAATTTACAAATTAACGATTCATTGTCAAGCCAGCGGTAGGGAGTTCCATATGCAGCATTGAGTACAGCTTCCGTTAAACGTTGAATAGTTCCATCGGCAATGTGTAAAACCCAAAGTTCTAAACCCGTCGCTTGAGTGAGGGTAAATGCAAGATATGAGCTATTAGTTGACCATTTTACAAAACCGATGCGGGGATTTTCCGGTAATTCTATTGTTGTCACATTTTCGGGAGAATCCACCGCCTTCAGCTTCATACTATAGTAAGTATTGTGACGTGCGGGTCCGTTAGTTTGGGGATTCAAGCGAAAACCCCCTGCAGAAACTTCCGGCTCTGAAAGTAAGGCAATGGGGACTAACTGTGATTGTTCCAACTCTACCATCCATTGTCTGTTAGGAGTTAGGAGAACTTGTGGTGGGGGTGGAGCTTCCAGGATTTGGTTGATGGGTTGTGGTGGCTTTCTCCAAATTTGTTCGGTAGAAGAATTGTTCATTTAGTTGTACCTAAGTTCCTTTGACATGGTAGACCATGAGCTAAGGTTGCACAAATTGTAATTCTTTGAGAGATACTAGTAGTTTCACCAAGAGAACTTTGCCCGGGTTAATTTTTACTACTCCTCACTACTCACTAACTTCACCCTGCAATGCAGGGTTTGGTGGAGTACTAGCTTAAATTTATCAGAAGCCCTCAGATGGAAATAGATAGCCTCCGTTCAGTATTTTAATTAATGATTATAAAAGTAATATTTATCATTTGTAAGTTTTCTTGAAAAAATGGGAAATATAACCATAACTATAACCATATTTGATTTGTGTTGAATCCCATACTACAGGTACTTTGTTATATATATTACATCTCTTGTCCTCTTCTATGCTTAGAAGCTTAGTTTTCAACACCTTTATACGTAAATTTATCTATCTCAAAAGCTATGACATCTCACTCAGCACTACCAGAAAAACAGCCAGATATTTTAAATATTCAAATCAAAGAACAACTAAAACAACAAAAAGCCCTTTCAGGTGTAATTACGCAGATTCGGCAAACTTTAGATTTACAAACTATTTTTCAAACTACTGCAACTCAGGTGCGTCACTTACTTGAAGCTGACAGAGTCGCTGTATTTAAATTTGATCTTGAAAATGATTGGCAAGGGGAGTTTGTCTCGGAAGATGTTGCATCTGGTTGGGATTCGGTAATCGCAAAGAAAGTGCAGGATGATACTTTTGGAGAACAATTTGCGATTAGTTATCAACAGGGTAGAATACAAGCGCTTGCTGATATTTATACAGCAGGATTAAGTGATTGTCATGTTGAACTTTTGGCTCAGTTTCAAGTACGTGCAAATCTTGTTGTTCCACTACTCCAAGAAAATGTTTTATGGGGTTTGCTTTGCGTGCATCAATGCGGCGAAACTCGTAATTGGAAAGAATCGGAGATTGAATTCATCCGATTAATTGCCGAACATTTTACTGTTGCGATTCAACAAGCTGAATATTTTAGAAGGTTAGAATTAAAAAGAATAAAACTGACTCAAGCGGCTCAACGCGACAAAGTCATTGCTCAGATTGTCGATAAAATTCGTACACCATTTGATATTGAAACTATTTTTCAAACAACAACTCAAGATATACGAGAATTAATCCAAGCCGAGCGCGTTGCAATTTTTCGTTTTAACTCAGATTGGAGTGGTAATTTTGTAGCTGAATCTTTTGCCTCAGGATGGACTCCTTTAGTTGGAGTTCAACCTGTAATTAATGATACTTATTTACAAGAAACTCAAGGTGGACGATATGTTCGCGGTGAGACGTTTGCTATTAATGATATTTATCAAGCCGGATTAAGCGATTGTCATGTCGCTCTTGTAGAACAATTTGAAGCGAAAGCTTTTGCAACTGCTCCGATTCTTCACGGGGATAGGCTTTGGGGAGTCATAGCAGCTTATCAAAATTCTTCACCCAGAATATGGGAGCAATATGAGGTTGATATGCTAGCTCAGATTGGCACGCAAATTGGCGTAGCCTTAAGACACCAAGAGTTATTATCTAAAGCTAGAAATCAAGCGAAGCAACAAAAAGCGTTGACTGGAGTGATTACCCGAATTCGGGAATCTTTGGATTTAGATACTATTTTTCAAACAACTGTTAGCGAAGTGCAGCAAATGCTCAAAGCTGATAGAGTAGCAGTTTTTCAATTCAATGCTCAAAAAGACTGGGAAGGAGAATTTGTTTGGGAAAGCGTTGCTGATAACTGGGATTCTGTTGTTGCAGCCAAAGTTTACGATTATTCTTTTGGAGAAAAATTTGCGGTTCATTATCAACAAGGTAGAGTACAAGCAGTTGCAGATATTTATGCGGCTGAGTTGAGCGATTGTCACTCCTCAATTTTAGGTCAATTTCAAGTTCGTGCTAATTTGGTTGTTCCTTTACTCAAAGGAGGCGATTTATGGGGTTTATTGTGCGTGCATCAATGCAGCAATCCGCGTCATTGGGAACAAGAAGAAATTGAATTTGTCCGTCAAATTGCGGACAATTTAGGAGTTGCTTTACAGCATAATGAAACTTTATTAGAAGCTCAGTATCAAGCAGAACAGCAAAAAGCTTTAACTGGTGTAATTAGCCGAATTCGCGAATCATTAGATTTAGAAAAAATCTTCAAAACTACTGTTACCGAAGTACGTCAACTGCTTAATGTTGATAGAGTCGGGGTTTTTCGCTTCGATGCCCGAAATGATTGGGAAGGAGAATTTATTTACGAAGATGTGGCTGATGGTTGGGATTCAGCTATTGCAAATAAAGTATACGATCATTGCTTTAGCGAAAACTTTGCACCACTTTATCGTACCGGTAGAGTAAATGCGATCGCTGACATTCATCAACAAAAGTTCAAAGACTGCTACCTCGAAATTTTAGAACGATTTCAGGTACGTGCTAATGTTGTTGCGCCCTTATTAAAAGAAGGTGAATTATGGGGATTACTTTGCATTCATCAATGCTCGCGCCCTCGTAACTGGCAATCTTCTGAAGTTGAATTTATCAGCCAAATTGCCGAACAACTTAGTGTTGCTTTAAAACAAGATTTGTATTTAAAACAAGTTCAAACACAAGCAGTGCAGCTAGCAGAAGCCACCGAGCGAGAAAAAGCGATGGAAAGGCAAAAACTATTAGCAGCAACAGTTGATAAAATTCGTCAGTCACTTGATATTAAAAATATTTTTAAAACCACCACCCAAGCAGTACGAGAATTGCTCGAAGTTGAACGAGTTGCAATTTATAAATTTAATTCCGATTGGAGAGGTAAATTTGTTGCGGATTCCTTTAAAGACGATTGGAAACCTGTGATTAATACACAACCAATTTTTCAAGCAACATTTTCTGATGATGATGATGACGATAATTTACCGCGCCACGAAACCTTTGTTCCCATTTCTCAAGGTGATAAATTATGGGGACTTTTAGTTGCTTATCAAAACTCACAACCCCGTTATTGGAAAGATGAAGAAGTCAACTTACTTGCACAAGTTGGCATACAGTTAGGAATCGGTATTCAACAAGCAGAGCTACTCGAAAAAACTAAAAGCCAAGCCACTGAGCTTGCTACAGCTTTACAAGAATTAAAGCAAACTCAAGCTAAATTAATTCAAGGTGAAAAAATGGCGGGTTTAGGACAGTTAATGGCTGGAGTTGCTCACGAAATAAATAACCCTGTCAACTTTATTTTTGCTAATCTAACTCATGTTAAGCAATACACTACAGATTTGCTGCAAATAGTTAATCTTTATCGTCAAAATTCTTCAAATTTACCACCAGATATTCAAGAGCAAATTGAGACACTCGATTTAGACTTTATTATCGAAGATTTACCAAAAACTCTCCATTCTATGGAAGTAGGTTCCGATCGTATTAGTCAAATTGTACTTTCATTGCGCAACTTTTCCCGTAAGGATGAGGCTGAATTAAAAGAAGTGCATATTCATGAAGGTATAGATAGCACTTTACTTATCTTGGGACATAGAATGAAAGAAAATGGAGCATATCCAGGAATTAACTTGACCAAAAAATATGGTGAATTGCCATTAATACAATGTTATCCCGCTCAACTGAATCAAGTATTCATGAATATTCTTGGTAATAGCATTGATGCATTAGAACAACAGTGGACGGATTTACAACAAAAATTTGCTCAATCGTCAACAAAAACTGCGAAAATTCCTTTAAATATTCAAATTAATACCGAAGCAATTGATGATAAAATCATAATTAAAATAGCCGATAACGGTAATGGTATACAAGAAGAGGTATTAAATAAAATTTTCGATCCATTCTTTACTACAAAAGAAGTAGGTAAAGGTACGGGATTAGGATTACCTATTTGCTATCAAATTGTAGTTGAAAAACATCACGGTCAAATTCAATGTTCTTCACAAATAGGACAAGGTACTGAATTTACCATCGAGTTGCCGATTAAGGCTGGTGTTTGAAAATAATAAAAAGCCTTTGCAGGTTTAATTACCGCAAATTCAATCAAGCAAACAAGAGGCGATATCGTCAGATTTGGCATTGCCTATCAAAACTATGAATGAATCTCATGCAAAGGCGCAAATAATTATTGTTTAATTAAAAATGTAATGTCTTAAAATTCTGGTAATTTTGTGAAGACTGTTTGATAATCTTGAGTAAAATTATCACACTTTTCATGGATAATATTTCTCAACTTTCTTGTTCAATGTAAATCATGCGAGTTCGGATTGGAATTCCCGTGGTTGGTGAAGTCCAACCTACAATAAAATAATCTTCAATAGTATCTTTAACGATAATTTTAGAGTGATCGTAAACTGGAACAACAAAGTTTTTAATATATTCCTCTGTTGTCTCATCAAGGCTAATTAAAATAGTTTTGCGAGCAATTCGATGCATGTGTTCGATAGCTGTGGCACCATCTTCGACACACAGTAATGAACTCAATGAAAATACAAAATCAAAGGACTTGGTTTCAATTTGATCCAGAGCTGTTTCAATTGGCTTGTGGATAGTTTTATAACCTCTTTGGGCTGCATAATCGAGCATCTTACCTGAAATATCAATTCCGGTATATTCAAAATCTCCCTGCAATAATTTACTTAAATTTCCTGTTCCACAACCAATATCTAAAACGTTTCCTTGATGATGATTGTGTCGATGAAATATCTTAACTGCTTCATTTACATGCTGTGCATTAACTTTGGAATCTTTTAACGTATCATCATAATTGGCAGCCAATTTATCATAAAATTCTTCAGCGCCTATTTTTTTCGACATTTTTTCTAACATAATTCTCTTGCTCGTGAATCTTGTATGGTAGCTTATAAGGATAGACGAAAATAATTAGCTAAAACCTCTTTTCCTCCATATCATTTTTTGATATAACTCCGAGTAAACTCACTGTAATTAACTGGTTATTCAAAATACTATCTGTGGATAGTTAGTAATTACAACAGTTCATACTGAGATTTCCTCCTTTCTAATTCTCATAAAGATTTCATGGAATAACAACGCTATTAAAAAAGCTGGTAAAGCTTCATTAATTAGTTGATTATATTCTAGAAAACGCCAGATTATAGAACTGACTAATCCCACCAATATAGTACCACTTAGTGCCACATAATTAGTACGTATTTTCAATATGGTAATAAACATTGCTGGACTAATAGAACCTGCTAAACCTGCAGTAGAAAAAATAATCAATGAAAAAATTGTACTAGTAATAAAATTTGTAGCACTAACAGCGATAATACCAAACAATAGTGTCATAAATTGGTGGTATTTCAATCCGTATTTTGCTGACATCCGGCGATATAAAGCAGGAGAAATATCTTTTGCTAAAGCACTAGAACAAACTAGAATTTGAGAATCAGCTGTTGATGCAATAATAGAAAATACTCCAGCTAAGACAACACCAATGAAAAAAGGATGAAAATTTTGTACAGCATATAAAGGTAAAGCTTGTTCTGGATCGTTAATTTCCGGAATTAATATTCGACAAATTACCCCGAACAAAAGCATCACTATAGAGGTAGAATATCCGAAAAACAAATAAATCCACTTGGCTTGTCTGACTTCATTAGGATTGCGCCCTGCCATTAATCTCACTAAATATTGAGGCTGACTTAAACCAAATCCCATTCCAGCAAAGGCGAAACCTGACATATAAGCTATTAAAGTCCACCAAGTAAATCCTGAAAATATATTAGTTAGTTCGGGATCAATACTATACAGTTTTGTGGCGATTTCTGGAATACTCCCTGCTGCTATAGTTGACACAATCAGTACCCCAAAGGAAACAAATATTACTACAATTGCTTGCACAACATCAGTCCAAACTGAAGCTCTTAAACCTCCCTTTACACAGTAAGCAAGAATTAATACCGCCGATATTACTGCTCCTATCTTTAAGTTAATACCGAAAAATGCATTCAGAATCTTAGCTGAAGCATAAAATTGTGCTGCAGTATAAACACCAACAAACACAATAGAGATTAAGGCGACGATAGAAGTTACTAATTTTTTACCTTGAGGTTTTTGAACAGTTGCACCCACTAACTCCGGAACAGTCTGAGAACCTTGCTCTAAAGAAATTTTATTTATCTTATCAGCAAAAAAGTTCCAAAAAATCAGTTCACCCAAAAAGAAGGCTAGGAGAAATAAAAGAGCCGATATTCCTTTAGAATAACCAAAGCCCACAATTCCTGTCATTACATAACCACTGTTAGCAGTAGCCCCTGCACTCAAGGCAATGAAGTACTTACCAAATGCTCGGTTTGCAAGTAAATAGTCCGAATCTGTGTTCTCAGAGAATTTAGCAGCAAGAGCGCCAACCCATAAGAACATTATTAGAAAAAATCCAAAACTAATAAATGTAATCAAGGACTCCATGTTTTAAGTTCTTTTCTTCATATGTCAACACTCTCGTTATTACCTATACATTTACAGTTGAAATTACATCATATAAGCCCTTCTTTTCAAGCTCGCGAATAGTTTGATAATCCTGCTCAATAATTTCTGGATTTTCATGAACCAGAAAAATATAACCAGGAGATGAAGTTAAATCAACTGTCTTTTTAATTGGTCCATCTTTTTTTATTGATAAGCGCATATCACAAAAAGATGTTAATTTTCTGATTAGATCCATCTGGGATACTGATTGAATTTTACCCTCAACTTCTGAAATCAAAATGACAATCAAAATATTTTTTTGTAGAGATAATGATTTCTTAATTATATTTATGAAATTATCTGGTTCTACATAGGATTTTACTGTCAGTTCAACATGATTAGACTGCATCCCTTTGGAAACAACTTCTGGTATTATTACCCCCATCAACCTTGCATTAACTTCAACTAATACAGGTCCATTTTTGGTCATCATAATTTCGCTATGACATGCACCAAACTGGATTCTCAAAGCGTCAAGTACTTGTTTGATATAGTTACCAAATTCATTTTGAAACCGATCGTCGAACGGTAAAGCTTCTATAAAATCGTAAATCTTGCTATAACCTGGCATTTTACGTTTTTGATACCGCCAAATATCGCAAATATAGTGCTGACCTTCTAAACTTACAGTATTGACTATATATTCTGTTCCAGACAGAAATTCTTGGGCTAAAACCTCGGTGTTTATTGTTCCTAAAGTGTTTTTACTATCTATAATGCGCTCGAAAGCAGAAATCACATCATCTTCATTTTCACAAAAAATAACATTATCGCTACAAACGCTACTAACTGGCTTTAGAACAACAGGCCATTCTCCTAGTTCCTTTACCCATGACAAAATTTCTTCGAGGTTAGCTGACTTGATTTGATTTACGGCTCTAACACCAAAATCTCGAAGTGCCTCACCCATTTCAAATTTATTCCGCCGAGCTCTGCTATACTGAGTTCCGTTTGATGGTAAGCCCAATTTTTCACTTAGAATATCGGCAAGCTCAATTCCAAGATCGCATCCAGGGATGACGAAGGCAATATCGAATTTGGATAATTTTGAAAGAGTTTTCTCAACATCTCCGTCATGGATAATATTGTCGATAAAATTATTGGGATGGAAGGAAGGTTTAAAAAATTGGGGAATATCTTTTGTAGTCTGTAGGTGAACGCAATCTACACCATGTTTTTTCAATTCTGATGGTAAGAATCTACCAGTTGAATAACCATCGACGACTACACATAATCTTGATTTTGATTCCATTGTTAGGTATGATATCTTCTATTATTTTTTTGATTTTGATTGAATAATATTCATTTTACAGTAATTTATCACAATATTGTTCCCATATTCTCTCAATTTAAAATTTATATAAAATTACGATTAGACAAGTTTCAATAAGTTAAAAAGTAATAAAAGTAGGAAATATTTAGGTCGTTAAAGCCTGTTGGAAGTAAGCTCAAATAGTAGTTAAAATTTTTGTTCGATTTCAATAATATTCCGGCGGGAGTCAAGTAAAGGAATTATTGATTGAGTTGCCTATTAAAGTTTGATCGCAAAGTGGTTTTGAAAGAGAAGGATACTTTCGTTGCATGAGTTTATAAGGAAGGACAATTTATAGACCAAGTATTGTACCCTAAAGTAATAAATTGCGATTTTAAAGCACGATAAAACCATATCAAAATCAAAAATTCTTCAGGAAGATAAAGAATATACATTCCGCTCGTATTTTGAAATGACTCATGAACCAGAAGAAATTTTAGCTGAGTTTGGGTACAACTTGGTTAGAGCTAAATTATCCTTACCCAAAACTCAAAAACCCCTCGATAGAATTGCAGATTTAAAAGATCGTATCGAACGAACCCTACCTCGTGTTAGTTTAACCAGTGAAACTGCTCGTCGGGAAACTCTTGTTGCACCATTGTTATTAGAAGTTGCTACTTATTATTGCGATTGTCAGTTACGTATTGAGTACCCTTTAACAGTAACTAAATGGTTAAAAGGCAATTTGGATTATTTATTGCGTGCTAGCCAAAGTCTTTTAGTCGTAGAAGCAAAAAAAGATGATATCACTAGAGGATTTACGCAAATGGCTGTAGAATTAATCGCTTTATCTCTAATAGAAGAACAGCCATTTCAATATGGAGCCGTAACTATTGGAGATGTTTGGCGTTTTGGTTTACTTGATGTTGAAGCTAAACGCATTACGGAAGATATTACAATTTATTCTCTACCTGATGATTTAGAACCATTAATGCTTACTTTAGTCGGAATTGTTGAGCGAAATTTTTTTACTAGCGACAGCATATAAACCTTATTAAACGATTTTAAATTCAAAATTTGGAAGCTTCTTGAACAATCCAGAATCCAAAATCTATAACAAAAGCATCTGTTGTTAAAATCTAAAATCGTTTTAGCCCATGTTAACTACTTTTGCAGAATTTTTCTGCTCTCGTCGCTCTTGCAAAGCTTTATCAATTAATTTCGCAACTAACCAGGAAACAGAGCGCTCGTCTGCTTCTCCCCATTCTTCCAGTTCTTTTTTCCATTCGGGAGGAATATAAGCAACTACTCTGTCTAAGTTTGTTTTACCACCCATACCAAGTAATATCCGTTTTTTTACATCCAGCATACAATAAATATGCTAGCCTGTGCTGTGCTAGCATAGCATAGCATCTCCAAACAAAAATTTGGTTTAAATGAACTAAAATATGAACAATCAAAATTTGCTTTCTATAGGTGGAAATAAAACACAAAACAAGAAAGGACTTGTCTTGTTATCGTCTAGGGAGTTAGATAAAATGCGCCGTGTTGGCAAACTGGCTGCAAATCTCCTCAATCATCTTGAACCATTGGTGCAACCGGGAGTCACTACGAAAGAATTGGATGATGAAGCAGCTCGTTTTATGAAAGCAAATGGTTCAATTAGCGCGACTATAGGTTATGCTCCTCCCAATCATCCACCTTATCCAGGTCATGTTTGTACTAGTGTTAATGAAGTGGTTTGTCACGGAATTCCTAGTTCAAAGCAAATTCTTGAGGAAGGGGATATTATCAATATTGATGTTACCCCAATTCTGGATGGCTATCACGGCGATACATCTAGAACATTCTTGGTTGGGAATGTATCGGATCAAGCTAGAAAACTAGTTGAAGTTACTCAAAAATCGATGATGCTAGGGATTGGTGAAGTTAAACCTGGCGGAAGAATTGGCGATATTGGTGCTGCAATTCAGGAATATGCAGAGGCAAATGGATTCTCAGTAGTGCGAGATATGGTTGGACATGGCGTTGGTAGAGTATTCCATACAGAACCTCAAGTTCCTCACTATGGTAAACGAGGTACTGGGTTGAAGTTGCGTAAGGGGATGGTTTTTACCATTGAACCGATGTTAAATGAAGGAGTCTATGAACTTGAGTTTCAAAAAGATGGTTGGACTGTACTTACTCAAGACAGAAAACTTTCCGCTCAGTTTGAACATACGGTTGCTGTCACGGATGATGGTGTAGAAATTTTAACTCTTGCAGAGTGAATTCTCTATGCAAATTCTGTGGATAGGGAGGCGTTGCACTGTGCACGCCGTCTCTACATTAATTAAAAATGGATATTAAAATCACGACTACGTGAAATTTTAGTTAACCTGAACATCAAATATACTTATTATCCTCAATATTATAATTAAATTTACGGATACACTTGATACCAAGTTCGGTTAATTAGTTACTATATAACCCGATTGAAAAGATGGCGGTTATTACCTGTTACTCATTACTCATTACTCATTACTTATTACTCATAACTCATAACTCATTACTCATTACTCATTACTCATTACTCATTACTCATTACTTATTACTCATTACTCATTACTCATTACTCATTACTCATTACTCATTACTCATTACTCATAACTCATAACTCATAACTCATTACTCATAACTCATAACTCATTACTCATAACTCATTACTCATAACTCATTACTCATTACTCATTACTCATTACTTTGCCTCCACAGATATGATAACTCATGCAGAGTACGGTATAGGTGCCAGTATTTTCTCGAAGTCGAAATAATCAGCCTAAAATTGTAGTTATATTCTAGAATGCTCAAACAGTAAGTAAGCATGCGATGAATATATTTATTATCACAGTGGGTTCCCGTGGCGATGTCCAACCTTATGTGGCATTAGGTAAAGGCTTGAAAGAAGCGGGACATGATGTAACAATCTGTACTTGTTCCAGTTTTGAATCATTCATTACTGAGCATGGTTTAAATTATGGATATATGAATGACGATTTTATCAAACTCGTCGATTCAGAAGCCGGTAAGAAAGCAATGGAAAGCGGTAGTAATTTGTTTAGTTTGATTAAAACTATGCTGACATTACTCAAAGAATCCAAAGCCCTCACCAGAAACATGCTTAAAGATGCATGGAATGCAGCACAAGCAGCAAAGCCCGACATCATAATTTTTCACCCCAAGTCAATGGCGGGTTCGCACATTGCCGAAAAACTGGGTATTCCAGCAGTAATGGCTGTGCCGGTACCTCTTATTGTTCCCACCGCTGAATCTGTCGCTATTGGGTTTCCAGATTTGAAGCTTGGAGGCTGGTACAACAGACTTTCTTATCAGGTTTTGCATCAGGGTTACCATGCTTACGATGACGTAATCAACGAATTCCGCCAGAATGTACTCGGAATTGATAAAATACCTAAATCCATTAGTCCGATACAAATGGCAAATGGAAAACCAATTCCGGTTCTATATGGTTATAGCGAATTTGTTTCACCACGTCCAAAAGATTGGACTAATAAAACTCACATTACTGGTTATTGGTTTTTAGAGCCAAAGGATGATTGGCAACCTCCCATTGAATTGATCGATTTTCTAGAAGCAGGTGAAAAACCCGTTTATGTGGGATTTGGCAGCATGGCAGGGCGTAATCCACAAGGAATCGCTAATATTGTCATTGATGCGCTACAAAAAGCAAAGGTACGCGGTATCATTGCTACTGGTTGGGGTGGGTTAGATGCGGACAATTTACCAGAAAGCATCTTTAAAATTGATAAGGTTCCCCACGAGTGGTTGTTTCCTCGCGTATCTGCTGTGGTACATCATGGTGGCGCGGGAACAACAGCAGCCGGGTTGCGTGCGGGTAAACCTACCATTATATGTCCTTTTATAGTCGATCAACCTTATTGGGGAGAGCGGGTTTATGCTCTTGGTGTAGGTAGTAAACCTATTCCACAAAAGAAGTTGACAGCAGAGAAACTGGCTGAAGCTATTTTAGAAGTAACAACAAATCGAGTTATTCAACAAAACGCAGAAACTTTAGGTAAAAAGATACGCCAAGAAGATGGGATTAGGAATGCGATGCTCCTTTTGGAGCCGCCTTCGGCTATCGCCGTCATAGAAAATGTTGCAAAATTTTAGTTTTGATGCGTAAAGATCTCAAAAGATAGTGAAGGTAAATTCACAATTTATGAGCAAACATCATGACTCGGGGACAAAGTTTTTTCGGAAGTAAGAAGTTTCAATTTTTCCTAATATCGTTGGGAGGTTTTACAACCATAATTATAGGTATTCTTGCATACCTTTACTTTCCTCGTCCCCTGCCACCCAAACCATCAAAATTTACACTAATTGCTCATAGAGGAGTTCACCAAACATTTTCTTTTGAGAACTTAGATAATGATACCTGTACTGCTACCAGAATTTATCCACCTACCCATAATTTTTTAGAAAATACCATTCCCTCAATTCGCGAAGCATTTAAGTATGGTGCGGATATGGTGGAAATTGATATACATCCTACTACTGATAACGAATTGGTTGTATTCCACGATTGGACAGTTAATTGTAGAACTAATGGTAAAGGAATAACCCACGAGCAAAGCTTGAAAAATTTGAAAAAATTGGATATTGGATATGGTTATACCGCAGATAATGGCAAAACCTATCCATTTCGGGGTAAATTTGTGGGAATGATGCCAACATTTGATGAAATTAAACAAGAATTTCCAGATCGAAAATTTCTCGTCGATCAAAAAGATCGGTTTGAAAAAACGATAAAACTTTTGGCAGATTCATTAAAAAAATACCCTCCAGAGCAACGTGAAAATATATATCTTTTTTCAGGAGAGGAACAGTACAAAAAGCTAAAGCAGGAAGTACCGGAAGTACAAAGAATTTTTCTGACTCGAAAGACAATCAAAAATTGTATTCCTCAATATTTAACAATGTTATTTTCTGGCAGTCTTCCTCCATCTTGTAAAGAATATGCTTTTGGAATACCAACATCTTATCTTAAATACGTTCCGGGTTGGTCTTCTAATCTTTTTATTGTCAAAGCACGAGAAGCTGGATTAAAAGTCTATGTAATAGAAGTGGATACAAAACAAGATTTTCAACAGGTACAAAACTTACCCCTTGATGGAATTGTCACAAATAGAATTGAAATAATCGGGCCACTTTTGAAAAACGAATAAAATAGTGAAAATTAAAGGGGGGTAATATACTCTCCTACAAGCAAATGAGTGGATTAAAATTCTTTTAGTTGGGCTTCTAGTCTTTTTTCATAGGTGCTTCCGAAGCTTGCACTACAATACAATTTTTTCAACCATTTTAAACTTGATTTTTGGGGTTGCGGATTTACTCCTATCCCGCTCTAAGTAACCCTCAAAATTGTAGGTTGGGTTGAGGAAAGTTCACCGCTAGGTGTGCCTTCGGCACAACCCAACATTGTGTTGGGTTTCACTTCGTTCAACCCAACCTACGCTATAGGAAATCTTCTACCGGGAAGGGAGTAAAGTATGAATTTGATTTAATGGATAACCGAAACCGATGTCTCGACGGCGTGCACAGTGCAACGTCTCAAAATCTTGATTCATAAACTGAGTAGGCAACGCCTGATTTTTGTTCTTTGACTTCCGATTGAGAATTTAACCACAAATTTTCGAGTAGCTTTACGTAAAGAGCTTCAAGACGAGTACTTTCGGATTTATTAGAAGAATTGAAGCTTAATTATATCCAACATACTAAAGAAGAAAACCCCGAAACAACACTTGATGAAGCAATGAAAATCTCGGAGGAAGGGTGAAAAAAGTTAGGAGTTAGGAGTTAGTGGTTAGGAGTTGGGAGTTAGTTGTTGGGAACTCGCGGAGTTTAAATTTCTCTTCTACCCCCTCTACCCTATCTCCCCCTCTCCGATGACACAAACCCCTACAAAACAAGAGATTCAGCCATTTATGTTCAAATATGTGATTTTATTAATTGACTTCTCAGGAAAATCTCATTTACCTATCAATGGTTTCTCAGATTGGTAGGCGAAATTAAGAACTATAGAACTTCTGAACAAACAAATTAATCCAAAAGGGGCGCATTATGTTACTTCTAATTCCAAGAAAAAAAGACTTGCAAAATATTTTAACTTATTGCCCCTATAAAATTTGATTGCAATGAACCTTTTAGGTAAACCATAGGCAATTAAAGCACTATAAGACAGCAACCACATGACAATATTCCTTACACTAGCCATTGTTGTCTTGGCACTCATTTTATTTGTTACTGAATGGGTTCCGTCAGATATAGTCGCTATTATTACTACCCTACTTTTAACAACTCTGGGTTTAGTCACTCCCGAAGAAAGTATAAGTGGTTTCAGTAACTCCGCCACTATTACCGTGATGGCGATGTTTATCCTCAGTGCAGGTATCGCACGTACTGGAGCAATTCAAATCGTTAGCGAACTGCTACTTAAATTGGGTGGAAAACGCCCTTTTCAGCAAATTTTTACTCTAGGGGTTATCGTAGGACCAACGACAGCATTTATTAATAATACTGCAGTTGTTGCCGTGTTTCTACCTATTGTTGAAGAATGGTGTAGAAGACAAAAAATCTCTGTTTCTAAATTACTAATTCCGCTATCATATGCTGCAATTTTAGGAGGTATGATTACGGTAATCGGTACTTCTACAAACGTGTTAGCAAGCGGTTTATCCGAGCAATTAGGATACGGGACATTTAGCTTATTCCAATTTACTAAATTAGGGTTAATCACCTTTAGTATCGGTTTGATTTATCTCGCATTTATAGCTCCTAAGCTGTTACCAAATCGTAAAAAACACACCGATGATATTATCAGCCAAGACTACGGTTTACAGGATTATATTACTGAAATATTAATTCCACCCGGTTCTAATTTAGTAGGTAAAACATTACATTCTAGTGGCTTACAACATAAGTTTGATGTAGATGTATTAGAAATTATTTCTAACGAGACTCACTTTCATCAACCTCTAGAAGATAAAAAATTACCAGCTTGTTCGGTACTTTTAGTTAAGAGTAGTCGCAAGGATTTACTCAAAATTAAAGATGAAGAAGGTATTGAAATTTTACCCGAATTTATCAAAAAGAAAAAGTCTTTACAAGCTCAACTCGATGCTGAAGACGAAGGTGTTGCAGAGGTACTAATTCCTTCTAATTCTAACCTCATCGGTTCAACTGTCAAAGAAATACGTTTTCGTCAACGTTATAATGTCACAGTTTTAGCAGTTCATCGCGGGCAAGATATTACACGAGAACGCCTCAGTGAAATCCGATTAAAGTTTGGTGATGTCATCTTAGTACAAGGCCCCAAACAAAGCCTTTTAGGTTTGCAAATCAATCGCAACTTATTGGTACTCACACAGCGAGATTTAGAAACACTCCGACGTGACAAAGCTGCGATCGCAATTGGTATCGGTTTAGGAGTTGTAGTAGTAGCAGCGTTTAATTGGTTACCTATTCTGATAAGCTCTTTGATTGGTGTAGTGTTAATGGTTTTAACTGGCTGTCTCAAACCAAGAGAAATATACGACGCAGTGCGTTGGGACATTATTTTTCTACTAGCTGGTTTAATACCCCTAGGTATCGCAATGGAAAAGTCTGGTGCAACTCAATGGTTAGCAAATAATCTAGTTGCAATCGGCGGAAATCTTTCTGGTTATTGGATACTAACATTTTTCTTCATCATTACTTCCATATTTACAGAAATGATTTCCAATAATGCCGCAGTAGTTTTGATGCTACCAATTGCAGCAAGTGTCGCAGAGACGCTCAACTTTAATCCTCTCGCTTTCATGCTTACCGTTATCTTTGCAGCTTCAAACAGTTTTATCACACCAATTGGTTATCAGACAAACACCATGGTTTACGGAGCAGGAGGTTATAAATTCACCGATTTCATGCGAGTCGGTACCCCACTAAATCTCTTGATGACAATCATCGTTCCACCATTAATCATCTTCTTCTACGGACTTTAACAATTTTAAATTTTATGAACCGCTCTCCCCCTCTTTGACTATTCCCAATTACCAATTACCCATTACCAATTACCCATTACCCATTACCCATTACCCATTACCAATTACCCATTACCAATATAATGTCTCAAATCAAAAGTTTAATTCAACCCCACGGCGGTAAACTCATCAACTGTTACTTCTCCCAACAAGAACGCAAAGAAACCCTCTTAAGAGCCTCTAACCTACCCCGTCTTACCCTATCTACTCGCAATATAGCCGACCTAGAATGCATTGCTACAGGTGTTTACAGTCCCCTAGAAGGATTTGTTGACGAGCAAGAATATAACTCCATCGTCAAAGATATGCGATTGAGCAATGGTTTAGCTTGGAGTATTCCGGTAACTCTGCAAGTTGCTGAATCTGTAGCAGAACAATACAAGTTAGACTCAGAAATCGCTCTAGCCCATCCCAACGGCGACATACTTGCAGTAATGACCGTTACCAGTAAGTTTAAGCCAGACCAAAATTTTGAAGCAGAACAAGTTTACCGTACTGCACAACAAGCACACCCCGGTGTTACAGCGATGCGTAAGGAAGGGGAAGTTTACTTAGGTGGCCCAATTAAACTTATCAACTCAGTTCCTTATCAGGAATTTCTCGATTATCGTCTGACTCCAGAGGCAACAAGAGTTGAGTTTGCCAGACGTGAATGGAATACAATTGTAGCATTTCAAACTAGAAATCCCATTCACCGCGCTCACGAGTACATCACTAAAATTGCTCTGGAACTTGTTGATGGACTGTTAATCAACCCCTTGGTTGGTCAAACAAAATCTGATGATATCCCTGCTGACGTGCGGATGAAGTGCTATCAAGTACTTATGGAAAAATATTATCCGCAAAATCGCGTATGTCTAAGTGTATTCCCTGCCGCCATGCGCTATGCCGGACCTCGTGAAGCAATTATGCATGC
>ERZ1740059.522-NODE-522-length-20125-cov-6.533234_pt1 | contig 20125 bp, 19 predicted proteins | sample MGYA00581744_ERZ1740059 | MGnify/ENA primary metagenome ERZ1740059 (study PRJEB43018, sample SAMN04849738) | marine metagenome | isolation source: floating plastic debris | place: Pacific Ocean | collected 2008-08-28 | study: EMG produced TPA metagenomics assembly... | reverse complement strand
CGGGCGGCGCGGCGCGCCAACGATCGAGAGTGTCGCGCAGCTCGGCGAGGCCCTCGCCGTGCTCGCACAGCTCCACGCCCGCGCGCTCCGCTTCGCCCCGGCCCAGGTCGGCGGCCGCCCGGTCCCGGCCCGCGTCGGCTTCGTCGTCGTCCTGCGAGGGGCGGGGACTGGAGCGGAGACGGGCACGGACACGGAGACGGACTCGGACTCGGACACGGAGACGGAGACGGAGACGGACCCCGAACCGGACACGGGCTCCGGTCTCGGCGCGACCGGCCGCACGGAGGCCCCCGTCGCCGAGCGGGCTCCGGTCGCGGCGAGCGACTTCGACCTCGAGATCGGCGAGCTTCGCCGCGTCCCGCGCACGAGCGCGCAGGGCATGCTGAACCTGGTGCCCGGCGTGCTGCTCACGCAGCACGCGACCGAAGGGCACGCCCTCGGCATGTACCTCCGCGGCTTCGACGCCGGCGAGGGGGAGGACCTGGAGGTCCTCGTCGACGGCATGCCCATCAACGAGGTCTCGAACGCGCACGGCCACGGCTACGTGGACACGCTGATGGCCATCCCGCAGGTGGTCGACCGGCTTCACGTCGTCCAGGGGCCCTTCGACCCGGCCCAGGGTGACTTCGCGACGGCGGGCACGGCCGAGTACGTGCTCGGCCTGCGCGAGCCCGGGCTGCATCTCAGCCTCGGCTACGGCCGCTTCGGCGAGCTTCGGCTCTCCGGCGCCTGGCGTCCGGAGAGCGCCTCCGAGGGGACCTTCGCGGCCCTCGCCTACAACCAGGGCGACGGCTTCGGGCCGAACCGCGCCTTCCGCAACGGCTCGGCCATGGGCCGCTACGCGGGAGGCTCGGAGACGCTCCGCTACAGCCTCCTGGCCTTCGCCGCCTCGGGAAACTGGAGCTCGGCCGGCGTGCTGCGCCTGGACGACGTGCAGCGCGGCCTCGTGGAGGACTGTCCGCCCGGCCGGGACAGCCAGTTCTTCTGCTTCTACGACCCGAACCAGGGCGGCAGCACGTCCCAGCTCGGCTTCGTCGGTCGCCTCGAGCACCGGAAGCCCACCGAGCGCTTCGAGCTCACGACCTTCGCCCGGGCCCGCTCGCTTCGCATCACCGAGAACTTCACGGGCTTCACCACCGACCCGCGGACCGATGGCCTCGAAGAGCGCGGCGACAACCTCGACCAGCGCTACGACGCGAGCACCGTGGGTGCCCGCGGCCGTTACCGCGTGAGCCGCGCGTGGCTCGGCTTCCCGCAGCGCTTCGAGGCCGGCGTGCACCTTCGCTACGACGACGCCGACACGCGCGCAGATCGGCGCCGGGTGGACACGATCCCCTACCGCACCGAGTTCGACCGGCGCGTTCGGGAGACCGTGGCTGCGGCGTACGTGCGCGGCGATCTCCGCTTCACCGAATGGCTCTCCTTCCTCGGCGGCGTCCGCCTCGATTACTTCGGCTTCAACGTCGAGGACCGGAACTTCCCGACCACGGACTCGGACGGCGAGCGCTTGTCCCGCCAGAGCTCTTCCGCGGCGGGCGCGGCGGTCTCCCCGCGCGCCACGCTCCGGGCGCGCCTCGCCGAGGACCTGCACGCCGTGGTCGCGGCGGGGCTCGGCGCCCGCTCGAGCGATGCCGCGGGCCTCTCGGACGACGAGATCGCGCCTTTCGCGCGCGTGACCGCGCTCGAGGCCGGCGCCGTCTACCAACGACACCCCGAGGATCACGAGAGCCCCTGGTTCGGCGAGGCCCGGGCCTCGGCCTTCACGACGCGGGTCTCGCAGGACCTCGTCTTCAATGCGGCGGACGGACGAAACTCCGTGCTCGGGCCGTCGACGCGCAGCGGAATGCTGGTCCAAGGCCGGCTTCGCTACGGCACCTACGTCGACGTGCTCGGCAGCCTCACCTACACGCGCAGTCACCTCCAGCCGGATGGGGCCAACACCTTCGAGCTCTTCGAAGGGCCGCGGCTGCCCTTCATCCCGGGCTGGCTCGGCAGGCTCGACGCGACGGGCAGCCTGCCCGTCGCCATCCGCGAGCAGTCGCTCACTCTGAGCGCCGCGCTCGGCGTGCAGTACGTGGGCGAGCGTCCCCTGCCGCTCGGGCAGGTCGCCGAGCCCTTTTCGCTCGTGGACGTGGCGCTCGGCGCCCGCTGGCGCTTCGTCGAGGTGGGCGTGGCCCTCCGGAACCTCTTCGACGCGCGCTACCGGAGCGATGAGCTGAACTACGTCTCGAACTTCCGGGACGCCACGCTGCCGCCTTCCATGCGCCCCGCGCGCCACTTCGCCGCGGGCGCGCCGCGCACGTATCTCTTGACCCTCACGCTCCACCTCGACCCGCGCGCGGGACGTACGGAAGACGCCGCGGAGGACTGACTTGCACGAAGCCTGAGGTCGCTCCTGTAACTGAGTTGCATGTGACCGCGTATGACGGCAGGTTCCTACTGCGATGCTCTCGCGCGTCCCGATCTCCGCCTCCCGTGCCGCTGTGGCAGTCGCCGCGTGCGTCCTGGCGAGCTGCGCTCTGCCGGGCACGGGTGGCGAGGTCGTGGCGGTCGAGTGGAGCTTCCGGGCCGACGTTCCCGAGGGACCCGTCGTCACGGAGACGCTCGGTCCGGACCCCTGGGAGGTCGAGATCGTCGAGGCGCGCTTGATTCTGGGCCCGGCCTACGGCTTCGCCCCGCAGCGCACGAACCGCCCGGGCCTGGCCTGGCTGCTCGGGCCCTCGCGGGCCTATGCCCACGCCGGCGACGACAACACCTCCGCTGCCCGCGTCGTCTGCGAGCTCCTCGATCGGAGCGTGGTGGACCTCTTGGACCCGTCGCCGCGGGCGATGCAGGCGGAGGCCGCGGCCTTCCTCAATCTGTCCGAAGCGGGCCCCGTCGAAAGCATGAACATCGTGCTCGACCTGGCGCGTGGCGAGTTCGCGAACCCTGAGGGGCCCACCGGCGGCGGCACGGCGCTGGTGCGCGCCGTCGCGCGGCGCACGCACGAGGGCGTCGAACAGGAGGTCCGCTTTCGGGCGGTGCTGGAGACCACGGGCATCGGCGTCGACCAGATTTCGCGTCGCATCGAGCGGCTTCCCGTCGACGGCGAGCTCGTCGAGGGCGCCGTGGTCGAGATCCGCGCCGACCCGCGCGCCTGGGTGCGCCAGATGACCTTCGACGACCTGGTGGGTGCGGCCACCAACGAGGCCGGCGAGGTCGAGGTGGCCGAGGGCTCGCAGCTCCACCTCGCCTGGTACCTCGGTCTTCGCGACCCGACGGGGTGGGACGTGTCCATCACGCCGCCCGAGCCCGCGCAGGCTCCCTGACGCCCAGGGGGGCCGGGCTTCCACAGGATGCTGCGGGGTCGAACCGTCCCCGCGTCAGGAAAAGGAGACGACACGTGAAGCGATGGCTCATGCCCGTCCTCGCGGGCGGCCTGCTCGGCGCCTGCGGCAGCGACGCCAGCTCGACGATCGAGGTGAGCGCCTTCGGTCTCGCGGAAGCGGACCCCGCCGTGGGCATCACGGTGGAGCAGAGCGCTGACCGCTACGCCGTGACCTTCTCGAACGTCATCGTGGAGTTCGAGGGCTTCTACGCCCGCACCACGGGAGGCCTCGACGCGGACCTCGACCCGTCCCCGGTGCTCGTCGAGCTCGTGCCCACCGGCGCCTCGGACGTCTACCGCTTCCCGGGCGTCGACGCGCGCCGCTGGGACGACGTCGGTTATGCCTCGGCGCCGCCCCCGGCGGACGTGGAGGTCCTGGAGGGCGTCGACCCGGCGCTTGCGCAGCGCATGATCGACGAGGGCTGGTCGCAGCTCATCGCGGGAACGATGACTGCCCCGGACGGCGAGGTGTTCCCCTTCGAGCTCGGCTTCCCGATGGCCATCGAGTACACGAACTGCTCGAACGGTACGGACCGCACGCTCGGTGTCGTCGCGCCCGTCAACGGCGTGGCCCAGGTCGAGCTCACCTGGCACCTGACGCATCTCTTCTTCGACTCCTTCGGCGAGAACTCGGAGCTGCGCATGGAGCCCTTCGCGGCCGTGTACGACGGTGTGAACCCCATCTCGATGGAGGACCTCGATCAGCAGCGTCTGTCCGGCGTCGTCGACCGGGACGGCGAGATCCTCCGCGACGAGGAGGGTAACTTCGTGGTCTACATTCCGCCCTCGCTCAGCGACCGACCCGCGCTCACGCTGCGCGACCACGTGCTCGGGGCCCGCTTCGGCCACTTCAACGGGCTCGAAGGCTTCTGCGAGACCGCCCCTCCGGTCATCTTCGACTGAGGACCCGGCGCGAGCGTCCCGCACGACGCGGGGCGGGCCGAGCGCGCCGGACGGAAAAAAAAAACGGCGCGGTCCCGAGGGGGCCGCGCCGTTCTTCGTGGTCACGCGGCCGCCGAGCGTGGGCCCGGCGACCGCGTGGGGTCGGGCCTCACTCGAAGGCCACCAGCTCCACCTCGTCGTGGATCATCGCGCCGTCACCCGGGAGGAAGACGATCTCCGTCTCCGCCTCGAGCTCCCCGCCCTCCATCACGAACTTCGTGATGGCGCCGAGCGTGACGAAGTCGGCGGCGAAGGGCCCGACGGGCTCCTCCGTCTGCACGTCGATGGTGCCGTCGCCCTCGAGGTCGAGGCCGATGGTGAGCGCCTCGCGCGCGATGGAGAGGGGCGCGGCCGCCGCCGTGCCCTGGGCCAGGCCCATGAGCACCTCGGGGTTCGTCATCCCGTCGATGGCGTGCACGTCGACGGCCGTCGGCACGCCAAAGGCAGCGTGGAAGACGCGCAGGTTGACGTTGCCGGCGGTCAGCGGGGTGAGCTCCTCGAGAATGGGGAGCGCCGCGAAGGCGGCGGGGTCCGTGCCGAGCTGAGCCGCGATGATGGTGTAGCTCTCGCCCTCGCCGAGGGAGAGCGTGGCGCTGATGGCGGCCATGTCGGGGCCCATGCCGGCCGGCGAGATGTCGATCTCGTAGTCGCCCGCGAGGAAGGGCGTGAAGGCCGTGTTCAGCTCGAACTCGACGCCCGCGGCGACGGAGACGCCGTCCACGAAGATGTCGACGGTGCCAGCCTCGTCCGCGAGGTGCCAGAAGCGGACGGCGCTGAACTCGGCGGCCTCGAGCTCCGTCTCGTCGTGAATGTCCGCGCCCTCGCCCACGAGGAAGACGATCTCCGTCTCGACCTCACCGGGCTCCTCGCCGGACTTGCTGATGGCGCCCGCGAGGACGCGCGTGCCGCCGGGGGGCTGGTCGATGGGGTTCTCGGTGACGAGGTCGATGGTGCCGTCGTCGTCGGCGTCGAGGCCGAGGGCGTAGGCGCCGTTCGGGATGACGAGCGTCGTGGGGTCCACGGTGCCCTGGGCGAGATCGTCCACGATCTCCGGGAGGGTCGGGTCGCTCGCGTTGTGCACGTCGACCGCGCCCGGCACGTCGTACGCCGCGTGGAAGACCTGGAAGGCGACCTCGTCGGCGCCGGGGGCGGTGCCTTCGAGGACCGGGACGATGGTGAGCGCGCCGTCGGCCATGGGGTCGGCGTCGAGCTGCGCCGCGATGAGCGTCCAGCGCTCCCCGGCGGCGAGGGCAAAGCCGTCCACCGTGATCACGGCTTGTTCGATTCCGGCGCCCGCGGCGGCCACGGCGACGTCGTAGCTGCCCGCCGGGAGCTCGATGTAGGCCGTGTTGGCCTCGAAGCCGAAGCCCGTCTCGACGGCGTCGCCGTTCACGAAGACGTCGACGTCGCCGGCACCTTCGGCGAGATGCCACACGCGGACCGCGCCGGTGTCTCCACTCGGCATGTCCATGGCCATGTCGTCCATGGTTCCGGTCGTGCCGTCGTCGTCGCCGCACGCTACGGCGAGCGACATGAGGGCCATCAGGACCCAAGGTAGTCTACGCATTGGTTTCGTTCTCCTGGTCGTATGAACCGAGCGTCGTGCTCGGAGCTCATGAGGGCGGAGTTTTCTTCCGCCCCGTACCTGCAACTCGGTTGCGAAGGCCCCCCAGCTGAAGCATGATCCTGGGCGTCATGCAAATGCCGATTGAACGGGTCCTGCGCCTTCTGGTACTCTGCACGTTTGTCGCTGCTTGCGGAGACGGCGGAACGCCTGCGCCGCCGCGCACCGATGACATGGGGCCCCTCGATGGGGACATCTCGCGCTCCGACGGGAGCTTCGGTGACCCCGTCGTCCCGGAAGGCGAGATCTTCGACACGGAGACGCGCGGGCGGCTGAGCGTGGCGGACGCGAACGTGGCGAGCGTGACCGTCTGGGACCTCGACGTGCGTGCCCTCGTGACGACGTATGAGATCAGCGCACCCGCGACGCTCCATCGGGCGACGAGCCGGCAGATCACGAGCGTGGTCGCCGTCCAGCCCGAAGCCGACCGCTACGACATCTTCGGCGTCGGCGTGTGGGTCTGGGACCACGTGGACCACTTCCACGTCTACAAGGACATGAACGTGATCCAGGTCGACGAGGACCTCACGTTCACCGGCGGGGTCGACGAGCTCCAGGTCAACGGCGGCTGGATCTTCGCCTTCGACGATGCGTCGGGCGGCATCACGGGCCTCTTCGAGCGCTCCATCGGCCCGCTCCGGACGGACGTCGAGCGAACCCGCCTCCCCATCTTCCAGAGCGTGGAAGGCCAGGCCCACGACGGCATCGCCGTGGTGGCACGGGGCGAGCTCTTCGCGACGCGCGCCGACGGCGGCGTCGACCGCTACCGGCAGACGACGAACGGCTTCGAGGATCCGGAGACGCTCGACTGCCCGGTTCCCGGCGCCGGAACGGCCGCGGGGCGAGGCGCCATCTTCGACTGCGAAGGCTACCTGCTCTTCTCCCGCTGGCTCGAAGACGAAGAGGTCTTCGAAGACCTGCGCGTCACGCGGCCCGAGGGCGCCGGCCGGCCGGCGTGGCTGCTCGGCGAGGACGACCTTCCCGTGTTCGTGGGGCCCGTCGACGGTGGGCTTCTCTTGGCGAGCCGGGACGACGCCACGGCAAGCTTCGTCGCGCTCGAGGCCGACGCCGTCGCCATCGCGCCGGACCGCGACGGTAACTTCCTCTTCGTGCTCGACGCGGCGGGGCGTCTCCTCGACCTCGACCCGGTCACCGGCGCCGAGCGCCGGCGCCTCGATCTCGCGGCGGAGCTCGGGGAGGGCGCGACGCTCACGCATCTCGCCGTGGGCGAGGGCTTCGCCTACGTGTCGGAGCCCGGCGCCGGGCGGGTCCACGAGGTGGACATCGACACGCTCACGGCGATGGAGCCTCTCGAGGTTGGCGGCAACCCGGGCAGCCTCGTCGTCACGGCCCTCTGGCCCGGCGGCGAGCCCACCCGGCACTGAGCTGGGCCGCCGCCGCTAGGCGTCCCGGGGGCTCACCCTCCCACGGGACGCGCGGAGGTTGCCGACATGGGCCCCGGCCAGGGCGAGCCCCGCGACGATCCCCAGCACGGCGGGCATCGTGGGGTGCGCGGCGCGCTTCTCACCCGTCGTCTGGTGGGTCTCTTCCCGGGCGTGGGCATGCCCGTCATGGGCGTGCGCCCCGGCTTCGAGCCAGCGCGCGGCGAGGAGGCCGAGCAGACCCGCGACGAAAAGCGCGGCCACACCCCGGGAGCGCCGCGCACGCCAGCTCTGCCAGAGCGCGGCCGTGCCCACGACCACCGCCACGAGCGTCAGGCCGAGCTCGACCTCGTGACTCGCCAAGAAGCCCACGCCGAGCGCCGCGAGAGCCGCGGGGAGGAGGGCCGTGAGGGCGCAATGGACGGCGCAGAGCGTGCCGGCCACGCTGCCCACCCGGTCCAGTCGTTCGCCTGCGTGGTCCATGGCGCGCTTCCCCTCTGGAGACTATCGGCGTGTCGGAACCGGGCGCAACGCGAGCGATGCGCACCGAGGCGTCATCCGGCAGCGCTCTCTCGCGCCCGCTGGAGCAGGCCGTGGAGCAGCGGATGGGGGGTCTGGCGCTCGGCCGTCACGGCGAAGAAGCGCTCCACGAGCCCGGGGAGCTGCATGCGCAGCGCGAGGCTGCCCGCGTCGAGCTCGTCCTGCACGACGATGGGCGGGATCACCGTGAGCCCCGCGTGGCTCCGCGCTACCAGGCGCAGCATGGCCATATCGTCGACCTCGGCCGCGATGCGCGGCGTCGTTGCCAGCTCGGCCGCCAGCGCGTCGAAGCCCATACGGATGCTCGACTCCTTGGTGGGCACCACGAATCGTTCCTCCGTCAGCAGCTCGCGGAGCGTGCGCGCCCGCTTCCGAGCCCGCGGGTGCCCGATGAGGCTCACCGGCTGCTCGTCGATGGTGTGCGAGACCCAGCGGTCCTCGCGGGCGCGGGCCGGCACGGAGCTCGTGAGCACCACGTCGAGCTGGAAGGCGGACAGGCGCTCGAGCAGGTCCCCGAGGGGCCCCGAGCGTACCTCGAGCGCCACGTCGTCACGGTTCAGGAGCGGCGCCAAAAAGCCGATCTGGAAGTTCCGGGAGAGCGTCGCCTGTACCCCGACGCGCAGCGTGCGACGGGCGCCGGTGGCCTCGTCGTCGAGGACCTGAAGGAGCTCCTCGCCGGTCTCGAAGATGGTGTGGGCGTAGTCCAGCGTGGTGCGTCCCGCGGCGGTGAGCCGGAGCGTGCGGCCGGCCCGCTCGAAGAGCGCGTGACCGAGGGCGTCCTCGAGCTTCCGGATCTGCGCCGAGACGGCGGACTGGGAGACGTGAAGCCGCTCCGCGGCCCGCGTCAGGTTGCCCTCCCGGGCCACGGCCCAGAAGTAGCGGAGGTGGTGGTAGTTGAGCTCCACGCGAGGACGAGCATAGACCGAGGCCGGCTTCGGGTAGGCTCCCGGCATGACGCGCATGTGCCTCGGGGCTCTCCTCTTCTGCTCTTCCCTCGTCGCCGGATGTGGCGACGACGCGGCCGCCGATTCCGGCACCGACATGGCCGCGGAGATGATCACCGTCGACGGTGCGGTCGACGGCGCCATGGATGGCCCCGCGGACGACCCCGACGCGCCCTTCGAGGTGGTCTTCGACACGAGCGCCGGCACCTTCGTCGTCACCATCGACCCGATGCGCGCTCCCCTCGGCGCGGCGCGCTTCCGGGAGCTCGTCGAGACGGGCTACTACGACGGGTCGAAGTTCTTCCGCGTGGTCCCCAGCTTCGTGGTGCAGTTTGGCCTGGCGGCGGACCCCGCCACGACGGCGACGTGGGTCGACCGGGAGATCCTCGACGACCCGGTCGTGGGGTCGAACACGCGCGGTACGCTGACCTTCGCCACGCGCGGGCCCGACACGCGGACGACGCAGCTCTTCATCAACCTCGTCGACAACGCTTTCCTCGACGCGATGGGGTTCTCGCCCCTCGGTCAGGTGACCGAGGGGCTCGAGAACGTCGACGCCATCAACGACGAGTACCGCGAGCGGCCGGACCAGCGCCGCATCACGAACGAAGGCAACGCCTACCTCGACGCGGACTTCCCGCGGCTCACCACGATCACCACGGCGCGCATCCGCTGAGGCGGAGCGTGTGCGCCAGCGGGGCCGTACGCACCGGACGCTCGCCCCGGGTGTAGGGCGCCGCGAGGGTGCATGCCCGGGCGCCGTCACCGGCCGCCCGCGCGGCGCGGATGGCCAGGTCGCGCGCCCGCTCGGTGTCGCGGTTGGCGAGGTTCTCTTCGGCGAGGCGAAGCGCGCGAGCGGCGTCGGCGCCGGGGCCGAGGAAGAACTCCGTCGCGTGGTCGGCGTAGGCCAGGCGATGCGTACGGAGCAGAGCGTCGTAGCTGGCCCGCGCTTCGGCGACGAGGGCCGCGGCGCGAGCGTCGTCCGCGACGAGCTCGCCGAGGAGACCCGGCGCCTCGGGATCGGGGCTCGCCGCCCGCGCGTCCTCGAGGCGGGCGATCGCCGCGGCGAGCTCGCCGGCTTCCGCCTCGAGCTCCGCGAGGTGCACCTGCGCCACCGTGTAGAGCGGCGAGCGTCGAACGGCTTCTTCGTAGAGCGGCCGCGCCCGCTCGGGTCGACCGGCGCGCTCCGCCCACATCACGCCTCGGGCGAACTGCACGAAGGCCACGGGGAAGGGCGAGATGCCGCCGTAGGCCGCGAGCGCCTCCCGGTAGGCGAGGTCGGCGTCGTCGTAGCGGCCCGCCGCGTTCAGCGCGGCGGCGAGGGCGAGCCAGGTCGCAAAGGCCGGCGCACGCTCCACGCGGGCGCGCCGTGCGTCGATGATGGGCCCCGGGTCCGCGCCCCGCGCGAGCGCGATGGACTCGGCCTCACGCGATGCGTCCGGGAGTGCGGCGAGCGCCGCGTCCCACTCGTGCCGGGCGTCCTGCACGGCGGCCTCGGCCGCCGCACGCCCCGGTCCTTCGAAGGTGCTTGCCAGGGCGTCCGCGGCCGCCAGGTCGGCGGGATGGGCCAGCACCTGGTGGCGCAGGAGATGCTGGTCGAGCGCCCGGCGTCGCAGACCGTCCCGCGCGTTCGATGCGTCGAGGCGCGGCGTGATGGCGCGGAGCGCGGCCTCCAGGTTGGCCATGGCCACGCGCCCGTCCGTGGTCGGCGCGTCGAAGCCGAGGAGGGGCGCGTCGGCCGCGGTGGTGCCCTCCGCCGCCGCGCATCCGAGCGCGGCGGCGAGGAGGGCTCCGAGGAGCGGGAAGGGAACGCCGCGGCGCGGCGCGCGAGGGTTGGAAAGCTGCGCTCGAGGCGCCATCGCCACGGTGGTCTCGTCCCGCATGGCGGCCTCAGTTGCTCGGGGCCGCGAGGAAGGGGAAGGCGTCGTTGCTCTGCGCCGCGTCGTCCGTGGCGAGGGTGTCGTCGACGCCGTTCAGGGCCCCGGCGACGAGCGCGGAGTAGCTCCGCTCGATGATGTCGTCCGTGGGCCGCCGTCCGCCGGCGCCGCCGTCCGGGAGGACGCCCAGCGCCTCGGCCTCGACGCCGAGGTAGAGGTTGCCCTCGTTCGTGCCGCTGGCGGCGTTCACCCAGAGCCGGTCGTCGGCGAGCACGCCCGCGAGTCCGTCGTAGCGGCCCGCGACGGGCATGTCCCCCGCGAGGAGCTGGTTGCCGCAGACGGTGTCCACGGCGTCGAGAATGGCGAGCGTCCCCGCGATCTCCGCCTGGAAGTCGCTCACCCAGCTCGCCGGGTCGTCGGCGGCGGCGTAGGCCGCGCGGCGCGCGTCCCGGGTCGCGTCGGGCGTGAAGGTGCTGACCGTAGCGGTCGAGATGGCCGGGCGGCCGTTGCGGTCGATCTGCGCGCCGAGCGCCGGGGGCGCGTCCATGCCCCGGGGCATGACGCCGGGCATGTCGAGGACCGGGCCCGGTCCGTCGGCGGGACCGCCGTCGTCATCGCCGCAGGCGAAGACCAGGGCGAGCGAGAGCGTCGCGAGGAGGTGCAGCTTCGAGTGCTTCATGAGTCGTTCCTCAAAGGCCACGGTGCGTGCTGCCCCAGATGGCGAGCACGTCGTTGCCGGTGCGGGTGAGAAGGGTGCGGTCGACCTCGAGGACGAGGGAGAGCACGTTCGAGCCGGCGAAGTCGTCGCTGGCAGGCGCGCCCTCGGCGTCGTCGCTGGTGAGGAGACCGACGAGGGCGTTCGACGTGGCCTCGTCGAGGGCCGGGCAGCCGGCCTCGTCGAAGGTGAGCGCGCCGGCGGCGCCGAGCACCGTGGCCCGGGTGTTGTTGAAGCCGTTGAGCTCGAAGAAGAAGGGGTCGTTTCGCGGGCCCGCGAAGACACGCAGGTCGCCGTCCGCGCTGGTGACGCCCGCCGGGTCCGAGGGGTCTCCCTCGACGTAGGCGAGCACGGCGCCGTCCGCGCCCTGCACCCAGCACTCGAGCGCGTCCGCATCGTAGAACTGGCAGAGCACGGTGCGCTCCTCGGTGGCGCCGCCGAAGGCGTCGGTGTTGCCCACGTGGAATACGTACTGGGCTGCCGTGCCAAAGGCGGTCTCCGCCGTCGCGAAGGCCGCCACGTTCATGGCCAGCCGCACGCGCGTCGCGTCGTCGCTCGTCCAGGCGAAGACGTCGGTGATGTCGGTGGTGGGGTCGCCGCTCGCCCCCGGGTAGTCGAGGTGGTCCGCGGCCTGCACCATCGCCGGAGCGAGGCACGCAGCCAGGGCCATGAGGGTCCATCGCTTCTTCATGTTCGTCCTCCAGCCGGACGTCCTTCGCCCGGCACGCCGCGCTCCATCGCGCGGTCGGCGGGAACTACGAGCGAGGCCCCCGGGCGGATCGACGCGGCGTGCACTTTTCCCTCGGAGGCCCGCGCCGGGCCGGCATCTGCTAGCGTTTCCGGGCGTGTCGCCCTCCGACGATGAGCTCCTCCGGCGGCTCGCCCGAGGAGAGGAAGCGAGCCTCGGCCTTCTCTACGACCGCCACGCGGACCGTCTGCTCGGCCTCGCGCTCACGCTGCTTCGGGACCGCTCGGAGGCGGAGGACGCCGTGCACGATCTCTTCGTCGAGGTGTGGCAGAAAGCGGGCGAGTACGATCCGCGACGCGGAACCGTGCGTACGTGGATCGTCATGCGACTCAGGTCTCGCTGCCTCGACCGGCTGCGGCGCGCCAAGATGCGCCGCGACAAGACGCCGGAGCCGGTCGCCACGGCGGCGCGGCCGGAGGTCATCGAGCATGCCGCGGACGAGCCGCGGGTGCGCGCGGCTCTCGCTGGCCTGGCGGAGCCGCAGCGAGAGGTCGTCCTCCTCGCCTACTTCGGGGGGCTCACGAGCGCGGAGATCGCCGAGCGCCTCGCCATCCCCATCGGGACGGTGAAGTCGCGGCTCCGCGCGGCGCTCATCGCGCTGCGAAGCGCCCTCGAGCCGCCGGGAGCGCGCCCATGAGCGAGGACAAGGACCTGCAGGAGGAGCTCGCCGCCCTCCTCGGCGGCGGGCAGGGCGCCGTGCTGGACGGCACCGCGCCCCGCGTCGCGCCGGCCTCGCTGAAGGGCCGGCTCCTGGCGAGCCTGAAGAGCACGCGCCGCTTCGCCCACTTCGAGGATCGCGTGGCCGCCATGCTGCAGATCCCGGTCGAGCGCGCGCAGGTGGTGCTGCGCGCCTTCGACGACCCGGGCGTCTGGGTGCGCGAGCTGCCCATGGCCGAGTTCTTCTGGGTCGAGCGCGGTTCGGCGCTGAAGGACGCCGTCTGCGGCTTCGTACGCGTCGACCGGGGCACGACCTTCCCGGAGCACGAGCACCTCGGCCGCGAGCGGGTGCTGATGATCCAGGGCGCGATGGTCGACGTCGTCACGGGCGAGCGCTTCGGACCAGGCGACGTGTCCGAGCGCGAGGCCGGTTCGAGCCATGCCTACGTGGCCGAAGATGGCGGCGTGGACATGGTGCACCTCGTCGTGGCCGACGTCGGCTATCGCTTCGGGGACGTCATCGCGGGGCCGCGTGAGCCTGCGGCCTACTGATCGCTCCGCCGGTGCAGATCGCGCAGGCCACCGAGCCGGGGCGGCCATGCGCCGTCGTCAATCGCCGCTGGCGGCCTTCTTCGAGGCCTTCTTGCTGCCCGTCTTCTTGCTGCCGCTGTCCGACCCGCCGCTCTCGGACTTCTTCTTCTTCTTCTTGCTGCCGGAGCGGTTCGAGGGGCCCGAGTAGAGATCGGACTCCCAGCCGCCGCCCTTCAGGATGAAGTTGCCGCCCCCGATCATGCGCCGCGCCTTCATCTTCCCGCAGGCCGGGCACTTCTTGATGGGCTTCTCGGTGATGCGCTGCACCTTCGTGAAGGACTTGCCGCAGGCATCGCACTTGTACTCGTAGGTCGGCATGGCTCGACCGGCAGGTTAAGGTGGGCCCCTCGTCGGTCAAGCACTCGACGGGGGAGAGTGCCAAGGACGCCGTCCGCGCTTCGGGAGGGGTGAGCGCCGGCACCCGACGGGTGGCTCCGCCGTGTCCCCCTCCGTAGGGTGAGCCCATGACCGAGCTGCTCGAGCTGGACACCCTGACCGTTCGCGGGACCCCGCGGGAGCTGGGCCGCGGCGTCGGCGAGGCATTTCGAGAGCGCGTTCAGTCCTTCGTCGCCATGCGCTACGAGGCGCTCCGCGGCTATTTCGCGGATCGCGGCCACGGCGGCGAGAGCGAGCAGGTGCTGGCCGTGGGGGAGACCAGCTTCGGGCTCTTCGAGGCGTGGGACCCCGCGGGGCACGCCGAGCAATGCGGCATCGCCGAGGGCGCCGGCGTCGACCCGCTGCGTCTCTTCACCGCCGCCAACATGACCGACTTTCGCGACGCGGTGCTGCTCGGGGCCCCGAGCGGACCGCCCATGGTGCGGGTGAACGACCCCATCGACCAGGGGTGCTCCTCCGTGCTCGTGCCCGGGAGCCACACGGCGAACGGCGAGGGGCTCGTGGGTCAGACCTGGGACCTCAACCCCCCAGACGTCGCCTACGTGGTCGCCATCAAGCGGGAGCCCACGCAGGGCCCGGCTACCTGGGGCGTCACGGTCACGGGCTGCCTCACGCTGATGGGGCTGAACGAGCACGGCCTCGCCGTCGGGACCACGAACATCAAGACCTACGGCTCGCGGCCCGGCGGCGGCTACCTGTCGATCCTCCATCGCGCGGTCCGCACCGAGAATGCAGCGGAGGCCAAGGCGCTCGTCGAGGGCGCGCCGCACTCGGGTGCGCACACCTACTGGATCGCCGACGCGAACGAGCAGCTCGAGTGGGAGGCCTCGCCTAACGGTACCTTCCTGCGCGAGACCGGCGGGGGCCCCATCTTCCGGACGAACCACGTGCTCGCGGAGGCCCACCAGGCCATCGAAGGCGAGGTCCCCGGGGAGAGCAGCCGGGCCCGCTTCGCGCGCCTCGGCGAGCTGCTGGCCGGGAAGGGCCAGGACCGTGCGTCGTTGACGACGGTCTTCAGCGACCGCTCCCGCGGGGTGCAGAGCATCAACCGCTACGAAGAGGACGCGCAGGGTACGGCCACCAACGCCGTCTTCATCGCCTCGCCGGCGGAGAAGAAGGCCTGGGCCTGCCGCGGCCCGGCGGACCGTGGCCGGTGGATCGAGCTCGCGTTCTGAGCGCCTTCGGGCCCCTGGGCGTCAGCTGCCGCAAATGAAGCGGTACGCCCGCTCGTCGCGAAGCGCCTCTCCCGTCGGGACGGGCTACGGCGTGTCGGCGACGGGGGCGATGAAAAGCGAGGCCCCGACGGCCGGGAGAGCGAGGCCGGCGCTCACCCGCCCATCTCGCGCTGCTTGAGCGCTTCGAGGGCTTCCTCGAGCTCCGCCATCTCCTGCTCGCTCATCTCCTCTTCCTCGTCGGCCTCGACGCGCGCCGCGACGGGCGCGGCCTCCTCGGGCTCGATGAGGCCCATCTTCTGCTTCAGGGCCTCGAGGTCCGCGTCGGCGCCGGCAGTGGTCTCGAGCTCGCGGAACTTGTGGGTGAGCACGTCGCCCGAGTACTCCTCGCTGAGCTCGGCGCCGGCCTCGGCCTCCGCCTCGAGCTGATCGATCTTCGTCGCCATGCGGTCGAAGGTGTCGAAGGCGCTCGTGTCCGAGAGACCGCTCATGGTCTCCTGGATGCTCTTCATGGCCTCCGCGCGGCGCTTGCGCGCGATGAGCACGTTCTTCTTGCGCTTGGCTTCCTCAATCTTGTTGTTGAGGGCCCGGAGCGCCGTCTTCAGCTGGCCCGCGGCTTGGTTCTGCTTGTCCCACTGCTCCTTGAACTGGGCGGCGAGCTGGTCGTGCTCCTTCTTGCGGAGCAGGGCTTCCTTGGCCAGCGCGTCGTCGCCGGCCCGGATGGCCATCATGGCCTTCTTTTCCCACTCCTCGGAGACGGCCTTCTGGTTGTTGTACTGCTTCTGCAGCCGCTTCTCGTCGGCGATGGCGACGGCGACCTGCTTCTTCGCCTCCACCAGCTGCTGGTTCATGTCCAGAATGACCTGGTTCAGCATCTTTTCGGGATCTTCCGACTTGCTGATCAGGTCGTTCAGGTTGCTCTTGATGAGCTGCGCCAGGCGTCCGAAGAACCCCATGGTGGTCGCCTCCCGGCCTCAGGCCGTCGCGCCGGCGCGGTAGCCGGCGAGGGTCTCGTAGTGGTTGGTGAGGGCGAGGCTGATCTCGTCGATGCTCCCCTGGAACTCGTTGTAGTCGAGCTCCTCGAGGAGGTGCCCGGCCGTGAGGACGACGGATCCGTCCGAGAGACCGTAGCTGGCGTGCACGAGATCGCTCGCGTTGAGCTCGAGGAGCTTCTCGAAAAGCTCGGCCTTTCGATCGACGACCGCCGTCTCCAGCACCTTCACGCGCAAGAGGCAGAGCGGCGAGGCCACGCTGACCACGATGGCGCCCGTCTCGTCCTCGGGCACCGTGGTCTCGCGGACCAGCCAGGTCGCCGCGCCTTCGCGCTCGCCCTCGCCGATGGTCTTGAAGCTGAGGCTCGACCTCAGCAGGTAGGACTCGATGTCTTCGCGCGTCGCCATGTGCCTCGCCCCGCCAGCCTTCAGGCCGGCGCCCGCGAGGCTAGCAAAGAACCCCGCGGCGCGAAGCGTGGCTTCGCGGGCCGGCCCTCTCCCTACGCTTGGTCGCGCCCGGGGATTTCATTCCGCGCTGCGCCTTCTCGGCGCCGCGGGCCCGAGGGGGCCGAGCGCTCAGTCGTCGTCGCCCGTGGCGCTCGCGAGCTTTCGGGTCCAGAGCACCGCGTCCTTGCGCTCCCCCTGGTACTTCACGCCCTGGGCGAGGAGGCCCGTCTTTCGGTAGCCCGCCGCCACGAAGGCCGTCGCCGCCAGCTCGTGATCGATGGGCGCGAAGCTGAAGGCGCTGACGATGCCGCGCTCCCGGAGCACCTCGCCCGCATGGCGGAGGCCCGCGACGAGGCAGCGTACGTCGTCGTCGGTCTCCGGCGCCCGGAGCACCTCGATGAGCGAGTGCCCGAAGCAGTCCTGGAACTCCGTCGAGACGTAGTTCTTCGGGGCCTTCTTGTAGCTGGCCTCGAAGTAGAAGCGCGCCGCGTCGCGGCCGAAGGCGTCGAAGCTCCCGAGGCCCTGCCCCTTACGCCACACCTGGTCCCGCGCCTTGAGCGCCGTCGCCTCGTCGCACTCGGCGGCGCTGGCGCCCTTGATCTTCTCCGGGACGTCGGCCGCGGCCTTCTTGGCGCGGTTGATCACGCGGTCCGTGAGCCGCACGGCCTTGTCGTCGACCTCCACGGACGCCGTCCGGTCACCGATCACGCAGCCGCAGAGGTGCCCATCGCTCCGCTTGTAGAAGCCCGGGATGGTGCCTTCGCGGACGAAGCCGACCTTGGTCCAGGACGAGACCTCGTCCTTCTCGACCAGGGTGATGACCTTCGCCACGCCCTCCTTCTGCGCCACCGACTGGATGAAGAGCCGCTTGGCCGGCAGCGCGCCGGCGCGGAAGTCGATCACGCGCACGAAGTCGGTCCGCCGGTTCAAGATCAGGCAGAGGTATGCGCTGTCGCTGCGGAAATAGAGCTCCTCGACGGGAGCCGGGGCCTTCGCTTTGGCTTTCGCCTTCGCCTTCGCCATGAGGGAGTGCGTATCTCTCGCTGCCCGGGGCGCGGGGCTGTCAACGCGGCCGACCGCCGCCCTCATGGCGCGGCCGCCTCGAGCGCCAGGGCGGCCGCCGCTTCGAGCGCCCGAAAGTCCGCGCCGTAGGGCAGCACGGTGCGGCCGATGACGACCGCAGGCGTGACGCGCAGGCCAAGGCGCCGGGCCTCCTGCCGGTCCGCCTCCACCAGGGCCCGGTGACGGCGCTCGGCGAGCGCGGCGGCGACAGGGGCCTCGAGCTCGGCCCGCGCGTCCGCGGCCAGCGCCACGAGCTCGGCCTCGGAGAGCGCCGGCGGGGCCTGGCGGAGCGCGGCGCGCAAGGCGTCGTGCCCCGCCGCGCCGCCCGCCGCGTAGGCCGCGACGAGCGCCTCCGCCACGAGCGCTGCGCTAGGATGGACCTCGAGCGGGTAGGCCCGGTGCACGACCTGCAGGTCGCCTCCGAAGGCCCGACGCAGCCGGGCCAGATCGGCGTGGAAGGCATCGCAGCCCACGCACGGGTGGTCCGTGAAGACGTGCACGACGACGGGGGCCGTGCTCGGTCCCTGCTGCGGCGCGCCGGTGGGGATGGCCAGCGGCTCGGCGAGCTCGGGATCCGGCGGGGGGCCACCGAGCGCCTCGGTGATCCGCCTGCTCACCTCGCTGCGGGGCACGCCGCTCGCCACCAGGGCCTGGGCCTCGGCGCGGGCCTGGTCGATGAGCGCCGCGAAGACGTCCGGCGGCGGCGCCCCGAGCACGAGGCGCCCGTTCAGCAGGAAGGTGGGCGTGCCGGTGACGCCGAGGGAGACTCCCACCGCGAGGTCTTCGTCGACGGTCCCCGCGTGGGCCTCCGCCGCGATGGCCCGGCGCACCCGTGCGGGGTTCGCGCCGGCCGCTTCGGCCGCCGCCGCCAACCCCGCGAGGCTCAGATCGCCGGTCGCGTAGATGCGGTCGTGGAAGGCCCAGAAGGCCGCGTCGCCCCCCTGCGCTCGTACCTCGACGGCGGCCTCGTGGGCCGGGCGTGCGTCTTCGTGGAACGAGAGCGGAAAGTGGCGGAAGACCAGACGGAGGTCGTCCGGGAAGCGCTCCCCGAGCTGCTCGAGCACCGCCGCGGCCCGCGCGCAGTAGGGGCACTCGAAGTCGCTGAACTCCACCAGCGTCACGAGCGCGTCCGCGGGGCCCCGCGAGGGAGCTCCCCGCGTCTGCAAGGCCTCGCGGGGCGACGGGAGGGGAGCTTCGGCGGTCGGAGTCCGCGCGCTCGTGGCGCCCGCGCAGCCGAAGGAGACGAGGAGGAGAACGAGCAGCCGCGGGCGCATGGGCGGGAGCATAGGCCGCACCGCGCGAGGGCGCCCCGACATGACGAAGGGCGCCGGAGCTTTCCGGCCGCGTCCCCCGACCCCTAGAGTGCGGCCCATGACGAAGGACTCGAAAGGTGCGATCTGCCGTGCGGCCTCCAGCCTCGGACTCCTCCTCGCGTTTGCCGGCTGCGGCGACGCCACGGTGCAGCTCGAGGGCCGGGCCTTTTCCGACGCCTCGGGCTCCGGCGTGGGGGACGCTCTCGCGGGCGCGACGGTCGACGTCAGCGGCGACGCGCGCTTCGCCGGGGTGACGGACGACGAGGGGGCCTTCTCCGTGGAGGTGGCTCCCTCCGCCCGGGTGCTCGTCCAGCTCGAGGCCACGGGCCACGTGGGGCTCCTCGAGGCCGAGGCCCTCGAGGGCATCGACCGTGAGCGCGACTACGGGCTCACGCCCGAGGTCAACGTCGACGCGCTCCTCGGGAGCGTGGACCTCGTCCGCGACCCGACGAAGGGCATCGTCGTGGTCGATTTCGAGACCTCGTCGGTGGCCGGCGGCGAGACGGCGGCGCTCCTCGGGGACTTCGAGGCGGTGCTCACGCGCACGGAAGACGGCGCCTTCGTGCGCGGGGACCGGGTGGGGCCCGGGGGTGAGGACACCTTCCTGAGCTTCATCAACGTCGAGCCCGGCGAGGTGCGCGTCGAGGCGTCGAGCCCCACGGAGACCTGCGAGGTCGAACGTGGGGACGCGTCGTGGCCCGTCCGCGCGAACGTCGTCACGACGATTCGCGTCGCCTGTCGCCCGGAGTGAGGGGCACCGCGCGGCGCTCGCGTCGTGTGCGGCGCCACCGCGCGACGCGGCGGAAGGCCACCAAGAGCAGGCCCGCCACGAGCGCGAGGGCGACGAAGGGCAGCACGAGGGCGAGGAGCGTGAGCAGGCCCGCGCCCGCGTTCTCCGCCGTCGACACGAGCGGGTTGGCCAGACCGCCCGTGGTGGTCGACGAGAGGGCGCGCGTCGCGACGGTGCCCAGCTGGACAGTGCCTGCCGCGCCGCCCCCGAGCACGATGGCCGCGGTCCACTGGAGGTGCTCCGGGAGCCCGACGAAGGTCGCGGCGCTCACGAGCACCCCGGCTACCACGGCCGCGGGCGTCGCGATGCCATCGAGGAGGTTGTCGAGCCAGGGCACGTAGTAGGCGACCACCTCCAGTAGCGTCGCGAGCCCGAGCCCGAGCGCCGCCCCGTCGTGCCCGAGCCAGCCCACGCTCTCGGCGACGGGCAGGAGCCCCGTACGCAGCGCGAGGGACGCGAGGAAGGCCGGCAGGAAGATCCGCAGCCCGGAGGCCGCCGCGAGCCCCACCCCCGTCGCGAGCCCAGATCGGAAGAGCGTCGGGGTAGCGAAAAGTGAAGAAAAAGGG
>ERZ1740059.521-NODE-521-length-20161-cov-5.496170_pt1 | contig 20161 bp, 20 predicted proteins | sample MGYA00581744_ERZ1740059 | MGnify/ENA primary metagenome ERZ1740059 (study PRJEB43018, sample SAMN04849738) | marine metagenome | isolation source: floating plastic debris | place: Pacific Ocean | collected 2008-08-28 | study: EMG produced TPA metagenomics assembly... | reverse complement strand
TGGCTAAAAGATAATTGCGTAACGGAGGATATCCGGGTTTTGCTTACTCAAAAGCATTTTTACGACACTGATACAGCTAAACCGGAACCCATGAATAGAGGTGGACGAGGTGAGCGTAAACTGCACGAAGTACTACAAAAATTCCTCTATGCCTTTAGGGGGTATTTTATACTCAATGGTTATGCAAAAAGTAGAGGGGTACAGATCCTTAACCTGACAGAGGGATCATATATTGATGCTTTCGAACGTGCATCAATTAACTAAAAAGGTAATTAACTATCTGACAATAAGCTGCGTTGACTGACCTGTGCCTTAAACAAATCCAGTTCAAAGCTACTCTCGACTTTAAAACCGGTACGCTGATCAACTATTACGTGGCTCGTTTTACCAGAAATTAAACGTTCATTTTTTTCGAAATTTTTGATGGTTGAAAGCACTACACCACCAGCGCTTTTATAAATAGCCTCACGCTCCAGCTTTATAAATTTATCTTGATTGGAAATGGGTTTCAAAGTATGTCCTGTATGTTGATAATACATATTATTATCAGGCCGTACGGTGATGACAGAATCCGAATTGAAAATACTAATGGTATTAATAACATCATCGATCATGTCAACATCGAGGAATGGATGTTCAAGTGAAACGGACATAATGGCTTCAGTACTCAGTCCGGTAGAGCTGACATGCTCCAAACATTGCTGAATAGTTTTGAAAAGCGACTGGTCTTTCTCGGCAAATTCACTGGGTCTTTTTATAATAGTCAGCCTGTCACTAAACGAAATTTTATCAACTACTTTTTGATACAGATCTTCCTCAGCTACGGATACTACCACCGCCGAAAGCTTTGTGCTACGGAGGCAGGTATCAACCTTATGTTCCAGAACCGTTTTACCATTCACTTCAAAAAGTGGCCAATTCACATCGCCAATCAAGGTATTCCTAACTGGAATTACAGCAGTTGTGACAGGCGTAGTCAAATGCTGCCCGACAAAAACATCTTTGATTTTTTTACGTGTTGATAAGATCCTGTCCTCGTTTGAGGATAAACTGTCCCCATGCTGTCTGTAGTAAAAAAGAGGCTCATTGATGTTGGTCACCTTGTAATGAGAGATGAATTTAATCCAAAGATCATACCCATCCTGACAGGTAAAGCTCTCATTGTAACCTCCGCTTCTTTTCAGAAATGAAAGGCGGATCATGGTACAAGCGCCATGGGCGGGTTGATCGTATAATGATACCTCTTCAAAATTATGCCTTCGCTCCTCTCCGATTATTTCGCCGGCTTCATCCACATAGTAGTAATCGGGAAATATAAGCCCGAGTTCATCATTGCTTTCCAATTTAGAAGACATCACCTGTAGAGCGTCTTCGCGTAAAAAATCATCAGCATCAAGACGGATAATATATTTGCCCTGAGCAGCACGCATGGCAATGTTATTGGTAATGTTGAGCCCTTTATTAGTTTGATGGATTATCCTTACCTTATCGTGAAATCGGTATTCCTCAATTACCTCAAGACTATTATCAGTAGATCCGTCATCAATGATGATAAGTTCAAAATTTTGAAAAGTTTGATTTAATACACTTTCAATAGATTCTCGTATAAAACGCTGATAGTTGAAGCTGGTGATATATACTGTAACCAGTGGTGTCATTTTAATCGTTATCTTGTGGAACACCTAATAGACAAATACCGTCAGAAAATCTGGCTTCGTCAATAAATTGTTGCAGCTCCATTTGCAAGTCTCCTGTCTGTGTTAGGCAATCATAAACACCCAAGTTGTTTCCGACCTGAAGCAGCGTTTCATACACATCCATACCATAGTACCAAGCCGTTTTTGGTGCAAAATTAGATTGCACATACAGTTCAGCCGCCGAGGCATCAGAAAACAACATGATATGACCCATGGGATCAATGTGACGGATGATAGTATCAGGGTTTACCCTTTGGCTCGCTGAACTCAGAGAATCCCATCTTGGTAGTTTGGAAATTACCATTCCTGATTTCTTTGAAAGTACGTCGTAAGCTTTGGCAAGAATTTGCTTTGGATTCGGTGTATGTTCAAGGAGTCCCCAAAACGTGACCACATCATAGTCTAAGTATTCTGTTGTATCCAAAAAATCACTTCCATCTAATTCGAGGCCCCAAGTGTTTCTCGCAAACTCACGAGACGATTCGCTCAATTCAATTCCATGAGCGTCCATACCATCCCTTCGACATGCTTCTACAAAATGACCTGCACCTGATCCGACATCGAGTACTTTTTTGGGAGCTCTGCCATGGATGGATTGATAAGTTTTGACCATCCAGTCTCTCCAGGGGACGGCGATAGAATTCAGCCTAAACTCGGCGGTTTCCTTGTTTGTGTAGGTAGCGGCATAGGTAATGTTATTCAGGTAGAAATTATTTATTGCCGACTTGGTTGGTCTGTATCTGACATAAACATGACCTGTATCCGGTGTTTGCACGTACCTGGCGCCATAAATATTTGCCACCTCTTTTGTTTCTGATGTGGCGATTCCCGTCACCATACACTCTCCCACCTCTTCTAAGTCATCCCCGCTGTAAAGTTCAGTTCTTGTGCGCTTATAATATTCCAGGTTTTTCTTAATTCCGGAGATAATATCCTTTTTGAGACCTATAAGGTTCGTTTTTTTACCCATTAGAACGTGAATAGGATAATCTATACGTTTCCCTTCTTCCTCTCGCTCCCAAACTTCGTTTGTTTCAAAAGTGTGGGGTTTCATAACCGTCTTACGGGTCCAAATCATAAACACTTGCTTATAAAATTATACTTTCAACAAAATGAGGGCAAACATAGAAAATTGAATCAACACCTTGCCAATCCTTTTGATTTGACTTAAGAGTCAGTCCAAATCATCCCAGTTTAGTTTTTGCCCTTTTATAAGTGGTTTTTTGGCTTTTTTACCCAGTACCTCAGCAAAACTTCGGGCGTCTATACCATGATTAGGACGCAAAACAGTAAGATTTTCCTCACTAAATACTTCACCCGCTTCAATATCTTTCGAGGGATACACTGCCCGTCTAAAAGAAGTTACATGTTCATTAGACAACTCGATAGGTAAGGGTCGCTTTGTTCCTTTTCCTTTTAGTTGCCCAATCAATTTAATCTCATTAATAAGATCTTGTACCTCATATTTTGTCAAAGAAACCTTATGGTCTCTAAATTCTTTATTCTCGCGAGAATCCGTAAAGTGGAACTCAAGAATATCTGCACCCATGGCTACCGCGTATTTTAGGGCCGTACTACCCTCGGTATGATCGGAGTAACCCACTGTAAGACCGGTCAGCTCTTTTAGCCTGCCCATTACATTTAGATGCGCATCGCTAACTGGAATGGGATACATGCTTGTGCACTGTAATAACGCTAATTGATCGGGCTGTTTATATAATGGGTTTACAGATTGAATAAAATCTACAGATTCAAGCACTTCCTGTTCCGTGGAAAGCCCTGTTGAAAGTATGATAGGCTTTCCAATTTCAGCAGTCGCTTTTAAAATGGGATGAGCCGTAAGATCTCCACTTCCAATTTTGTAAACGCTTATTTTATTATCTATCCAGTTCAGAGAACCTATATCCCAGACTGATGAGGTATAACCAATACCCGCTTCAATAATCATGTCAGCCAATTCCAGGTGTTGATTTTTAGAGAGTTCAAACTTTTTGAAATGTTGATTTCTTTGGGGGCTTTCCACAGAAGAAACCAGCCCATCACCAGTGTAAATCTGAAACTTTACAAAGTCTATGTCTGACTCTATTGCCAGCTTTACAAGTTGCCTAGCATAGTCAAAATCACCCTCATGATTTCCTCCGATTTCCGCTATCAACAGTGGCCCGTGTTTGCCTGTAAAATTATTGTTCAAAACTGCATTTTTTTCAGGATTTCAAATATCTCGATCATACCGTAACATGTATGATCTTCTTTAAAATAGCTTATAATCTGTTCTGTTCTACTAAAATCTTCTTTGGTATCAAGCGCCAACTGGATACCACTGAATTCTGTATTTTCAGTGTTAACTACAAATTTATAATTGGGTCGCTCATTCTGATAAAGAAAAAGAGTAACATGCTCCTGATATTCAGGATTATCATTGATGGCAGGAAGAAGCTGTTTGTAGTGTTTAACAGAAATTATTTCTATGCTCATTCCTTTTGGGAACGTCCGGTTCTTAACATTAGATACGAATAAATAGTCATCTGACTGGGCTAATCTTACCATTTGCTTAAGTAGGGGAATATCAATAAAGACATTGTCTCCATTGATTCTAGCGATGTAGTCTACATCTAATTCTTTACCTGCCTGATAAAAACGTTCCGCTACATTACTCAATGACCCCCTAAAACATCGAATACTCTCATCATTACAAAATTCGGCAATTGGATCATCAGAATCCTCATCAGAAGTTGCTATAACAATATGATCATCTGAAAAAACCTGTCGCAGTCGCTCTACAATATAAAGTAGTATTGGTTTTCCTTGAATGGTCATGAGCGCTTTTCCCGGCAACCTGGTTGAGTTGAACCTGGAAAGTACCACAGTCCCTACCCTTGCATCATTCACGCTCACCTATTTTTTTTGCAGGTGTACCTCCGTAGATTTCATAACGGGATACATCCGTATTAACTACAGAATTCGCTGCAATTACAGCTCCATCACCAATAGCTACTCCTCTCAAAATAGTTACGTTACTGGCAATCCAAACGTCATTACCTATGTTGATAGGTTCAACAATATTCGGTTGTTCGTTAATACGTTGTCCTTTACGCATTTGGTGATCGCTGTCCACTATGTACACAAATGGTGCGATCAAACAATCATTACCTATTGTAATGTTACTGCTGGCAAACAACATTGTATTATAACCCAACGTAGTGCGATCCCCAATATGTACCTGCGCATTCTGGTTACAACTGCAGATCTTAACGCCCTCCTTCGCTACCACATCCTTTCCCAGATAAATGTTCTTAGGAAATCGAAGCAATTGAACATTCTTGTCTAAAAAAGTACCCTTTCCAATACTACCCAGCCGCTGACTTTGAATAAAGTGACGCCAATGGTTTTTCCAGGTAAACTTGAGGTGTTTTCGTAATTGTGATGAATCCATCAATTCAAACCTAATTAAATCAACCGTTAGTGAGATTAACTTTTTCTAATAATTGATCTTTTGTATCCTTGTAAAGCACATAAACAGCTCTACACGAACTAACTCAAACATTTGGGCATAATAAAAAAGCAGGGATTGCAGGCCACTTTTTATTCCACAATTGGAGTACTTATCGGCTTTTTGGTTAATGCCCTTTTGATGCCAAAGCTTCTTACTGCTGAACAGGTGGGTCTATTGTCATTTCTAGGTTCATTAAGTAGTATTTTCTCGGGTCTATTTGCATTTGGGCTATCGCTGGTCATTCTTAACATATTTCCTAAATACCAAAAGGAAAATCTGAATGGCCTTTATACATTGGTTTTGTTGATAACAGTTTTGGGAATCGTTTCGGCAGTTTGTGTTTATTACGGAGGTAATGATTTGATCTTAAAAGATAAGAATGAAGCCTTATCCTACCCCTATTTCTCTACAGGTTTTATCATTATTTGTGCCTTTAGAATTCTTTTCAGAAATAATGACAGCTTCATTAGGATGATGAAAAATACCGTATTGGGCACCGTGCTGGAGAGCCTGATTATCAAAATCATCATTTTGGCCGCGCTTACCTACTATTACCTTAGGGCTGATAAGCCCTTTGATATTGTTTTCATATTTTTTGTGTTTGCTATGAGCTTTCCCGGCATCTTTAGCCAGTTTTATCTTTGGGCTAAAGGGATTAGAATTAGTAGTATTAAAAAAGCTTTAACCGATATTGCACCCCTTAAAAACCAGGTTCTATCCCTGGCTGGTTACGGTATTCTAAACGCCTTTGGAGTACGAATCATAATGGAGGTAGATCGCGTAATGGTAAGCAATTCGCTAGGGCTGGACAGTAATGCCGTATATTCAACAGCATTTTTATTTGGTGCATTTGTTAATCTACCGGCTAATGGAATAAGAAGAATTTCATCCGTACTCATTTCAAATGCATGGAACGAAAATAAACTCGATACCATCTCTGACATTTATAAAAAAAGTTGTATTAATCTCAGCGCAGTTGGATTTTACTTACTGCTTGGTGTTTGGCTTAATTTGGATGCGGTATTCTCATTTTTACCTGCAGAATACGGCAATGGAAAATATGTTATGCTTCTCATCGGATTCAGCTATTTGGTAGATATGACCTTTGGCGTGAATAATGAAATACTGGCTACATCCAAGCTATATCGCTTCACCACCTATTTCATGGGAATTTTAATTGTTTTGGTCATTAGTTTAAATACTCTATTCATTCCAATCTATGGCATTAATGGAGCAGCGCTCGCCTCACTAATTGCATTAATCAGTGTAAATATTTTTAGGTACATCTTCATATGGAAGAAATTTGATTTACAGCCCTTTAATTGGAAATTGGGCGTGATATGGACCTTAGGCGGGCTTTTGTTTCTGCTTCCGATGGGACTTCCTGAAATTGAAAATGCTTTTTTAAGTATAGCATTTAGATCATTAACCTTAACGATCATCTATTGGTCGATCATCTATTTCTTGCGGATATCACCAGACATCAATGATATTGTTATTAAAAACTTGAAAAGGTTATTTGGACGGTAAATCGTTAAGCAGAAGCAGTTCGGAAATGGTTTGTAAATCACTGAGGCTCAGCGAGGGATATATAGGAATAGACACCACACTTTCACCGAAAGCCTCAGCATTGGGGCAACTGACTTCTTCACCAAAAAACAGCATTTTATTTAACGGAGTAGGATAATGAATAGCCGTTTGAACATTATTTTCTTCTAATTTTTTTCGTAACCCCTCCCTGTTTTCAGATCGGATTACAAACTGATGAAACACATGAGAAGTGTTTTTCATGATTTCCGGAAGGGCTACTTCCGAGCCAGCTAAAAGCTGTAAATAGGAATTCGCATTTTCCCTGCGTTTAGCATTCCATTGGTCCAGGTACTTTAGTTTAACATCCAGAACTGCCGCCTGCATTGGATCCAGACGACTTGTAGTTCCTGAAAGCACATGGACATCCCGCACGGTTTGTCCATGGTTCGCCAATAACCGTATCTTTTCAGCAATCGCTTTATTATTGGTAGTAACACACCCTGCATCCCCCATGGCGCCCAGGTTCTTTGTTGGATAAAAACTGAATGCTGCGGCGTGACCCAGACTCCCCACCTTTGTTCCATTGAACTTTGCTCCGTGTGCTTGTGCACAATCTTCAATCACGACAAGTTCGTTTTCACTGGCTAGCTTGCTTATTTCATCCATCAGACAGGGTTGCCCATACAAATGGACCGCTATTAGCGCTTTTGTTTTTGATGTCAACCTACTCCTTATAGATCCCGGATGAATGGTATAGCTACTATCGACGTCAGCAAAAACAGGTGTTGCTCCTACGCTCTTGACGACCTCTGCATTAGAAACCCAGGTAAGGGCAGGTACAATTACTTCATCTCCTTCTCCAATCTCATAGGCCCTTAATATCAGTTCAAGGGCATCCGTTCCACTTGCACAGCCAACACAATGCTGAACCTGGCAATACGCTGCAAAAGATGCTTCAAATTTCTCTACTTCTTCTCCTCCAATATACCAACCACTCTTCACTACACGATGTATGGCCTCATCCAGTTCTTTTTGAATGGGACCATGCAGTTTGTTCAGGTCTAGAAGTGAAATCATACGAAGTAAATATCAGTAAAAGCGTTTCAAAAAATAAGGCGACACACCTAGGAGGTAGAGCAGAACCAGCGTTATATTTTTTAACTCTTGCCTAACCACACCATTCTGTTCAAACCTTCTTGCTGAGGTTATGATAGGTAGATCAAGTTTTTTAAAAGTGCATTTTCTTCTTATGCGTCGGACCAAATCTATGTCTTCCATAATAGGAATCTGACGGTAACAGCCTACTTCCAGGAAAAGATTTCGTTTGACAAAAATGCCTTGATCTCCATAAGTAAAAACACTCCAGTTTAGTTTGCTGAACTCCGAATATAGGTTGTACCAAAATCCTTTCTTATCGAATTTCAAAAAGCAACTTCCCGAGCAATCGGATTTCATGATTTGGACTAGTAAACGACGAAGGACATTTACTTCAAAGCGACTATCGGCATGCAGAAACCATAAGAGATCTCCTTTGGCTTGAAGGGCTCCCGTATTCAATTGAATAGCTCGCCCTGGTTGTGATTCAAGTAACTGCACGCCTTCATATGTACTCACCACGTGAGCGGTTCTATCTTTACTGCCCCCATCCACAACTATGATCTCCAGCTCTTTACTACTTATGAGGTCTTCTAATAAACTGCCTATCACCAACTCCTCATTTAGTGTTGGGATTATAACAGATATGAACTTATTATTTAAACCTTCCAACCAAATATCAATCTAAAGGGTCTTAGTATATAACAGAATTTCTGTACGAAATTGAACACAACTTACGTTCGAGTTCGTTCACAAAAATTCCAAAAAAGCTAATATAACTCGTTTTAAACAGATGGTATTGTATTTGAACAGCTGAGGCTTATGTCAGGACTATTGAATCGCAGAAACATCGTTATCCTTTTAGGTTTTATCGTAGCAATAATAATTGCCATTTCAGCAAGAGCCGATGCTCATGGATTAACGGCTTCCCTATTTCTTTAGAGAGGTTTCTAATCGGTAAGATTTCTTGAAAAGACTTATATTAGTTCAACCAATAACAATCATTCTCAAAATGAAAATCTTATTTACACTAGCTACACTTTTGATAGGTATTCATTCGGTAGCGCAGGACAGTGAATTTAAATTGAACAAGAATTATCCAATTAGCGTCACAGGTACCATAGAAATGTCGAGTAGCGATGCCGAGGTAACCGTAAAGGGGACTGATCGAAAGGACGTTTCAGTCAATATCTATAGAAAGGTAACAGTCAAAGGCGTCTCTTTTGGCGACAGGGATTTCAAGGTTGAAGTGTTCGAAGATAATGGGAACCTTATTATCAAGGAGCGCACCCGTGGAAGCGTATCCATGATGGGATATCGAAGAGAGGAATATACGATAGACATTGAAGCCCCAAGAGGTATAAGCTTGGTGATAGAAGGTGATGATGACGATTACCTCATCCAAAATATTGGAGGTTCTATTGCCTTGGATATTGATGATGGTGATGCGGACTTGAGAAATTGTAGTGGAAGTGATTTTGATTTCGACTTTGACGATGGCGACATCCGCATGGATGGAGGAAAAGGAAAAATAAGAATTAAGTCTGATGACGGTGATGTAAGCATCAGAAATGCTTCATTTACAGACGTAGAAGCCAGCATGGATGATGGAGATGTTGAGATTGAAACTTCATTGGCCGATAATGGGAACTATTTCTTTCGCTCCAGTGATGGCGGTATTTACCTTGATGTTTCCAAGGGAGGAGGTGAGTTTTTAATTTACCATGACGATAGTCGTGTTTCTTTTTCTGGTGATTTTGAAGTTGATAGAGATGATGAAGACGAAACAAGGTTACGATCACGAACCGGAAGCGCCAAGATTAAGATGCGCGTTGATGACGGCCGGGTTGAAATTAATACTCGATAGAAATTCAATCCGCAAACTCCTGCTTGTCTTTTACAATCTTCTTTTCAACTCCCTGCAGTTGGAGGTCTTTAATGTATTTATCAGGCGTTGGTCGCTGCAATGATAGCAAGAACAGAAGAATCACATAGTTCACTATGAAAATAGCTGAAGTGGTTAGAAATAATCCTAATACCAATAGAGCAAATGCAACCCCTATAAATAGGTAGGCATTAGTCGTGAGTCGACTGTAGATCTCAAACCTCTGTTTTAAAGGATCATCCCTATTGATTGCGCTGAGCCCCTTTCGAAATTTAGAATAAGTCAGGTAGGTTAAACCTATGGAAAGAAGTGTAAATCCATAATCAATCAAATACATATAGGTAACTTCTTTGATGACGGGGGCTAAATCATTATGTTTTTTTTCAAGAAACAAGTAAACAAAAATAGCCAGCGGCAATGCGATCATGGTATGAAAAGCGGTACTCATTCTCTGATGATAGACTTCTGGGGTATTCTTACTCATGTGGTAAAAATAACTAATCGCTTTATTCAGAAACATTTATCACTATTTTTGTCTTATGCCCTCCGTTGAAAAAATGAGTAGAAAAGAGCAAGTCATTCGAAAGGCTGCCGAGCTTTTCAGAGACCATGGCTACGCTGCAACGTCTATGCGTGATCTGGCAAACGCTTTGGGTATAGAAGCCGCATCACTTTATTCACACATAAAATCAAAAGAGGAAATTCTGCAAAGCCTATGTTTTGAGATGGCTGAGCTTTTCAGAGCGTCATTGGAAAAGGTAGAAAATCAGGATATAAGTTATACAGAGAAGCTCAGACTGGGAATTAGAGGGCACATTGAGGTGATGTCTAAGGATTTGATTGCCTCGGCAGTGTTTATGAACGAACACCGTCATCTCAGTCAGCCCTACTTAAGAGACTTCCTATTGATGAGAATTAATTATATCAACCGCTTCAAAAAAATAATTGAGGGTGGAATCAAACACGGTGAATTTGGAGGTATAGATACCAAACTTGCCGTTATGACTCTTTTCTCTTCACTCAACTGGATGCCGAACTGGTATGACCCCTCCGGTATCATAAATCCGACTGATCTCGGCGATCAACTCGCGGGAATGCTTATTGAAGGTTTGAAAACCAAATAAGTGTTAGGAATGTTATAAATTAGAGATTTAAAACGATTGCGAACATGTACGGAGGAGGAAATACATTTGAACACATTAAGTCAAACGGACTGGAGAACGAAGATCCGGAAAAACTGGCTCAGTTTGAGGCGAGAATTGAAAGAGGCGAAAAGATTGAGCCTAACGACTGGATGCCCCAGTTATATCGCAAGCAGCTCATCCGAATGATCGAGCAACATGCACACAGCGAAATTATCGGGGCTTTACCTGAAGGAACGTGGATCACACGGGCTCCTGGTTTTAAGCGTAAATTGGCGCTAATGGCAAAAGTTCAGGATGAGGTTGGACATGCGCAATTGCTCTACAGTGCTGCCGAAACGCTAGGCAAGTCTCGGGAGCAAATGATCGACGACCTGATCAATGGTAAATCAAAATACTCAAACATATTTAACTATCCCGCATTTACATGGGCGGACTCATGTTTTATCTCCTGGCTTGTGGATGCCGGGGCCATTGTGAACCAATTAGCCAACGCGCGTGGTAGCTATGGTCCTTATTGCAGAGCGCTTGATCGAATATGTGCGGAAGAATCATTCCATCTTAAATATGGTCATCATTGCGTGATCCATATGGCCACCGGAACCGAAAAGCAGCGGGAAATGATGCAAGCTGCCATTAACAGATGGTGGCCTCCAATGATGCACTTCTTTGGTCCATCAGATAAGATTTCCGTTCACTCGGAAATACTGATGCGTTGGAAGGTGAAGATGGGATCAAATGATGATATGCGTAATCAATTCCTTGATATGTATGTCCCTAAAATATGGGAGCTTGGCTTTACTATTCCGGATGAGAATCTTAGGAAAAACGAAGTGACCGGCCGCTGGGAATATACTGAACCCGACTGGGAAGAATTTAAGCGAGTTATCAACGGTGACGGTCCTTGTAACAAGGAACGCCTTGCGGTTAGAAGAACCGCAGAAGAAAGAGGCCGATGGGTGCGCGAGGCGCTTCTGGCGCCAAAGACTGAGTATGTTGCTCCGCTAGCTTAAAACGGCAAATAAGAGTAGTTAAAACGATTGCAGAAGGCTTTCTAAAATGGCATCTTTGAGGTGTCATTTTTATTTAATCACTTACATGGAATCATTAGATCCTAGAGTAAACAGACTGAACCTATCGACCACTGAGCTCACTTCCAAGGCTCCGCTGGACCAGTTAGGCACTTATGAAGTATTTTCTCAATTAAAGGAAGACAAACCCTATTTCCATGTAGGGCCGGTGCATGCACCAAATTGTGAAATGGCGTTTTTGTTTGCCAAAGAACAGTTCAGCCGAAGACAAACCTGTACGGGTCTTTTTGTAGTAGAAACCAGAAATATAAAGGTTTCCGTTTTCACGGAGGGTGAAGATACTGTTTATAACTACATTAGTAATCCCGGAGAACTAGCAAATGGTAATACCGAGTCTTTCGAGCTCTTCCATCTTAAAAAAAGAGGTAAGCAGCATGAATATATCGGTACCATTGAGGCCTCAAGCGCCGAAGTAGCGCTAAGCATGGTAAAGTCCGAATTCATAAATGATAAACCGGTTTATAACATCTGGATTATTAAAACCTCGGACATTGAGTCTAGCCAAGATGAAGACAAGATCATCTGGGACACCTTACCGGATAAAAAATTCCGTGATGCCATCGCCTACAAAGCTGCAGATAAGATCAAAGAATTTAAGGAGAGACAATGATGACCAATACCGAAGCTCTAAAAGAACTAATCTATAAAATGGCTGATGATCAGCTTATTTTAGGTCATAGAAATTCAGAATGGACGGGCTTCGGTCCGCTACTAGAAGAAGATATTGCGTTTTCATCAATGGCGCAGGATAAAGTCGGACAAAGTTATGCCCTTTATCAAATATTAAATGATTTAGGTGAAGGCGACCCCGACACCGTGGCGTTCATGCGCAATGCAGATCAGTTCCACAATTCCCAATTGGTCGAGCTACCGAATGGCGAATACGACTTTAGTCTGGTACGACACTTTTTATTTGATACCGCGGAGGCAATTAGATTTCAAATGTTGACTAACTGTTCACACGAACCTCTGGCACAACTGGCAAACAAAATCAAAGGAGAGTTAAGGTATCATACCATGCATGCCGACATATGGATAAAACAGTTAGGACGGGCTACTGAGGAAAGCGTATCGAAGTTGCAGGATTCGTTAGATCGACTTATTCCTTATGCAATAGGCGTTTTTGAACCTTCCCCAATGGAAGACCAAATCATAGAAGATAAAATCTTTGAGGGAGAAGGTAAGCTTAGGCAGCAATGGGAGGAAGCGATATTGGTCGTTAAAAGCAAAACACCACTAAACTTACCCTACTTTTCTTTGGTAAAACCTGTATAGGGGGGCTGGGTTGGGTAGCACACTGAACATCTGCAACCCCTACTGGATGAAATGTCGGAGGTATTTAAAATTGCCCCCACGGCTGATTGGTAAAATACAACGTCAGAATTATGGTAACGGAGGAGAATGTAAAAGAGTGGTTGGATGAGGTAAAAGATCCGGAAATACCTGTTTTATCGCTGATTGATTTAGGCGTAATTACCAAAATAGACATCCATGAATCTCTTGTCAAAGTGGCTATGACACCAACTTTTGTAGGATGCCCCGCTATTGATTACATGAAGAATGATATTGTCGAGGTTCTTCAAAAACATGGTGTTAAGGAAGTTGAAGTGGATGTGAATTTCGAACAATCCTGGAACTCCAATAAAATCACTCAAAAAGGGCGTAAAGCATTAAAAGAATTTGGTCTGGCTCCACCTCCAAAGCATGTTCTCATTGTAGACCTTGATATTTTGGAACATGTGCAATGCCCCAACTGTAACAGTACAAACACAGAATTAAAATCGCCTTTTGGCCCTACAGCCTGTCGTTCGATCCATCATTGCTTCGATTGTAAAGAGACGTTTGAGCAGTTTAAACCGCTATAAGAGATTCTATTTTAATTTGATTTTATGGGTTAAAAAAGCATTATTTACGGTAAATAACAATAATACAATGTTTGGAAAATTGAATAATTTATCGGTTTGGATGCTTATTGGAGCTATTTGCTTTACATCATGTGGAGACGACGACTCAGATGATGCAACCTTAGGAATAGACTGTGGAGAAACTTCAAATCCTTTGTTTGAGGAAGAAAATAGCTTTGTACTTGTAGAATTCGAAGATGCTGAATTCGAAAGCGAGTGGTCATTGATCAATAATTTGTCCAATTCAACAGGCAGAGGTTACATGCTTTGGGAGGGTGAAAACTTTTTTGGAAATCCTGGAAATGGATTGGCTACTTACCGTATAAAAATCAATACCCCCGGGACTTATCGTTTTATATGGAGATCAGCGGTAAAAGAAGGTGTTAACGGCACTGATGCCAATGATACTTGGTTAAGATTTGCCGATGCCGATGATTTCTATGGAGATAAATCCGATGGAAGTATTGTTTATCCAAAGGGTACCGGAAAAACGCCCAACCCCGAAGGGGCTTCCTCCGATGGGTGGTTCAAAGTGTACAGAAGTGGGAATGATCTTGATTTCAAATGGCAAGCCCGAACCTCAGATAATGACGCTCATCCTATTTTTGTGCAATTTGATGACGCAGGCACCTACACCATGGAAATATCCGGACGATCAAAAGGCCACGCAATTGATAAATTTTTGTTGTTCAAGCCAGATGTCTACACAGAAAATGAGGCTATCGAACTCACTGATTTCAGTGGTATAACTTGTGAATAGAAGGATTAATTCCTGCCGTTATGACCGTAACTTGAGTGGACAGTTCTGAAATTACAGTACTTAAACTCTCCTAAAATTTCGATTTTTAGTTACTTTTATATCTATGGGTTTTTTCAAGAAGCTTGGATTTTTTAGCGCTTTCATTTTTCCTACCCTAGTGATAGCCGGATATTATCTGGGAGATTGGTGGAATTACATGGCAGTTATACATGCGTTCATCATACTCCCTTTGGTAGATCAGTTATTTGGTATCGATACTTCTAATGTCCCTAAGGACAAAGCTTCCATTATTTCCAATGAGCTTTACTACCGTTTCATAACCTATATCTGGGCCGTATTTCAGGTAGGTTTCGTATTCTGGGGTTGCTATGTCGTAGCTATTGGAACGTTAAGTACCTGGACGGAATGGATAGGTTTTACCCTTAGTTTCGCTATAGTTACTGGAGGGATAGGCATAACGGTGGCACATGAGTTAGGTCATAAAAAAGCAGTCATCGAACGATTCTACAGTAAACTGTTACTGATGACCGTTAGTTATATGCACTTCTACATAGAGCACAATCGCGGTCATCATGTTCTCATCGGTACTCCTGCAGACCCGGCTACGTCCCGAAAGAACGAGAACTTTTATGCCTTTTGGGTACGTTCCGTTATACAAGGTTATATACATGCATGGCATCTTGAAAACGACCGGTTAAGTAGAAAAGGAAAGTCAGTATTCAGCCTCGACAATGCTATGATCTGGTTTACCCTATTTCCCATTCTTTTTGCGGCTATTTCCACCGCCGCACTAAGCGTGATAGCTGGTACTGTAGTTTGGGAAGTAGCTATTTTCTTTTTTACTCAAAGTATTCTGGCTTTTACTCTTCTGGAATTGGTCAATTATGTAGAGCACTACGGAATCCAAAGGAAAGAAGTAAGTCCTGGTCGATATGAACGCGTAACGCCGATTCACTCCTGGAACTCGAGTCATGTAGTAAGCAACTTCTTCCTTTTTAAGCTACAACGGCATTCAGACCATCACGCTAACGCGATAAAGCGTTATCAGGTTTTAGACCATTATGATGAAAGTCCGCAATTACCTGCCGGCTATTCTACTATGATCCTGATCGCTATTTTTCCACCTCTCTGGTTTGCCATGATGAACTCCAGGTTGGAGAAATGGCACGGTGAGCAGCACACGAAAAATTCGATAGCTTAAGCAGTCCAGCATGCCAATAGACTTCCGGATGACTGACGCCACCTAGTTAGTCTAATACTTAAAAACAATTTCATGATATTATTACATCCTTTCAGAAATCTTCTGACATGATCACCTATATTTAATAGTTAGTCAATTTATGACAGATGAAGCAACTATTTCTATTCGGTTTGATTCTGATTGGTTTGCATTCTTCAGTATTGGGGCAATTAAAGGTGGGTAAGCTTGAAGGAATAGTCAAAAATGAATCGGGACAGCTTGTGGAAGGAGCTCTGGTAAGAGTAAAGGAGGTTGATAAAAGCGCCGTTACAGATGAATCGGGTCGTTTTGAATTCGATCTGGAGCCCGGGAGATATACACTATTCTTCATTCATGTTAGCCTTGAATCCCGATTACTTGATGTGATTCTCAAGGACTCGGGAAGCGTAGAAGTTGAAATGAAGTTCAAGACCATCAATCTATCCGAAATAGTCGTGAGCGCAACTTCCGATCGAGAAAATGTTGACAATACTTCCACGGGAGTAACGAGATTGGGAATTGAGGAAATAGCAAACTTACCTACCTTTCTTGGCGAAGTGGACATTATTAAAAGTATAACACTTTTACCCGGTGTCAGTACCATAGGCGAAGGAGCTAGTGGATTTAATGTTCGCGGTGGCCGTATTGATCAAAACCTTGTCTTAATGGACGGTGTCCAGCTTTTCAATACCTCCCACGTTTTGGGATTCTTTTCAATTTTCAATCCTGAACTTACCAGAGACTTCACACTATATAAGGGCAACATACCGGCACAGTTTGGCGGCAGAGTATCTTCTGTTCTTGATGTAAAGAGCATTAGAGGTAACCGAGAAAAGTTTAAGGCTCGGGCCAGCGTTGGCACCATTTCCAGCAAGCTCGCTGTTGATGGTCCGTTAGGTGAAAATTTGACATATGCTTTCGGCGGCAGATTCACCTACTCCGATTGGATTTTGAGAAGAATAAACGATCTGGATATACGTAACAGCAGCGCCGGTTTTAATGATCTATTCGGGCGACTAGATTATGATATTGGCAACAATCATAGTATAAGATTGTCCTACTATTCAAGTTATGATCAATTTGACTTCTCCGATGATTTTGGCTACGAATGGACCAATAATATTGTAAACCTGGCCTGGAAGTATCAGATCAGTAAGAATATTCTATCAGAACTTTCCGGTAGCTATATGGATTATAGCAGCACATTGTTCGACTTCGATCTTGATCAATCTTCAGAGCTTAACAATGGCATTGGTAAGTGGCAGATCAGACAAAATTTTAATGTTGAACTTCCAAAACACAACATAAACTTTGGAGCAGAAATCATTAACAACGACAGTAAAACCGAGACCCAGGATCCCTTGGGTGCTGAATCTCAAATCACCAGCATCAGTGCTGAAAAGGATCAGGGAAGAGAATATGCCATTTATGTAGATGACGTTTTTAAGCTTTCAGATAAAATCTCAATTAACGCCGGCCTTAGATATAACATTTATAATAATATAGGCCCTGCCTCTGTTATTCAATACGATGGAGAAAGATCCAACGCCAATATTGTGGATACCCTTAATTTTGGGCAAGGTGATGTCATCAAAACATACACCAACCTATCACCGCGTATTTCTGCAAAGGTTGGGCTGGGCAGCAACAATTCTATCAAGCTGAGTTACAATAGGTTATTCCAATATATACACCTTATCTCAAACACCACAGCTCCCACTCCGGTTGACATTTGGCAGGTGAGTAACACCTATTTCGAGCCTATCCAGGCCGATAACTATTCTATAGGATACTATCATAATTTTGATGAAAACCGATGGGAGACTTCCTTTGAGTTATTTTACAAGGATTTAGACAACGTTATTGAATATCGAGACTTCGCAGACCTTTTGGTGAATCCCAATATCGAAACTGAGTTGCTAATTGCACATGGCGAGGCTTATGGCGGCGAAGTACTTTTCACGCGAAAAACGCCGAAATGGACGGGGTGGCTGTCTTACACCTATGCCAGAACGTTTGTAACGGTAGAAGAAAACGAGATAAACAAGGAGTCCATTAACGACGGCGAGAGATTTCCAGCTAATTATGACCAACCCCACAGCATAAGATTTACCTCCGACCTTAAATGGGGAAGACGCGGAAGTTTTGGCGCCAGTTTTACCTACAATACCGGAAGGCCCATCACAGTAATTGAGTCTGACTATTTACTTGACGAATTATTAGCGCCCAACTTCTCAGACCGGAACAAGTTCAGAATACCGGACTATTGGCGATTAGATGTTTCATTTACCATGGGCAGTATACTAAGAAAATTTGATGATAAACTGGTTTTATCTATCTACAACGTGTTCGGCAGAGATAATGCCTACTCTGTATTTTTTAGAAGACCCGGTAATATAAATGTACCGCGCCCCTTTAAGCTGGCTGTTCTCGGAGCAATATTTCCGTCTTTCACGTACTCAATAAACCTTCCTCGTGGTAATTAGAACACTTAAATATCTAATGGCCATTGTGCTAATCTCAGGCTGCATAGAAGAGATTGATCTTGACATTACACGTACAAGTGGACAGTTGGTGGTATTTGGAAATATTAACACGTCTGAATTACGGCAACGGGTTCAACTACTGAGGACAAGTGGAATAGAAAATCGTATTAATCCTGTCTTTGCCGCAGAACTAAAATTGATTGATGAGTTCGGAAATGAAGGCTGTTTCACCGCCGCGGAGAATGGGTATTACAATTTTCAGGTTTCCTCTATCGATGTAATACCGGGCAGATCGTACTACTTGGAGATCGGATTGCTGTCCGGTGAAGTATATCGATCCAGATTAGCACGAGTGCCAACAGTGACCGCTACTACAGTTAGTGACAGACAGTATACACAGCAGACCGTTCTTAGCTCGCAGCAAGTAGATGTTGACATTAATATTATTCAAATAGTAGGAGAAACTAGTATTGATGACGTTTCGAATCCGTTCTACTTAAGATGGGAAGTAGATCAGACATTTAGACTCAACCCCACTGATTTTCCTGATCCCTTTAACTCCGTGCCTCCTCCTTGCTATATTATCAGGGGTGCCGATCCCCAAAGAATCAATCTTTTTAACGGCGAAAACATAACTTCAACTTCTTTAGTTAGACGTGTTTTAGCAGAACGAGAAATTGACTATTCATTTGTAAACAAGCATATCTTCACTACCGTGACCCATACCATTAATGAAGATGCTTACAACTTTTGGTCCCAGGTAGACGAATTAATCAATTCAACCGGTTCGATCTTCGATGTACCGCCTGCAACAATTTTAGGCAATATCTATAATATTGAAGACGAAGAAGAGCGGGTCCTGGGTTTCTTCGAACTTTCAAATACTACTTTTGATCGTTTCACGGGCTTTCAAAATGATGTGCCCTTTTCTGTTCCTGAAACAGAGTGTGAATTTGACCCCAACATACTTCGTGGCCAATACCCTGGTTATTGTTTAAGCTGTGACTTCTTTGAGGGCGGAAGTACCGTTAGACCGGACTATTTTGATGATTAATCATGTTCAGGTTTACCTCCATTATCCTGTTATTATTAACGCTAGCTTTACCAGAATTCCTTTATTTGGAACAGACGTGCCTTTTGCCATACCCTGTCTATACAGTGAAACTATCCCACCAAGCCAGTACCCCGGTTATTGCATAAGTTGCAGCCACTTTAAAGGAGGTAGCATAACAAGACCTGATTATATTGACAACTAGCTATGAGAAGATTCTTTTACATAGTTATGCTCGGGCTAATATCATGTATAACTCCAATAGATCTGGATGTCGACCGAACGAGTGGACAACTTGTAGTTTTCGGCTCTCTGGGAGAAGATTTCTAACGCCACGGGTTTCCATTTACCGCACGGCTGAAGTTGAGAACAGAAGGAATCCAATCTTCTTCGCTGATGTAAAACTTATGGATAATGAAGGTAATATAGGGTGCTTTGTACCCGCTGAAGATGGTATTTATCTCTTTGATCGAACTTCTATCGACCTGGTTCCAGGGAAGCAATATCATATTAGTATAGAACTACTGTCCGGGGAAGTCTATGAATCCATTCCTCAGGTGATGTCTGAAAACTATGCCATAAGTGAATCAAGAGGTGAGCTAGTTAAAAGAACAAGGGTAAGCCAACAAAATGTGGATGTGGTAGAAAATGTTGTAAGAGTAAATACGGAGACAGAAATAGTTCAAGTAGAGCAAGATCCCGTTTACCTCCGTTGGGAACTTCGCGAGATTTATGAATTCACGGAAACTAATTCCCACTGATCCTTTTGAGGCTCCGGCGCCAGTTTGTTATCTGACCAACGCAATAG
>ERZ1740059.520-NODE-520-length-20186-cov-7.346183_pt1 | contig 20186 bp, 18 predicted proteins | sample MGYA00581744_ERZ1740059 | MGnify/ENA primary metagenome ERZ1740059 (study PRJEB43018, sample SAMN04849738) | marine metagenome | isolation source: floating plastic debris | place: Pacific Ocean | collected 2008-08-28 | study: EMG produced TPA metagenomics assembly... | reverse complement strand
TCTTCGGGTGTTTTGTTCTGTCTTGCTTGCGGGGCGGTTGTTTTTTGCTTGTTCGCTGTTGTGTTGTGTCGCAGTCGCGATCAGGAGATCGGTCGCAGGTTGCGCAGTGGCGATCAGGAAATCGGCCGCGCGGCGATCAGGAGATCCGGCAGGAGATCGGTCGCACAGATCCGGCAGGAGATCGGTCCGGCAGGAGATCGGTCGCACGGTCCGGCAGGAGATCGGTCGCAGGTTGCGCGTTGAGAATTTCGATGTCGCGGACGTTTTACCTCTATGGCGGGCTCGAAACAGCGCGGACGTGGCGCTCGGTCCCACTGGCCGTTGGCTCCAGATCCGTCCTGGGAAGACGAATCCGGCCAGGGCGCAGCTACTGGCGAGCCTGCGCGCCTAGAGGACGCACCGGTGCCCGCCGGAGCCTCGTCCAGCGCGCCTTGGGCCGCGTTCAAGCGGCCTGTCGAAGGTCGTCGGGTGGCGGGGCCGCCCTGGCTCCGTGGTAGCGGACCATGGCCCAGGTTCCGGGAGGCCACTCGACGTCGTGGTCACCGGCTCTCCAGTGCTCGAGGCACTGGGCATAGAGGCCGTCCCAGGCGCGTGTGCGCTCGAGGTAGGCGCGGACGGCCTCGGCATCACCGGCAGCGGCGAAGTGGGGGACGAGGGAGCCGAAGTCCTCACGGCTCGTGGAGCGCTTGGTGTGCGGCTGCCGGAGGACGCGGGCGCGACCCAGGAAGGACCAGCCCTTGGCGCGTATCTTCTGTAGTGCCTTCCGCTCGCGCGTCTCGACCTCGCGCTGGAGAAGCCGTCGGGTGCGCTCGGCACCGTAGAGGGCGAGCGCGCGCGGCGGGAGCTCGAAGCGCACCTCGACCTCGTCGGGGAAGGTGGTCGCGTCCCGGAGGTAGTAGTCGGGACGCGTCACGCGCTCGATGCGGGTCCCGAGGTCCCGGGGGGCGGTGGTCAGGCCGGGCCAGTCGCGCGCGTAGCGCACGGCGGCGGCCTCGACGGGGTTGGCGATGGTGTAGGCGATTTGCTGGAGCTCCGCGTTGGCGGTGAGGAGCACCGTGCGCGTGGTGGGGTTCTTGTCGAACACCTCCGCCGGCCAGCCCCGGAAGTTCTTCACGCTGTTGGCCAGGAGCCGATGGAACTCGTGGAGGAAGAGCGGCAGCACGCCTCGTGGGTCGGTGACGACGTAGTGCAGGTGCGTCGACATCACGCACACGGCGTGGAGCTGGACCCCGTGTTTCTTACACAGGTGCCCGAGCAGGAAGAGCACCATCTGCTCCACGGCTCCGCCTTCGTCCGGCGTCAGGACGTAGTGCCGCCGCGTCGTGCGACGCGTCAGGAAGTACGTCACGCCCGGAAGCGTGCATTGGCGGCGCATGCCCATGGCCGCGTGCGATGCGAACCACGTGCCGCGCGCTCCGTCGGGGATTCCCTGGGACGTTTGGCTGTCCCAGGCGCGCCGACATGCGGCGGACGGCCGGCGGACGGCCGCCGATCCGCCACCCCGGTCGGCCCTCACGTACGGGAAGAATGCTCTGAGTTCCGTCGGAGCCGAGGATCGGAGATTCAACCCGCTACGGGTTTCGCCGCCCAGCGCGACGGGTTTCGCCGCCCAGCGCGCCGCTCGCGACAGGCCTCGCCGTTGGGACGGAGGATCGGAGATTCAACCCGCGACGGGTTTCCGCTCGCGACGGGGACGGAGGATCGGAGAATCAACCCGCGACGGGTTTCCGCTTGCGCGACGGGTTGAGGATCGGAGATTCAACCCGCGACGGGTTTCCGCTTGCGCGACCGCGACGGGTTTCCGCTTGCGCGACGGGTTTCCGCATGAGGTCGGCTGCAGGACGTGGCGCCGCATGGCGGCGCTCCCGCTCATGGCGCTCGCTCGCGTAGGCGCTCAGCGACCCACACGTTGGCCTGCGCCATGGTCGAGGTGACGGTCCAAGGGTACGGCGGTCGAATGAGCCAGCGAATCGCCGTCACGATGCCCCGAACCACGTGGGACTCGGTGACGCAGACGACGCCCGCGCGCGTCGCGGCGAGCTGCCCGCTCCGCTGTTTGATCCAGGCCGCGATGCGACGCCGCTGCTTCGCCGTGTTCGCGCCTCCGGCGCGGAAGTCGAGCACCACGGCGTGCGGCTCGCCGGTCTCGAGCCAGCGGTCCATCCACGCGAAGTACTCGTCCATCTCCTCGTCGATGGCCTCGCCGGAGAGCGTGGCGACGAGAACGGGCCAGCGAGAATCGTCCAGGTCGAGCGGCATCGTGGGGTGGGTGAAAGCCCCCTGGCTCTCTCCATCGTTCGTTCCTGCCGATACTTGACCACGGAGAACCCCCCGTCGAGCGGCGTTTCCCACCCCGGCGACACATCCTCCGCTCGATGCACGACGCCTTCCCATCGAGGAGCACGGCTGCGTCGACCTCGTGCCTCGGCTGGGTGAGCCGCTTCGAGGGACCGTGCTCAGCCGGGGAAGCTGAGGCTACGCGTCAGCGCGCGCAGCTCGGTCAGCAGGCCCTCGGCCGCGGCGGCCGGGAGCAGGCCCTGCACCAGCGTGTAGCCGCCGCCGTGGAAGACCACCGTCTGGTAGATGACCATCGGCGCGTTCGTGTCCTCGTCGCGGGCCGTCGCGGTGAGCTCGTAGCCGGGATGACCCGCGACCGTGAGCTCGGCGCCGGGCCGGGGCGTGATGTCGACGGCCGACGCGGTCTGCTGCACCCGGCGCCGCGCGAAGCTCGCCCGGTCGCTCACCTCGACGCGGCTGAGGGCAGCGCCCACGACGACGAAGGGCTCGCCGGGCGGACGCGGCAGAGCCCGGCCCCCGAGCGTGAGGATGACGTTGTTGCCGACGCGGGTCGCGATGGCGAAGGACGGCGTCGGCCCCAGGCGGAAGGGCAGACCCTCGAGGCTCACCACCCCCGGCGCGGTCGGCGTCCACTGCGCCGAGAGCACCGCGCGCCGGAGCGGCTCGCTCTCCGCATCCGCGCTGGCCTCCCGGAAGGTCGCCGTCACGAGCACGCTCGCGGAGGGCGTCCCGAAGACCACCATCCACTTCCGGTAGGGAACGCCGCCGGCGCTTTGGTTCAGGCCCAGGAGCAGCCCCGTGTGCCCGGCGACGGTCACCTCGGCACGCGAGGTCAGCGTCATGCCGCGCGTGGCGAGGTTCTCCCGGGTCATGCCCGACGTGACGTCGGCGAAGGGGCCCGGGATCTCCGTCACCATGATGGTCGCGCCCGTCGTCGCGTTCTGAAAGCCCGGAAAGCGGCTCGCGGGCGCGAAGGAGGCGGGCGGGACGAGCCGGACCGCGGTCCCGGGTACGGACGTCAGCCCGGACTGGGCCGCCGCCGGCAGCGCGACGAGGAGGAGCGCCCACGGAGAGAGGAGGACGAAAGGAGGCCGAAGCATCGCCGTGCATCCTACGCCGCGCGGAGCGTTTCCCCACGCTCCCTCTATGCTCGCGGCATGGAGAAGGTGAACCTCGCGGCCATGCTCGCGCGCTTCGACGAGCGCTGGAGCCCGCGCATCGTCGGTGAGCTCAACGGGCAGCACGTGAAGCTCGCGAAGCTCGAGGGCGAGTTCGTCTGGCACCGCCACCCGGACGCGGACGAGCTCTTCCTCGTACTCGAAGGCTCGCTGCTCATGCGGCTCCGGGGTGGCGAGGTGCGGCTCGGGCCCGGCGAGATGCTCATCGTGCCCCGCGGCATCGAGCACCAGCCCGTCGCCGAAGGCCTCGTGCAGGTGTTGCTCTTCGAGCCCGTGGGCACGCTCAACACCGGCGACGCGGAGCCCGAGGCCCGCACCGTGCGGGACCCGGAGCGGCTTTAGCGCCAAGACGCGGCGCGAACGCGGGTCGAAGGTCCATGCCCGCTCGCTCCGCGCCGTGCCTCGTCCTCGCGCTCGTCGCTCTCGCCACCGTGGCCGTGCCCCTGTCGGCGCAGCCCGACCCGGGTCTCGTGGTCGAGGAGCATCTGCTGCCGCGCCGCTCGTCGACTGGCGTCGGGGACCGGCGGCTCACGGTGGTCCGCGTCGACCCCGGGCGCTTCGAGCTCCGGCTCTTCACCGCCGGCTCCCGCGCGGCGGCCCGGACGGCGCCCGGCTGGGCTCGCGCCGAGGGCCTGAGCGCCGTGATCAACGCCGGCATGTTCCTCCCGGACGGTCGTAGCGTCGGCTTCCTGATGGACCGAGGCGAGGTGCGGAGCGACCGCCAGCCTGAGCGCTTCGAGGCCGTGCTCGGCTTCCACCCCCGGACCGCCAGCGGCGCCCTTCGCGTGGCTGGGCCGGGCTGCGGCGGCAACGTGGCGGCCGTGCGGCGCACGCACCGCTCGGTGCTCCAGGCGCGGAAGGTGATGCTCGACTGCGAAGGCCGCGCGCGGCCCTGGCGGTCCCGGCGCTACAGCGCGGCGCTCTTCGGTGTCGACCGGCGCGGCTGGGCCGTGCTGCTCCACGTGCGGACGCCCTACCGCATGGACGCGCTCGCGCGGATGATCGAGGGCCTCGAGCTGGGCCTCCGGGGCGTCGTCTACATGGAGGGCGGGCCCGAGGCTTCGCTCGTCGTGCGACGGGGGGACCAGCGCGTGAACCGCATGGGCAGCTGGGAGGACGGCTTCTACGCGCGCGACGACAACCGCGACTTCTGGGAGCTGCCGAACGTCATCGGAGCCCGGGCACGATGAGCGCGGCGAGGCGCACGAGCGCCCTCGTCGCGGCGCTCGTGATGGCCTCGAGCGTCCTCGCCCAGGACGCGCCCTCCGCCGCCGACCCGGTGCTGATCATCGCGCTTCATCCCTGGGGCAGCCGGGGCCGGGCCATGGAGCGCGTCGTCGCCGCCGCCGGGCTGCCCTGCGATCACGTGGTCTGGGCGCCGGACGGCTCCCTCCCGGCAGGCCGAGGGCACGCGTGGCTCGGCCACCTCGTAGGCGACGGCGCGCATCGCGCCGCGCTAGGTCGGGACGCTGCGCGCGCCGCTGACACCCTGGTGGCGCGTCTCCGCGCCCGGGCTCCCGGACAGCGCGCCATCGTCACCGGCATCTCCCAGGGCGCGGTTGTCGCCTATGCGCTCGCCGCCGCCCACCCCGACGCCGCCGACGCGGTGGTCGCGGCGTCCGGCCTGCTTCCCGAGGGCCTTCCCGTGCACGAGGGCGACGTGCCGATCGTCGCCGTGCATGGTGAACGCGACGCCTTCGTGCCCTTTGCCCGCCTGCAGGCCGGCCTCACCCGCCTCCGCGCCGCCGGTCGCCGGGTGGAGCTGCATCGCTTTCCGCGGGCCGGACACCGGGTACGCGGCCCGCTGCGCGCGGCCCATCAGGACGCGCTCCGCGCAGCCGCCTGCCCGGAGGCTACTCGCGGCGAGCCGTGAAGCGGCTTCGCCGGCGCTACATGGGCTCGGGGCGGAAGAACACGGCCAAGCGCTCCGCGATCACCTCGCCCTGGTCATCCTGCAGGAAGTGGCTCGCCTCCTCGAGGCGCACGTGGGGCATGCCCTCGGCCCCGGGCACGGCGTCGATGAGCGCCTGCTGCGTGGCGCATTGGCCCAGGTTGCCTGGGTCGTTCGCCGCCCAGATCGTGAGGAAGGGCCGCGTGAAGGAGGTGAGCCCAGCCCACGCGTCGCCGTTCATGCCCGGAAGCTCGTTGATGAGCGAGGGGAAGGTGCGCACGCCGGCCATGTACGTGCGCGAGGGGAAGGGCGCGTCGTAGGCCGCCTCGACCTCGGCGCTCAGCGGGAACCAGGTCAGCGCTTCGAGCACCTCGCCGGGGCGGAAGTCGCGCGCGGTCATCGCGTAGGTCATCCACGCGAAGAAGTCGGTGTCGCCGCCCCCGAGCGGCTCGCAGCCGTCGTAGTAGAGCGGCTGCTGGTCCGGGATGAGCCCGAACGGATTCGCCAGATCGCGGATCACGTCCGGGTCGTCGACCGCGGGCTGGGGCATCACCCCTGCCGGGATCACGGGCAGGGCCCCATCGCCGACCGCGATGCGCCGGAAGCGGTCCGGGTTCAGCCCGGCGTAGCGAAGCCCGATGAGGCTCCCCCAGTCCTGCACGAAGAGGTGGATGTCGCTGAGCGCGAGCGCGTCGACGAAGGCCGCCAGCCGGTCGTGGTGGCCGAGGTAGCCGTAGGCCTCGATGTCGACGGGTTTGTCGGAGCGCCCCATGCCGAGGTGGTCCATGGCGATCACGCGGTAGCCCTCGTCCACGAGCCCCGGGATCATGTGGCGATAGAGGTAAGACCACGACGGCTGGCCGTGTAGCAGGAGCACGACGGGCCCATCACCCTCGTCCACATAGGCCTGCCGCAGCCCGTCGATCTCCACGTAGCGCGGCGCGTAGGGCCAGTCGGGCAGGTCCGCGAAGCATGCGTCGGGCGTGCGCACGAAGGCGACGCCGCTGGCGGTCGTGAGGACCTCGGGCTCGGCGTCGCAGCGGTCGGCCCCGGTGCCCACCGGGTCGTCGCCGCATCCCGTGAGGGTCGCGGCCACCAGGACGGCCGCCTTCCAGCTCGTGTGTCTCATCGCGTCATCTCCTCCCGCGGGTCCATCGATGAGCGTCACGATGCGGCCCGGCGCCGCGCGGCACCGTCGTCAAAGGGCAGCGTTCTGTTGCGAAGCGTAGCCACGCTTGCGCTCGGGCGTGGTGAGCCCGCACGGTGAGAGGGTGCAGAAGGAGCGCCTGCTCATCGTCGAGGACGACGACCAGTTCGCGGAGCTACTCGTAACGTACCTCGGCCCCCACGGCTTCGAGGTCTCCCGGGTGGCGTCCGGCGACGTGGGCGCCACCCGGATCCTCGAGGCGCAGCCGGATCTCGTGATCCTCGACCTCATGCTCCCCGGGGCGAACGGCCTCGACGTGCTCCGCCGGGTCCGCGCGGGCTACGCCGGCGCGATCCTCATGCTGACGGCCAGCCAGAGCGAGGCCGACCACGTGGCGGGGCTCGAGCTCGGCGCCGACGACTTCGTCATCAAGCCCATCGAGCCGCGCGTGCTCCTCGCGCGCATCCGGACGCGGCTCCGGCGGCGTGGCGGCGCGCGCGCGGCCGAGCCCCCGAGCCTCCTCGACGTCGGGCCCATTCACATCGACGTGGCGACGCGCGACGTGCGCATCGACGAAGAGCTGGTGTCGCTCACCTCCATGGAGTTCGACGTGCTCCGCATGCTCGCCACGGAGGCGGGCAGCGTCGTTGCCCGTGAGGACCTCTACACGCGCATCCTGGGCATCGAGTACGACGGCCTCGACCGCGGCATGGACGTACACGTGAGCCGGCTGCGCAAGAAGCTCGGGCACGCCGGCTTCGACCCGAGCCGCATCAAGTCCGTGCGCGGCGTCGGCTACCTCCTGGCCTACCGGTGAAGCGCTCCCTGTCCCGGCTCGTGGTGCGGAGCGTGCTCGTCTGCTGGGCGGTGAGCTTCGCGGTGATCGTCGGCTATGCCTCCAGCCAAGGCTGGACCCGGGAGCGTGCGCAGCGTGACGGCATCTTCCTCGTGCGCGACATGCTGGCAGAGCTGCCACCGAGCGAGCGCGAGGCACGGCTCCGCGAGCTCCGGCCCCACTTCTGGTCGCCGCTGCACGTCGTCTCGCCGGGCGAAGCCCGCGCCCAGCTCGACCGCGACGTCGCGCCGGGCGAGACGGTGCACCACGGCGTGACGATGCACGAGGAGTGGTACTTCCTCGCCTTCGACGATGGCGACGTGCTCGCCGCCGGGCCCTTCGACCCGCGGCTGGCGCCCCATGCCTTCCCCATCGCCATGCCGATACTGGTCGTCGGGCTCCCGCTCATCGCCGCGCTCATCGCGCTTCGCGTCGGGCGTCAGCTCGCCAAGGTCGAGCGCGCCACCATTCAGCTCGCGGCCGGTGAGCTCGGCGCGCGCGTCGACAACCGCGACGGGCCCTCGAACGAGCTGGCGACGGCGTTCAACGTGATGGCCGAGCGGCTGGAGCGACTGGTGCGGAGCCGGGACGAGCTGGTGCAGGCCGTCTCGCACGAGCTGGGCTCGCCCCTGGCGCGGCTCCGCTTTCGCATCGCGCTGCTGGACGAGCCCGCGAGCGGAGACGAGCGCGAGGAGCGCCTGGCGGCCATGACGCGGGAGCTCGACGCCCTCGACGAGCTCGTCGCGGAGCTGCTCCGCTACGTGCAGTCGGACGAATTGGCGCTCGAGCGCCAACGCTTCGACCCGACGCGCCCGCTCGCGGACCTGGCCGAGCTCGCGCGGCTCGAGGCGACCGAGGAGCGCGAGGTCGAGGTGGCCGTTCCCGCGGACGCGGAGGTCTTCGCCGACCAGCGGCTCTTCCTGCGGGCGGTGGAGAACGTGCTCCGCAACGCCGCGCGGCACGCGCGGGCGAAGGTGCGCCTCGAGGTCCACCAGGAGGACGATCACGTGCGCGTCGCGGTACACGACGACGGTCCGGGCATCCCCGAGGAGCAGCGTGAGGCCGTCGTCGCCCCCTTCGCGCGGCTCTCGCCCGAGCGCGACCGGAAGACGGGGGGCGTGGGCCTCGGCCTGGCCATCGTGCGCCGCATCATGGACCGGCACGGCGGCGCGCTCCGCATCGAGACCTCGGACCTCGGTGGCGCCTGCGTGGTCACGTGCTGGCCCGGCGCGCGCGCGGACGGCTGATTCCGCCGGGCGCCGAGCTCAGAGCTTCGGATGCGCGAAGAGGAAGTCGAGGATCCGGTCGGCGTAGTCCGGCTGGAAGAGCGGCCCGTGGCTGCCGGATTGGATGGTCCACAGGGTCGCGCCGATGCCCTCCGCGCAGCCCTCGTCGTAGGAGGCGGGGTCCGTGTCGGCGCCGGGTAGCGTGCGGACGAGGTCGAAGCTCTCGCCGGGGACGGGGTCGCCCGTGCAGCCGGCCCGGAGCGCCCAGCGACGCACCGTCTCCTCGGCGCCCGGGTAGGCGCTCGGTCCGATGGTGCCGCCGGCGTAGCGAATGACCACGTCGTCGGTCCCGTGGATCTGCAGCACGCTGACGGGCTCGCTGGCGGCGCAGTCGGCTTCGTCGTCGTGCGTCGCGCCCGCGAGGGAGACGAGGGCGGCGATGCGATCGGCCGCGTCGCACGCTAGCCGGTAGCTCATGAATCCGCCGTTCGAGTGGCCCACCGCGTAGACCCGCGCCGGGTCGACGGAGACGAGGGCGGACGCTTCGTCGATGAGCCCGGTCAGGTAGGCGACGTCGTCGACCCGCGAGCCCCGGAAGTTGCAGCAGGCGTCGGTGGCGTTCCAGAAGGGGTTGCCGCCGGCCGTCTCCTCGGTGCCCGTCGGGCTCACGAGAAAGAAGCGGCGGTCGTCGACGCGCCGGGAGAGTCCGAAGTAGGCGTCGAGCTGCTCACCGTTGCCGGTATAGCCGTGGAGACCGAGCACGAGCGGAAGGCTCTCGCCGGCGTAGCCCTCGGGAATCCGCAGCGTGACCGGCCGGTCGCCGCCGATGACGACGTCGCCCGTCGCGATGGGCATGTCCTCGCGGCCCGCGTCCTCGGGAGGATTCAGGTCCGCCGAGGGCCCGTCGACGGCGAGGTCGCTCTCGTCACCGCCGTCGGGTTCCACCTCGCTTCCGTCGCCGCATCCGACGAGTGAGAGGTGAATGCAGGTGAGAAGCACGAGGGAGCCGCAGCGCACCGGCGCATGCTACCCGATCTCCCCTCGGGCGCTCCTCGCCGGCTCGTCGCGGCCGGTCGTGTTGACGGCGTCGCTCGCCCCACTAAAGTGCGAACGTTCGCTCTCTTTATATGGCGAACGGAGGGGCCCATGAAGCGTCGGGATGTGTTGGAGCTGCTCACCGCGGGCGGTGCGGGGACGTTGTTCGGATGCCACCCACGGCCCGTGGGGAGCGGGCGGGGGGAGCGTGTGAGCCGCACGCCGCGCGCCCATCTCCGAACCAACTGGAGCCGGGATCCCTACGCTCTCGGCGCCTATTCCTACGTCTCGCGGCGCTCTCCGGGGACCGGAGAGTCGGACAAGGCGCTGCTCGGGGCGCCGGTGGGCGGCCGGCTTCACTTCGCGGGCGAGGCGCTGAACCCCCGCTACGCCGGGACGGTCCATGCGGCGCACGAGTCCGGACTTCGCGCCGCGCGTCGCCTGCGTGAAGCAGGGCACGCTCGCGTTGCCGTGATCGGAGCCGGGATGGCGGGCCTGACGGCGGCCTCGACGCTCAGCGCGGCGGGGGTGCGGGTGACGGTGTTCGAGGCGCGCGACCGGATCGGGGGCCGAATCCTGACCGATGGCTCCCTCGGGACCCCGGTCGATCTCGGAGCGAGCTGGATTCATGGCCCCGAAGGCAACCCGCTGAGCGCGTTGGCCGACCGCGCGGGGGCCGCTCGCGACGAGACGGACGACACGCTGGTCATCCGCGGCGCGGGCGGCCGACGCATCCGTCAGCTCGGCGCTCCGGACTGGCTCGAGCGGGTCATCGAGGAGACGCCGGCGGGCGTGTCGCTCGGCGAGCTCAACGCCGCCTACTTCTCGGAGATCTTCCCTGCCGTCGGGCTTGGCTATCCTGGCCGCGACGTGACCCTTCGCGAGGGCTACGCCTCCCTGCTCGAGGTTCTCGCCGGGGACTACGAGGTGCGCCTCTCGTCTCCCGTCGGCGTCGTGTCCCTCGCCGGCGAAAGCGTTCGCGTGACGGTGGAGGGCGGCGACGGGGGGTCCTTCGATGCCGCGCTCGTCACCGTTCCCTTGGGCGTGCTCAAGGCCGGGACCCTCGCCTTCGACCCGCCGCTCCCCGCGGCCACGCGGGGCGCCATCGAGCGCATGGGCATGGGCCTGCTCGACAAGCTCTACCTGCGCTTCGACGACGTCTTCTGGGACGACGCCACGGTGATTCTGACGCCGGAGAATGGGCTCCCCCGCGGCCACTTCAACTACTGGGTCAACTTCGACCGGATTCTGGGAGCACCTCTCTTGATGGCGTTTCACGGGGCAGGGCCCGCGCACGAGCTGGCCGGCCGGACCGACGCGGAGCTGCTCGCGATGGCGCAGGAGACGCTCGAGCGGGCCTACCTGGCCGCCTGAACGCGGAGGTACTCGACGAGCACCGCATGGGACCAGCTCGTCCCGTCGGCCTGGAGGTGGGCGCAGTGGCTTCCGTGGCGCGTCACCACGAGGATGCCGTGGCGCAGCGAGTCGATGAGGCGATGCCGCACGCGATCGACCATCTGCATGCGGCAGATGGGGTCGTCGGCCGAGTTCATCGCCAGCACCGGGATCGTGATGTCGTAGGCGACCTCCATCGGGTTCGAGGCGCGCAGATAGGCGGCCCGGCTCTCGAAGCCCGCCAGGCCGTGGGCGTGGCGGTGGAAGGCGCCGAGGTCGCGCGCGTTGGCGCACTCCGCGTAGCCCGGCCGGTCCGCGAGGAGCGCCGCATGGGGCTCGAGGAAGTGGCGCTTCAAGCGCTTCGCCATGACGCGGCTGTAGACCGGGTGCACGTGATCGAAGAGGTCCTCGAGGTCGTACCCCGGGCAGTAGAGCGCGGCGGCCCGGACGGGCGTGTCCGGCGTTTCGCCCAGGTAGCGGGCGAGGAGCCCGGAGCCCGCCGAGCTGCCGAGGGCGAAGAGCGGGGCACCTGGGCGCTGCGCCTGCACGTGGGCGATCTGGGCCCGGAGGTCGCCCACGTCGCCCATGGTGTTGAAGCGGGGGGTTCGAAGCGCCACGCCGGCGTGGCCCCGCCGGTTGCAGACGACCACCGTCCACCCGAGCTCCGCGTTGACCTGGCGCACGAGGTCGCGGAGGTCGTCTCCCCCGCCGGTGATGGTCGGCATGATCAGCAGCACCGGCGGCTCGGGGCCGTCGAGCCACTGGAGCGACACCTCGCCGCCGTCCTCCATGCGGAGGCGCTCGTCGCGGTCCCAGGGGACGCTCGGCGCGCGATTCTCCCCGCGCACGAGTAGCCCGATCTGCACGTGAGGGTTCCGCGCCCAGCGCCTCGGGCGGAAGCCGGCCCGGAGCGTCGGGCACGCGCGCACCGTCCTGCGGTTGGCTGCGTTGTCCTGGTGGAAGAGGGTCGTGCTCATCGCGCTCAGAGGCAGGCCGGATGCTCGATCCAGAGATGCGGATTGCCCCGCGATCCCCGGTTGACGACCGCGAAGACGTGCAGGTCGTAGCGTTCGCCCACCGTGAGGCCCAGCGCGTCGAGCTCGAGCACGCCGCGCTGGAAGCCCTTGTTGAGGAAGCCGCCGCTCTCCCAGGCCAGCCGGTGGTTCACGAACACCCACAGGTCCGCCGTCGCCCCGTAGCGGAGCCGTCGCCCGGCCTCGTGCACGAACTCCCCGGCCACCTCCACGGTGAGCGCCGTGTTCATGGGTGTCGGGACGCCCTCGAGGTTGAAGCTCAGCTCCTCGGCGCCGAAGCCGAAGTCGCCGTCGACGAGCGGCGTCGCGGCGTAGCGCGGTCCGTTGCTCGCGAAGAAGCCGAAGGTGTCCTGCCGCGTGCGGCGGAAGGTGCCCGCGTTCGGCGTCGTCGTGTTCCGCCCCGGACCGTCCGTCCACCAGCGGTCGAAGCTCTCCGCGGTGGTGTAGGGGAGCGCGCCCTCGGGCCACGCGAGCACGGGCTTCCACGCGCCGTCCCGGAGCTCGAGGTCCGGCGCGAGCACGCCTCGGAGGTCGCCCCGGGCCCTCTCCTTCACCGGGTCGCCGTCCTCGAGCGCGGCGTAGGCGTCCTGCAGGGGCTGAAAGTCCGGGTCGCTCCGGGAGAAGTCGCGAATCGTCACGGCTGGAGGCGAGGGGCAGGTCGGGAGTGGGTTCGGCGCGATCGTCGCCTCGCCGTCGGCGCCGTAGAAGACCAGCCAGACCGTCGACGTGAGACCGCCGCCGGGCGGCCAGTCGTCGCCGCGATAGGTGCCGGTCCACTCGATGGTGTTCGCACCGGCGAGGTCCACGGCCGCCGTGATGTCCTCGCGCCAGCGCTCGACGGGCCCGCCAGGGCACCAGGAGCCCCGGTCGAAGTGCCAGGTGCCGTACTGCCCCGCGACCACGCCCTCGCCGGCGCGCCGCGCGCAGGCGTTGCGGTCGCCCTCCATCACGAAGGTGTGCTCGAAGGGCGTCCCGTTGATGGCCGCCGTGTGCGTCGTGGAGCAGAACTCGGCGCAGCCCGAGGGCTGGTTGTTGCCGCCGCCCTGCACGCGAGCGTCGAGCACCACGCGTACGGTGCCGGCCGGCGGCGTGAAGGTGTAGCTCCCGAAGGAGTCGTTGTGCGTCGGGTCCCAGGGCGCCGTCCCGAGGCCGACGAGGTGGTCGGCGAAGGCCACGTGCGCGTCCGCCGGCGTCTCGCCGTCGTCGTAGAAGCGGAGCTCGATGGTGCCCACGAAGTCGCGGCGGTTCGTGCGCATCCAGCGCGTGCCCCCTTGGCGGAAGAAGGGCAGCCCGTGGGACACGTCTTCGGTCCACCAGCCGCCGCTGTGGTAGCCGGTCACGTGGCGGAAGAGCTGCCGCCGCTCGTCCGAGGTGCAGTCGTCCTCGCTCGCGCAGAGCGTGATCTTGTGGCCCACGTCCCAGGCCGGGCAGAGCCCGAAGTGCACGGGGAAGCGGGCGTCGGCGCCGCAGGTCTCCTTGAGCACGATCTCCACGCGGTCGAAGCGCGCCATCTCGGAGGCGGGCGGGAGCGACACCGCGAGGCGGCCCTCTTCCGTCTGCGCCCAGCCCTCCGTGACCCAGGGCACGACGAGCACGTCGGGGTCCGCGTCCTCGCGCGCCAGGCGCTCCTCGAGGCGGCGCTCGTAGTTGAACCAATGCCCGGCGAAGCGCGCCATGGCGATCTGCGGCTCGAAGCTGCCGGTGAAGGTGTTGTAGCTCCCGGCGTCCCGGAGCCGCTGGCGCGAGTCGATGAGCGCGACCTGGCTCTCGATGGTGCCCACGTGGTTGAGCACCTGGCTCGCCGCGGCGGGTGTCGTGGCGAAGTGGAAGCGCGCCAGCGCCTCGGCGCGGGCGTCGCTATCGCGGCCGGCCACGTGCGCCGCGATCCGGTCACGCACCGCGCTCACGTCGCCCGTCGGGTCGGGGCCGCGGGAGAAGAAGAGGAAGTGCACGTTGGGCGCGCTCTCGTCGACCATGGTCTCGACGTCGCCGAGCGCGGGGACGCCCGGAATCGGTACCAGCGTCACGATGCGGCAGTCGCCCCACACGTCCGAGAGCCGGAACATGCCGTCGAGCGTGCGCACCTCGAAGTCCGGCGTGAGCTGACCGAAGCCTGGCGTCGTCGCCGAGCCGTCGAAGGGCGTGTCGGCGTAGCCAGCGTGCGTGCAGCCCGGCCCGGGTGGGGGGGCGGCGTCCGGGACGCCCTCGTCGGCCGGTGCGGCGGCATCCGGGCCTGCGTCCGACGTCTCGCTCGGGCCTCCGCCGCAGCCCGCGATCAGCGCGGCCGAGGCGAGGCCAGCCCAGGCCCTCCTCCAGGTCATCAGCGCCGGACGCTACCACGCGGGCGTCGCCTTTGAGCCGGCGTCCTCAGCGCCGCGCGCCCTGAACCACGCGGGGAATCTCGCCACCGAAGATGGCGCGCAGCGCCGCCGGGGCGTCGTGCCGATGCCGGGCGAGCACCTCGTCCAGCACCTCGACCTCGACGGGCGCGGCGCAGGCCTCGCGCAGGTAGCGCGCGAGCGAGCTGGGCGCGCCGCCGTGGTCCGGAAGGAGCTGGCCCTCGAGGCGCTGGAGCTGCGAGGCGAAGCCCAGGTTCGGCAGCACGCCGGGGCGCTTCGCGCGCAGCGCCTCGTAGGCCTCGACGAAGGTCAGACCCCCGTCGCGCATCAGCAGCGCCGTGGCCAACGTGGCCGAGCGGCTCACGCCGGCTTCGCAGTGCACGAGCACCTTGCCGCCGCCGCGCCGCGCCGCGTCCGCGAAGGCGAAGAAGGCCGAGAAGAAGCGCGCGGCGTCTTCGTCCATCGCATCCCGGAGCGGGAGTTGCAGCGTCTCGAAGCACGCTCCGAGGAAGCCGACCTTCGGAAAGACGTGCGCGTCGAGGCAGCTGCAGACGTGCGTGATGCCTTCGGCCTCGAGCGCCTCCAGCTCGTCGGCACGGGGTCGCGCCCCGACCACCAGGTGCGGCGTGATGGGGCTGCGGGCTTCGCTCCGCAGCGAGATGCCGCCGAAGTCGAGCCCGAGGCGGGTCAGGAGCCGGTCGACGAGGGCCATCAGCGAACGAGCTCCCCGCCGCCGATGAAGAAGCCGCCGCGAATGGTCAGGGCGTCGCGAATCGCGGCCGGGTCCGTCACGTCCTGGAGCACCGAGCTGAGGAAGTCTGGCTCCAGCCGGAGCAGGTAGCGCCGCCCGCGGGTCTCGAAGATCTCGTTGCCCTGTCCGGTCTGCACCGGAAAGCCGGCGACCGCGTCGGCGGTCGCGACGTCGTCGAGGTCCTCGATGCGAAAGACCCGCCACGACGCGGCACCGACGACCTGGAAGGTCGTCAGGAAGTCGCTCGGGTCCAGCACCGCGGCGTCATAGGCCTTGAGGAGGGCGCCGTCGCCGGGACCGCGCAGCATGGCTCCGGTCGGCAGCCCGCCCGTCAGATCGCTCAGCGCCACGTAGAAGTCGGGGTCGAAGCGGGTCTCTCCCGGGAGCACGCGGAGCATGCACGGCGCCTCGTCCGCGAGGCCGAGCATCCGCTGCGCCGTGACGAAGGTCGAGCTCGCGACGTAGATCGTTCCCTCGCTCGTCTGCACGTCGTTGGCGAGACCGCCGCAGCGCGCATCGCGCGTCACCGTGTGCTCGAGCGTGTCGACGTCCAGGCTGATCAGAGCGGCCTGCGGAAGCTGCACGCCGATGGAGCTGACGTAGCGGACGTAGAGCAGCAGGTCGTCGCGCCCCTCGCTCGCGATCGGCGGCACCAGCGAGGCCGTCGCGCCCTCGACTTCGAAGCCCTCGAGCTGGACGCTCCCGAGGACGACCATCTCCGTGGGGTCGAAGACGACGACGATGCCCGTCGTCCGGTCGATGTAGAGCGCGCGCTCCTCGGACAGAAAGCGGAAGTAGCGGCCGCGCCCGCTGAAGATGCGTTCGACGCCCTCCCCGACGAAGCTGACGCGCGGCCCGGGCACCATGAGTCCCTCGTCGTTGCGTTCGTAGCGGGTCACGACGGGCGAGTCGCCGACGCCCACGAAGGCGGAGCCGAAGGCCGTCGCGCAGGTCGGGCCGCCAGAGCCGATCTCGACGCCGCTGCCCAGGGTCAGCACGCCCTCGGCGACGTCGTCGACGCCGACGATGAGGCCGGTGGAGCCGTCGGGCGTCGCCGTGGACACGCAGAGCGCGTAGCCCGTGACGTCCGGGCCGGCGAAGCCGTCCGGCGTGCCGGTGTCCCCCCTCGAGGCGTCGGGAGCGTCTCCGCCGCCCTCGCCGCATCCGGTGCCCGTGGCCGCCGAGAGCGCGGCAAGACCCAGGAGCAGGAGCGTCTTCGACATGATGATGGAGCCTCCGGCGACTGCGCCCTCGCGAGCCGAGGGACCCAGCACGGGGAGCGCCGAGCGCACGCCCCGACACCTAGCGCGAAACCGCAAGTTCGGTCGAACCGCGCCGGGCGAAACGCTGCTACCACCGGCTCGTGCCCACCTCACGCGAGATGCTGCAGTTGCTGGCCGCGCTCAACCGTCGCCTCGACGCCGGTGAGGACGTGTCCTTGGCGGCGCTGTCGGACCTCGGAGGCTGGTCTCCCTTTCATCTTCACCGAGCCTTCGCGCGCTCGGCGTGCGTGATGCCTTCGGCCTCGAGCTCCTCCAGCTCGTCGGCACGGGGTCGCGCCCGACCACCAGGTGTGGCGTGATGGGGCTGCGGGCTTCGCTCCGCAGCGAGATGCCGCCGAAGTCGAGCCCGAGGCGGGTGAGCATGCGGTCCAGGAGGGCCATCAGGCACCGGACTCCGGGTAGCGCGGTTGGCGACCGGGCTCCTCGACGAAGCGCGGCTCGCCGGCGATGGCGAGCTCGAGGCGCGCGCAGGGGACCTCGAGGAGTGCGCTCTCGCCCCAGCGAAGCGCGAAGGGCTTCGTTTCGTCGCGAAGAAGGGGCACGGGCATGCACACGTCGCTCCCGTCGGGACGCTCGGGCACCAAGGCGCCGGGCGTCGGCAGACGCGGCGGCTCCGGACAGTCGGTGAGCGTCAACGTGACGGGTGCGCTCCAGCCTGTGTTGCGGGCGAAGCCCGGCCCACTCTCGTGCTGAAGCACGTAGCCCTCGAAGCCCACGGAGAGCACCCGGTCGGACCAGGCGGCCTCCGTGATCCTCGCGCCCGAGAGGAAGAAGAGGCGGTGCACCTCCCACGCGTCGCGGCAGAAGAGCCCTCCAAAGGTGGCGTCGAGTGCTTCGCGCCAGCCGGAACGCGCTTCCTCGGCGTCGGGGTCGAAGGCCTCGACGGTGCCTCCGTCTCCGATGTGATGTTCGAGCAGCATGCGCGGCAGGGCGATGGCCGTGGCCAAGGCGCTGAAGGCGCTGTCTCCGAAGATGGGGCGGGCCTTCTCCATCCAAGGTGAGCAACGCACCAGGCAAGCCCAGGTCCCGTCGCCCGCCTCGTGCGGGGGCCCGAGCGTCATGCGCACCGGGAAGCGCCCGCCCGCGGCCGAAAAGGCCATGAGCTCCAGCTCCGCCATAACCTCGTCTGCGTCCTTCACGTGCGCACGCTACCCGCTTCAGGTGCTGACCGCTTTCGCGTCGACCCCTTTGGGTGGATGGACACCTGGGCAGGCGAATCCCTTCGTTCCCTCGGTCGGGTCCGTCTCCTAAGGTCCGCACCGTGGGCGAGGCGAAGCGGGTCGTGGTGCTGGGGCTCGGGGATACCGGGCTGCTCGTGGCGCTCGGGCTCGGGAAGCGCTTCGAGGTCACGGCGCTCACGCCGCGCCCCTTCTTCCTCTCGGCCCAAAACGCGGGCGGCCGCCTCGCCTCTCCCGAAACGTGGGAACGCATCGGGAAGATCGCGACGCGCCGCTTTCGCCGCCTCGACCCGGTGCGCATCGTCCAGGGCCTCGCCCAGGCCGTCGACCTCGACGCGCGCACGGTGACCTACCGGACGCCCGCCGGGACGGCGGAGACGCTCCGCTACGACGCGCTCGTGCTCGCGACCGGCGCCGACAATGGGTTCTGGCGCCGCACGCTCCTCGAGGGGAGCGACGAGGAAGACGCGCGTCGCGCCGCGGAGCGAGCGCGCCTTCAGGCGGCGGAGCGCATCGCCGTCGTGGGCGGCGGCGGCTCCGGCGTCAGCCTCGCGGCGAGCCTCGCCGAGCGCTTTCGCGACAAGCGCATCCGGCTCTTTCACGGCGGTGAGCGCTTGCTCCCCGTGCATCACCCGCGCGTCGCGACGAAGGCCAGGGACCACCTCGAGAGGCTCGGCGTCGAGGTCCGCCTCGGCCATCGCGCCGCTCTGCCGGATGGCGACGCCGCCGATCGCATGGCCGAGGGTCCCGTCACCTGGACGACGGGTCAGCCGCCCGAGGACGCGGACCTCGTGCTCTGGGCCCTCGGCCGGGCGCGGCCGAACTCCGGCTTCCTTCCGCCGGAGCTCCTCGACGCGGACGGCTTCGTGCCGGTGCGCCCGACGCTTCAGCTCCCCGCCCACGACGAGGTCTTCTGCGTGGGCGACCTCGCGGCGACGGACCCGCTGCGAAGCTCGGCGCGCAACGGCGGCACCGCGGTCGTCGTCGCCAACGTGACCAAGCTCCTCCGCGGTCGCCCAGCGACGCGCACCTATCGCGCGCCGAAGCATCGCTGGGGCGAGCTCGTGACCTCCCCCCGCGACGGCATGCTCCTCTTCACGCCGAGCGGCCGCCGCGTGCGCATGGCCAACTGGTTCCTGCGCCCGGTGATCCTCGACTTCGTCCTCTTCCGGCTCATCTACGGCGGCGTACGCTCCCGCGACGACGAAGAGGCAGCCGGCTAGCGCCGGCGCCGTCCGCGGCGGAGCCGCGCCGAGGGGGGATAGCCCTCGCCGATCTGCGGCAGGCGGGCCGCCATCGCGCGCCCCTCCGGGGTGCCCCAGGCCCGGCCGTAGCAGGCTCCGGCCCGCGCGGCGGCGGGATCCGTCCGCGCGTCGAGCGGGCTGTCCGCCGGGACGTCGCCGTCGACGAGGTGCCATCCCTCCGGCAGCGAGAGTCCGGCGGCTTCCTCGGGGTGCGCGGCGATCCGTCCGTTCGCGTCCACCTGGAAGCGCACCACACGGAAGGTCTCGCGCTCCTCGTTCCTCAGCTGGCACTCCCACGCGCCGGGCTTCGTTCCGAGGTCGACGTAGTTCTGGCGGAGGCTCGCGCCGAAGGTCAGCGGCAGCTCGTAGCTGTAGCGGCGAAAGCGAATCTCCTCGCGCTCCGTGCGCCGCTGACCGCGTACGACACGCACCTCACGCACGTGCTCGTCGTCGGAGCTCGCGCCGACGCGGTCGTAGCTGAGCGGCAGGTGCTCCCCATCGACGCTGCACCGGAGGCGCGGGCTCGCCACATAGCCCTCGACGGCTGCCCATACGTGGAGGTGCACGGTATTGAGGCCGCTCCGCGTCCGCGTCGGGAAGCCGGGGTGCTGCTCGATGAGCATCGCCGCCACCTGCGGGTGCCGGTTGATGAAGTACGCGCCGGGCAGGTCGCCGCCGTCCCGGTCCGACTGCGCCACGCGGCGCATGTCGATCGTGTGCGTCCGGACCAGCGTCTCGGCCTCCGTCGCGTTGTCGATGAAGAAGACCTCGACGGTGATCGGCCCCGTCGCCGTGAGGCGCAGGTCCGTGTCCTTGCAGCCCGTGACCCAGAAGCGGTTGTGCGGCGCGTCGTTCGGCACCCCGAAGCGGTCGAGTTGTCCGTCACAGGTCTTCCGGCCGAGCACGCGCCGGCCGCTCTTGATCACGAAGCGAAAGGCGCTCCCGGGCGTGACGCCCGTCCCGAGGAGCTGGGCCTCCGCCTCGAGGTACCAGCCCTCGCTGGGCACGCCGTTCGAGATGGAGCTCCGCGTGGTGACCCGGTAGTGCGCGAAGGCGTCGTCGAAGCGGACGCCCTCGGGGAGATCCGCGAAGGCAGGAGGCGTCGCAGCGAGGACGAAGAGGAGGCCGAGGCCCAGGCAGAGAAGCGCGCGTCGCGTCATGGCGGCCCGGAGGGTTCCCGAAAGCCGCCGGCGATTCCTGCCCGACCGGACTGTCCGCCGTGCGGCTGCGAGGCGCGCCTTGGAGCGCGCGGCGGGCCCGCCTAGCCTCCCGGGCGTGCAGCCTCTCCGCATCGCCGGGCGCTTCAATGGGCCCCCCACGTCGGCCAACGGAGGCTACGACGCGGGTGCGCT
>ERZ1740059.518-NODE-518-length-20201-cov-5.625186_pt1 | contig 20201 bp, 16 predicted proteins | sample MGYA00581744_ERZ1740059 | MGnify/ENA primary metagenome ERZ1740059 (study PRJEB43018, sample SAMN04849738) | marine metagenome | isolation source: floating plastic debris | place: Pacific Ocean | collected 2008-08-28 | study: EMG produced TPA metagenomics assembly... | reverse complement strand
ACATGACCATGCAGGTGAATGTATCGGCCAAGGGCGCTGCGATGGGCCCAGCGCTTTGGCGCAATCGGGCGCTGATCACCCTCGTTGCCCTGCACTTTGCCGCTGTATACGCCATCTGTGCGTTTCTGGGCCGCGATTTCGGGTCGGGAACAGCGTCCACGCTGATCAACCTATTAAAACTGCAGGTCCCGCTCTTTCTGATCGTTTTGTTTTTCTGGCGTCTTGGCTGGATGATCGTCAAAATCCGCCCACGTCGCCCGATCCAATGGTTTCTGAATGATCTAAAAGAAATCGTTTTTGATCGAGAGCGCGTTTTTTGCGGCGCCTTCGCCTTTCTGGCGATGTGCATCTTTGCGGGCTCTTTCACCGTTGCCAAAGACCTGATCCCGGTAATCCACCCGTTTTCCTGGGATGAAACCTTTGCCGCATGGGACAGAGCACTGCATTTAGGGCACGACCCGTGGCGTCTTATCTGGCCGATGACAGGTACGCCCATCATCACCACCGCCATCAACGCGGCTTACCACCTGTGGCTCATTCTGGCCTATTTCCTGATATTCGTGGCCTGCTTTAACGCATCAAAGCACAACAAGCATCGCACGTATCTTTTGGCTGACGTCACGTGCTGGATCATCGCGGGCAACATCCTCGCCACCATCTTTTCATCGGTCGGCCCGGTCTACTATGAGGCGATGGGATATGGCAGGGATTTCCAGCCCTTGATGGACAAGCTCTATGCCTTCAATGAGATCAGCCCCGTCTGGGCTCTGTCCGTGCAGGAAATGCTGATCGATGGCTATATGAATGATGGACCCGTAAAAGGCATCTCCGCCATGCCCAGCATGCATGTGGCCAGCACCGTGATGATGACACTTTATGCTTTTTCAGTAAGCCGGATCTGGGGGTGGGTCATGACGGCCTTCACCGCGGTGATCCTTGTGGGTTCCGTGCAGTTGGGCTGGCACTACGCGATCGACGGGTATGTCTCCATCGTTGTAGCGCTCGGCTGCTACTGGGTGGCGCGTAAGGTGGTCACCGCACTTTCCCGCGCCGAGGAGGCTGCTTAAAAAAAAGCGCCCCGGACATGATCCGAGGCGCAAAGTGTTCACCGCACGTGAATTTACGCGATGTGTGCGCTCAGCAGCCAAGCGAATTTTTCGTGTTTCTGGCCGCGACTGATGCACAGATCCTCAGTGAGAAGATCACCATGTCCGTTGGCAACGGCTGCTGCACCTGTCAAAGTCGCCGCAATTGTGCGCTGCGCATCTGCGAGAGCTGCAACCATGTCTTCGGCTGACGCATGCCCGTCGTGTTCCGCCACTTTTGAGGCTGCGACCATGTCGGACAGCTTGCCATTGGCGTGACCACCGATCGCTTTGATCCGCTCTGCGAGGTCGTCTTGCGCCTCGAAGTGATCTTCATAGATCTCCTGGAAAAGCTTGTGCAGCGGGCCAAAAGCCATGCCGGTGACATTCCAGTGGAAGTTCTGTGCCAGCATCGTCGTTACAACGGTTTCGGCAACGGATTGATTAAGGGCCTCTACGATTTCGGCCTGCGCATCGATCGTTAGAGATTGGGCTGTCTGGGTCATTGGCTCTCTCTATTTTAGATTAATTCTAAGTTGATAACAGAAATAACGCCAACGTGGGTGCATTTCAACACCAACACCCATAAATATTTGATTTTCCTCGGATAATTACCGACTTATTCGGTCAGGAATTCTGCAAGACCAGACAGCAACAGCGCAAAAATCCTGCGTTTTGAGTGCTCTATACGGCTCAAAAGCAAAAACGCGAAACTGTCTTCATCTCCGGCGGTTTTCGCCATCAAGGCAGCAATCAGCCAACGCTCATCGAAACTTGTCGTTTCCACGCCGGGGCGCAGAAACACGGGCTCTTTTCCCAATGCCTGCCCCATGACCCGAAGGAGTGTGTTGATCTGTGCTGCCTCGGCACGCGTCTCGTTGGGGTCAAGCACGGCACACGCTGCAAAAATATCAAGCCGAGCGGACGCCCGACACGTGGTCGCCGCAAAACGCAGTTTGTTGAGAAGGGGCCGAACATCGTCCCTCACCTCAGGTGCAGGCCGATCAGTGTGGACTGGCAGTTTCAGCAAAGCGCTCATAGGCGTCCCAACTATTCTTCACATCAGGAATCACGCAATTCGCTGAGTAAAATAGTCAGAAACTATGCGCATTGATAGAGGCGCTGCGAAGTTTTCAGAATTTATGCGGAAATGCCGCGCCCATCCAAAGAGGACACCGCGCCATAAAGATCAGGCCGACGATCCCGGAAAACGCCCCAATTTCTGCGATACTGAGCCGCCTCATCCAAATCGACGGTTGCCAGCAAGACGGTCTCTTCCTCGCGATCCGCGTCTGCCAAGATCTCCCCGGTGTAACCGGCAATGAAAGACGTCCCGTAAAATTCCATAGCGACATTTCCAGCCGCTTCCGTGCCGACGCGATTTGAGGCGACGAGCGGCATGATATTGGCCGCCGCATGCCCCTGCATCGTGCGCCGCCAATGTCCTGCGCTGTCCAGATCTGGCACGGCGGGCTCGGATCCGATGGCTGTCGGAAACATCAGCACTTCCGCACCTTGCAGCGCCATGGCGCGTGAGGCTTCCGGAAACCATTGATCCCAACAGATGCCGCAGCCAAGGCGGCCAAACTTTGTATCAACGACACGAAAGCCAGTATCGCCTGCTGAGAAATAGAACTTTTCCTCATACCCTGGAAACTGTGGGATATGGCTTTTGCGATACGTTGCCAAATGGCTGCCATCAGCGTCAAAAATCGCCAGTGAATTAAACCGCGCCAGCCCCGCTTCCTCAAAAAACGACACGGGCAGAACGACCCCCAGCTCTTTGGCCAAAGCCCGAAAATGAGACACAACCCGACTGTCGTCTAAGCTGTGTGCCAACTCCAGGTGATTGTAATCCTGCGTGATGCAAAAATACGGGGTCTCAAAGAGCTCTTGCAGCAAAATGACCTGCGCGCCGCCTGCAGCCGCTTTGCGCACCAGCGCGTCTGCTTTGACAATGTTCTCATCAATGTCCCAAGAACAGGCCATCTGCGTGGCGGCAAGGGTGACAGGGCGCATGAGGTGTCCTTTCTTCGCTCTTGTAAAACCGTGCCATGACTTGTCCGAAGGAGCAATCGCTAGAACGCCCCGCGCCGGAATAGCGGCTTTCTGCATCAAAGTTGACGTAGCGACTTTCTACGTAACGTAACACTCATCAACGGCCAGGTCTTTTGCTAGGCTTGATTCAAAGAAATCAACTCGGAGGAAAGACCCATGACAGTGTTCGCCTTTCTCGTTGCCAGTTTTGTCGCGTTGTTTGTGCTCGCGATGGCGCGTGCACCCTTGATCATATGGTCGGTCGCTGCTGCGGCCATCGCCCTGGTCGCCACGTCGGGTATGCTGTCTGGCGGAAGTTTCGCACCCGCACTCAGTGGGGTCACGCTCTTTGCCCTGCTTCCTGCCATTATGCTGGGGCTTTTCTCGATCCCGCCGGTGCGCATGGCAATGTTGACCGCGCCGGTCTTCGCCATCGTCAAACGCATCCTCCCGCCCGTGTCAGAAACCGAGCAAGAGGCGCTCGACGCTGGCACCGTTGGTTGGGACGCGGAGCTTTTCAGCGGCAAGCCTGACTGGAATGTCCTGAAGAACATCGCACCGCTTGAGCTTTCTGAAGAGGAACGCGCCTTCCTTGATGGCCCCACAGAAGAATTGTGCCGTATGCTCGATGACTGGTCGATCCGGCACGACAACAAAGACATCCCAGAGGATGCTTTGGCCTTCATGGCTGAAAAGGGCTTCTTTGGCATGCTGATTTCCAAGGAAAATGGCGGGCTGGGCTTCTCCCCGCAGGCGCAATCTCTGATCGTGGGCAAAGTCTCCTCTCGCAGCCCCGATGCCGCGACCGTTGTGGCCGTGCCAAACTCGCTTGGGCCGGGTGAGCTGATTGAACACTACGGCACAGACGCCCAAAAAGCGCACTATCTGCCGCGCTTGGCACAAGGCAAGGAAGTGCCATGCTTTGCCCTCACAGGCCCAACCTCCGGCTCGGACGCGGCCACGATGCGGGACATCGGGTATGTAGCAAAAGGCACATACAACGGCGAGGAGGTCCTTGGCGTGCGGGTGAGCTGGGACAAACGCTACATCACGCTGGCCCCCAAGGCCACGCTGCTTGGTCTGGCCTTCCGCCTCTTCGATCCAGAGGCGCTCTTGGGCGACAAGGAAGACATCGGCATCACACTGGCGATGATCCCCACAACGCATCCCGGCGTGAACATTGGCCGGCGCCACCTTCCCAGTGGGTCTGCTTTCCCGAATGGACCGAACTGGGGCAAAGATGTCTTTATCCCGATGGAGTTCATCATCGGTGGGCAAGAGCGCGTGGGCCAGGGCTGGCGCATGCTGATGAATTGCCTCTCTGTGGGTCGCGCGATCTCCCTGCCCGCCTCGTCCACGGCTGGTGCCAAGGCGATGCTGCGCCACACCACGGCCTACACGCGGATCCGCAAACAGTTCGGCATGCCGATTGGACGGATGGAAGGCATCGAAGAGGTGATCTCGCGCCTGGTGGAAAGCGCCTATCTCACAGAAGCCGGTCGCTCGATCACGGCGTCCATGGTTGCGGGCGGTGAAAAGCCTGCCGTGCCGTCTGCGGTGATGAAGTACCAGTCTACCGAATACTTGCGCCGGTCGGTGAATGACGCGATGGACATCCATGGTGGCCGCGCGATCTGCGACGGGCCATCGAACTATCTGCAAGGCTCTTATCAGATGGTGCCAGTCGGCATCACAGTAGAAGGCGCCAATATCCTGACGCGCACATTGATCACCTTTGCCCAAGGGTCTCTGCGCTGTCATCCCTACCTGCTGGCCGAAATTTCAGCAGCCGAGATGGAGAGCCGCAGCGAAGGCCTGAAGGCATTCGACGCGGCATTCCGGGGACACGTAAGCTTTGTCTTCTCGAACATGGCCGGCGCCACTTTCCACAACCTGACAGGCGGCAGGTTCACGTCTACCCCAGGCGGCAGTGCGATGACATCCGGCCACTACAAGCAACTGGCCCGGGCCACGCGCACCTTTGCTCTTGTGGCCGATCTGACGGTCAGCCTCTTGGGCGGTGGTTTGAAGATGAAGCAGCGCATCACCGGCCGTCTGGCCGATGCTTTGAGCGAGATCTACCTGATCTCGAGCATGCTGAAGCGCTTTGAGGATGACGGCAAGCCGCGCGAAGATCTCAACACGCTGCGCTATTGCATTGAGAACGCGCTCTGCCGCTTTGACCGGGCCATAGACGGCGTGATCGCCAACTTCCCGATCAAACCGCTGCGTCCTGTGATGCGCGTCATGGCCTTCCCTCTGGGCATGCGCCGCAAGATGGCGTCCGATGATCTGGGTAAGAAGATCGTGGCGCAGGTGCTGGAACCCGGTGAGTTCCGCGACCGCCTGACGCGCGATATCTTCATCTCCCATGACCGCGATGACTTCATGGGCATCCTTGAGCATACGCTGCAGAAGGTCATCGCCGCGGAGCCGGTGGAGCGCAAGCTGGAGCGGGCGATCCGCAAAGGTGAGGTGCGCCGCTTCCACGGCATTGACTGGCTGGCGGATGCGCAAGAGGTCGGTGTCTTGACGGCAGAAGAAGTCGCGCAGCTGCGTGAGCTGGAGCAGCTGGTCGGCAAGGTCATCGCCGTGGATCACTTCGATCCAGAGGCCGTGGTGCCGAACTTCAGATCGGACGAAGAGACGGTGCGCAGCTTCGGCCTCGCCGCCGAATAGCACCACACAGACAAAGTCAAAGCCGGGCGTTGGCAACAGCGCCCGGCTTTTGCATGTCTGTTGCCTTAGAAGATAGCGAGCTGGCTCAGACCCTTTTGCGCAAAGAACAGCACGCCTCCGATGAGCGCGCCCAAAAGTGCCCCATTGATGCGGATGAATTGCAGATCAGGGCCAATCTCGCGCTCAAAGCGATCTGAAAGCTCTTTGGCCTCCCAGCCTTTGATGACATCCGTCACATAATCGCCAATGGGTTCACGCAGCTCGACCATAGCTTTCTCGGCGGCGTCCGTGAGCTGCGCTTCAAACCTGGCGAGCGCCATATCATCAGCCAGCAGTTTGCGCGCAAAACTTTGCAGCGCAGAAGACACGGCGCCTTCGACGTCGCCCTGTTCATCCGAAAGCCGCCGACGCACGAGGGTCAGGGTCGCGTCCACGGCGTCATCAAACTTCTTAGACTGTGTGAAACGCGTTTTGCCATCATGGACAGCGCGTTCAAGCCCACCGTTGTCAGAAAGCGTTTGCAGGAAGCCCGCGAGACCGTTCTCAAAATCCTTGCGCAGCGCACTGTCAGGCTTTTCGAGATCATCGATCACGTTGAGAACACCATCGACCAACACGGTCGAAACGCCTCTGTCCACGCGCGACGCCACCCACCAGCGGCTGTTTTCCTGAACCAGTTCCAGCACCCGGTCGCGGTTGCCGTCCAAAGCGCTGCGCACCTGACGCAGCATGTCGCTCATCAGAGGGCCGTGCACCGCTTGCTCAAGCACCGGGCCCAGGGCTGTGGCGATTCCTTGGCTTGCTGTTTCGCTCGCCAAGGCAGCGCGCAATTCCTTGCGCAAGCCATCATTGAGGGATGTGTCCCCCGTGATCGTGCCGTCGACGGCAATTGTGATGGCCTTGGTCAGCGGCGCTGCCAGCAAAACCGCGTTCCTGGGCTCAATCAACCACTCGGCCGCACGGCGCGCCGGGGCCACCTCTGACACACGCGCCGAGATCGATTTCGGATCCAAAAAGTGGCCTTTGAAAAACTGCCCGACGCTCTCGGCCGCACGGGCCTGATTGCGCGGCAAAAGGGCTGTATGGGGAATTGGAATGCCCATCGGGTGCCGAAAGAGCGCCACCACGGCAAACCAATCCGCCAACCCGCCGATCATGCCGGCTTCGGCCATGTGACGAATCAAACGCAGCCACTGCGGCGGGTCGGACGGCAGATAGGTGACGAGATAAATCGCGACGAGCGCGATGAGCACGATCTCAGCCATCCGCCTCGTGCGTTTCAGGCGCGCGGTTTTTGCGGCGTCGGCGTCGCTCAGTCCCTCTGGTGCGTCAGGCAGGGACGGCTGGTTCATCCTCGAACTCCTCGGCATCCAGAACCACGCCGTCATGGATAAAGGCCTCGATCCTTTGCGCCGTCTCGCCGGGTTTTGACAGGATAAAGAGATGCCCACAATCCATCACAACCATCTGTGCGTCAGGCAGGCGTTTCATCAGGATTTTGCCATTCACCACTGGGATGAGTGGATCATCCCCGCCCATCAAAAGCAGCGTCGGCACCTCGATCTGAGGCAGCCAGAGCCAGCTGGTCCAGCCAATGCCGCAGAGCAGTTGATAGAAGTACCCGCGCGCATCCCCCGCTTTGAGAGATGACGCATGCATATCCAGCATTTCCCGGTTGTAGCGCAGTTGGCCGCCGTAAATGTCCGGCCCGATATTCATCATGTGATCGGGGTCCATATACCGCTTGGGTGTCGCCATTTTGCGCAGGACCTGCACGTTGCCCGGGATCATGACCATGCCCGCAGATGTCGCACAGAGCGTCATGGACCGGCACCGGGACTGGTGATCATAGACGAATTGCTGCGCGGCAGCCCCGCCCCAAGACACGCCGGCTACATCGACCTCTCCGACACCAAGGGCATCCAGAAGACGGGCAGTCATGCGGCTGAGCCAGACAAAACGGTACGGGATGAGAGGTGTTGGCGAGCCACCAACGCCTGGTACATCAAAGGTCAGGATACGCGTACGTTCAAAATAGCCCGCTACAGGGGCCACGGCATCTAGGCTCGCCCCAATACCGTTGAAGACCAAAAGTGTGCGATCCGCATCTTCCGGGCCAAAGAACGCATAACGGATCTTTTGCCCCATGACTTTGATGTCACCGGTGACGGTGTTGTCTTTCATATCATGGGGCATCCGTTTGTCCTTCACACTTTGGCTTTGGCGTGCACGTAGGTGCCCGGCGCGTCGTCCATCGGCTTGTATTTGGTCGAGCCGAACTTGGCCGGTGCCTTCGCCTGCTTGCCAGAGCGCTCATTCAGCCAGTGCATCCAGTGCGGCCACCAGCTGCCTTTGTTCTTTTGCGCTGTCTCGAGGAATTCCTCAGGCGATTGGTGATCGCTGTCATTCGTCAGGAACTTCGCACGCGGATTGCCCGGAGGGTTGATGAGCGACTGAATGTGACCGGCCTGAGAAAGCACGAATTCAGACTTGCCGCCGAAGAGATGATGCGACTGATAGCAGCCATCCCACGGCGTGATGTGGTCCGTCTCACCACCCACGATGAAGGTGTCACATTTGACATCCTTGAGCGACAGGCGGTGCCCGCCGATTTCCCAACCTTTCTCACCGCTGAGACCACCGCGCTGCAGAAGCTCGATGAGGTCTCCGTGAAGCCCTGCGGGCAGGTTGGTGGTGTCGGCATTCCAAAAGAGAATGTCGAAAGCGGGCGGATCGTTCCCGATCAGGTAGTTGTTCACCCAATAGGCCCAGATCAGATCATTGGGGCGCAGCCAGGCAAAGGTGCGTTCCAGATCCTTGCCTTCCAACACACCTTTTCGGCCGGAGAAGGCTCGGGCCAATTCCAGTGTCTCAAGGTTGGCAAAGAGCCCCATCGTGGTGTTCTTGCCGCCTTCTACATCAAGGATCGCCACGAGGCACGTGAAGGTATTCGCGCGCTTCTCATCACCACGGGCCGTCCAGAGCGCGATGAGCATGGCCGCTGTGATGCCGCCAGAGCATGCGCCGATGACGTTGAGCGACGCAGACTTGGAGATATCGCAGGCCACTTCAGAGGCACGATCCAGCGCCTCAACGTAAGAGTTGATGCCCCAATCAGATTGCTTTGCTGTCGGGTTGCGCCAGCTCACGATAAGGACCTGATGGCCGAGCGACGTGAGGTATTCGATCACGGACCGGCCAGGGGACAGATCCCACACGTAGAACTTGTTGATTTGCGGCGGTACGATGAAGATCGGCGTTTTGTACGCCGTGTCTGTCTTCGGCAGATACTGCAGCAGCTCCAGGTGATCTTCACGATAAACGACCTTGCCTTCGGAAAGTGCGAGGTTTTCGCCCACAGTGAATTTGGATTTGTCGACCATCGACGGCAGGCCATTGTTGTTCTGCATGTCGCTGAAAAACTGCTTGAGGCCTTTCGCCAGGTTCTGACCGCCATATTCAAGCGTAACCTTCATCGCCGTCGGGTTGCCGAGCAGCGTGTTTGTAGGAGCCATCGTGTCGGTCACGATACCTGTCAGCAGCTTCGCGCGCAGCTTGTCACGGTCAGACAGAGCAAGCCCGTCCACCCAAGCCTCAATGCCACGGCACCAGGTCAGATAGCTTTGCATCATGACGCGATAGGCCGGGTTCGTCAGCCACACCGGATCGCGCCAGCGCTTGTCGCCTTTCATCGGACCAACAGTGGACTTACCGGTGGCCGAGCGGACCATTTCCTGGCCGAGCTTCATGCTCTCGCTCATGGCCACTTGCGGCGCCATGAGCGCTTTGCCGTAAAAGCCCATCATGGCTTTGGCGAGGTCAGTGGCCGTCTCCAGCGAGGCTCCGTCGCCTTTTTTCGTGTCGTCTTTATTAGACATGTCTTCGTCTCCTCCGGTCCGCGCCTCAGGTCACGACCATGGCCAGAATTTCAGCCACAATGGCGGGCTTTGGCATGCCCTGGATCGTGGTCGTCGCTTCGACCTTCACCAGCAGGCGATCCTTGCCCTTTTCCTCAACGCTGACCAGCTTGTAGGAATTCACCACGGTGCTGCCCACCAGCACCGGCGTGAGAAAGCGCACCTTATCTGTACCATAGTTCAAAACGCCCTTGGCATCTTTGGGCACGATGCCGATGTCGGCAATGTCGCCCGCCAGCATCGAGAGCACAAGAAAGCCATGCGCCACGGTGGTGCCAAAGGGGCTGTGCTTCTTGGCCATCTCAGGGTGGACATGGATCCACTGATGATCGCCGGTCACATCCGCAAACGTATTGATCCGGATTTGGTTGACCTCTTGCGGCTCAGACGAGCCGAAATCGTGGCCGATGAAATCTTTCATCGTGGCGCAGGTGTAGCCATCAGGTGCAGACATTATTGGTTTCCTCCAATTACGATTGGCGCAGTTCGCGTCTCAAAATTTTACCCACATTAGACTTGGGCAGCTCATCCAGGAAAGTAATACGTTGCGGCATCTTGTAGGCCGCCAGTTCTTTCCGACAGTGAGCGATGATGTCCTCTTCGCTCACGTTTGCATCGGCTGCCTTCACGACGAAGACATGGGGCGCCTCGCCGGTTTTTTCGTGTTCCATCCCGATGCAGGCGTTCTCGGCCACGCCCGGACAGGACTGCACAACGGCCTCGATTTCATTTGGATAGACGTTGAAGCCCGAGACCAGGATCATGTCTTTCTTGCGATCGACAATGCGCAGGTATCCGTCTTCGTCAAAGACACCGATGTCGCCGGTGCGGAAGTAGCCGTCTGCCGTAAAAACCTCGTCATTGGCATCATCGCGATTCCAGTAGCCGCGCATAATCTGGGGTCCGGCGGCGCAAATCTCACCGCGCTCGCCGATACCGACCTCTTGGTCATTGTCATCCAGAAGCTTGATATCCGTCGATGAGACGGGCAGGCCGCAGGCGCCTGTGAAATGCGTGACCGACATCGGGTTTATGCACAGGATTGGCGAGGTCTCAGAAAGGCCGTAACCTTCCTTGATGTGGTGACCGGTTATAGCTTTCCACGCCTCTGACGTGGCCTCAAGCACCGCAGCGCCACCACCGATGGACACTTTGTAATTGCTGAAGTCCGCTTTCTGGAACTCGGGGTGCATGCAGAGCCCAGCAAAGAGCGTGTTCACCCCGGCCATGATGGAAAACTGCGCGTCTTTTACGGATGCCACAAAAGCATCCATGTCGCGCGGATTGGGGATCAGAATGATCTTTGCGCCGATAGCGAGATACACGAGCGACAGCGTCAGGCCGAAAATATGATAGAGCGGCAGCGCACCGATAACGATCTCCTTACCTGGCTCTGAGGCCTCGGGCAGGTAGGCGCGGAATTGCTCTGAATTGGCGATCAGGTTGCGATGTGTGAGGACGGCCCCTTTGGACAAACCCGTTGTTCCGCCTGTGTATTGGAAAAACAGCGTGTCTTCACCCGCAAGCTCCACAGGCGTGAAATCCAATGCCGCACCCTCGGAGAGGACATCCGCAAACTTGGTAAAGGAAGGGATACCTGTATCCACAGGGGGTGTCGGGATCGGAAGGCCAATGGCATCACCAAGATCAATAGTGATCACCGTCTTGATCGCCGTATCGTCCAGGATCGCAGAAAGCGTCGGCGTTGAGCCGGAAAAGAGCAAGATCGTCTCCACGCCCGCATCGTTCAGCTGATGCTGCAACTCCCGCGGCGTGTAAAGCGGATTGACGTTCACTTGCGTGGCGCCCGCCCGCAAAATGCCCATCATCGCAACGGGGAACGCAAAGATGTTGGGACACATAAGGGCGACACGATCCCCGCGCTTTACTCCCATCTTGTTTTGCAGATAGGCCGCGACAGAACGCGATGCGGCGTCGAATTGCGCGTAGGTCATCTGGGTGCCAAAGCACTCAAATGCCGGTAGATCGCCATAGGTTTTTGCGGCTTGTTCCAGAAGCGCGACAACCGAAGGATACGCATCTGCATCGATGGTTGCAGGCACACCTCTATCGTAGCTCCGAATCCACGGTCTGGACATCGGATCCTCCCTGATCTCGATTTTAGGCTGGTTTAGGGTGTCACCGCGCACGGGTCGCGCGGTGACAGATTTTACATGGCGTGGCCGGTCTTACGCAGCGCGCTTGCCGTCCAGAAGCTCGATGATCGGCTTCATTGTCTTTTCAGTTTCTTCACGCGCCACATCGATGAACTCTTTGGAGTGCGCAGCGGATGTCTCGATGCGGGTCTGAACAAACGCAGCTTGCAGCGAAGCAACATCAGACAGCGACTTGGCTTGCATGGTCTTTTGCGCGTGGTTGGTCACCTCGCCGTAAACTTCCTGGCCGAAACCCCAGATGGTCTGACCCAGAACACTCAGGCTGCTGTAATATGCTTTGCCGAAATCGACGGCAGCGCCGGCTGTCTTGGTGCCGGTCTCACGGACAGTTTCCACGCTTGTCGTGATCTGCTCACGCGCGGCAGACGCCCGCTCGGAGACGTTTTCCTGGATGCTGTTCAGCGCAGACTTCGTGGCCGCAGTTGCCTCAGTGGCCGCTTTTGCTGATTTATTCTTTGCAGTCGCCATGTCGTTTCTCCTTACTTGGCTTTGATGCGTCCAAGAGGATGAGCCCCTCGGTTGACGTACATCTATTCAACGTAATGCTGCAGTGCAACATTTACCTTAGGTAATTTCTGCATTGCAGCATTTAGACTAAGTATATGTTTTAATTTTAAAAATACTCCATTTTCTCCATGAATACGAAAGTGACGTTCCGTCATAATTCCGCAGATGCGGCATAGAACGCTCAATAGACAGGCACAAAATGGCGATCTTTTCGCACACTAAAATGGCATTTTCGGCTATGTGCCGCTGCGTCACGAATCTAGAACGTTCCCACACGTCAAAGAATGGGCTATCCCCGCTTCCGATGTTTGGAGGAGGGACATATAGATGGTAGATACAGATCGGCCGTGGCAAGCCTATTACGGCGCGAACATTCGCCCGGTCCTTGACCAAGCCACCTATCGCAACATTCCGGACATGATCCACAGCGTGGCGGAGACCTATGGCAAGGCCAAAGCATTCACCTGCGTATTGCCCAATGGCATGAACGGAACCCTGACCTTCAAACAGATCGATGAAATGTCTGACGCGATGGCCGTCTACCTGCGCGAGATCGCCGGTTTGAGTGTCGGAGACCGCGTGGCGGTGCAGCTGCCCAACTGTCTTGGTTTCCCGATCGCAGCCTTTGGCATCCTGAAAGCCGGCTGCGTCCTGGTGAACGTGAACCCGATGTACACCTCCGAAGAGATGGCCAAACAGTTCGAAGATGCCGAGCCTCATGTACTGATCACCATCGATATGTTTGCCGACAAGGTCGTGGAGGCCACGCGCGGCCATCCCATACCCAATGTCATCGTCACCCGCGTGGCCGAGTTCTTCCCCGCGATGCCACGCGGCATTGTGGGCCTGGTGCAAAAGTACTGGGACAAGGTGCTCAAACCGATCGAAGTGCCCCATGTCCGGCTGCCCGCCGCTTTGAATGCCGGGCGCGAGCACATCAAAAACGATCGCATTGAGGCCGAGAAATACAGCCAAGAGGTGACCCTCGATGACATCGCCGTATTGCAATACACCGGCGGCACAACCGGCGTGGCGAAAGGCGCAATGCTGACCCATGGCAATTTGATCATGAACATGGAACAGGCCATGGAGCTTCTTGCAGGCGACATGCAAAAGGGCGAAGAGGTCATTCTAACGGCTCTGCCGCTTTACCACATCTTCGCCTTCACCGTGAATATGCTGTCATTTTACTGGCTCGGGGCGCGCAATATCCTCATACCAAATCCGCGCCCGCTTTCGAACCTTAAACGCGCCTTTGAGAACTACAAGATCACCTGGATGAGCGGTGTGAACACGCTCTTTAACGGCCTTAACAATGAGATATGGTTCCGCCACAGCCCGCCCAAGCACATGAAGTTTGCTGGTGCTGGCGGCATGGCACTGCAGGCCGCCGTGGCTGAGAGATGGCGCGAGGTCGCCGGTTGCGATGTGTTGCAGGGTTATGGGCTCACTGAGACATCTCCCGTTCTAACCTTTGAACCGCTCGGCAAAGCCCGTGAAGGCACGATCGGCATTCCGGTGCCCTCGACCGAAGTCGCCTGTTTTGACGAGCATGGCCAAAAACTTGGCATTGGCGAAGTGGGCGAGATCGCCGCCCGCGGCCCTCAAATCATGAAGGGTTACTGGAAAAAGCCCGAAGAAACCGACAATGTCATGATCGATGATTGGTTCCTCACCGGTGACATCGGCGTCATGGATGAAGACGGCTATTTCCGCATTGTCGACCGCAAGAAAGACATGGTCGTTGTGTCGGGCTTCAACGTCTACCCCAACGACGTGGAAGATGTGATAGCGACCCATCCCGGCGTCTTGGAAGTGGCCGTAATCGGTGTGCCCGACAACAGCAGCGGCGAAGCGGTCAAGGCTTTCATCGTGCTATCAGACAAGACCCTGAAACAGGATGACATCCGCAGCTTCTGCAAAGATCATCTGACCAGCTACAAAGTGCCCAAGCGGGTGGTGTTCCGGGACGAGCTGCCCAAGTCCAACGTCGGAAAAATCCTTAGAAAAGATTTGCGCGCCGAGGAAATGGCGCAAATCGCAGCGGAGTAACCGGCCATGGTTGATGAATTTACGCAAACCCTTTTGGGGATCATGGTGGCCGTGATCATGCTGGGCATGGGAGCCTCTTTGACACCGCGCGACTTTTACCTGGCGTTGCGTCGCCCCTACGGCCTCTTTATCGGCGTGGTCAGCCAATACGGGATCATGCCGTTTCTTGGCTTCCTGCTCGCGTTGTTTTTGGTCGTGCACGAGAAGATCGCGCTCGGCATTCTTCTGATGGCGTGTGTGCCAGGAGGTCAGAAGTCTAGCATCTTCACGTATTTCTCAAAAGGCAATCTGGCCCTCTCAGTTTTGATGACGGTGACATCGACCGTATCCGGCGTGGTGCTGATCCCGCTGATCCTGACAATCTATGCCGCCGCCCTTGATATCGAGATCCCACGCGAAGACATCGTGAAGGTACTCTTTGTCCTCTTGGTCCCTGTCGCGATCGGTATGTCGGTCCGACGCCTGAATGCGAATGTGGGCGCCACGATTGAGTTCTTCGGCTCAATCCTTGGGGTGCTGTTCATCGTGTTCATCGCGGTAACGTGGATCCCGCAAAACTGGCAGTTTTTGTTGAACACGACCAGCGCGACATACACGGCCGCCATCGGTTTGGGCCTGGTGGGGATTACAATCGGCTACTTCTTCGCCAAATCCCTGCGCCTGCATCCGCGCAATGCCCGCACCGTTGCGCTTGAAACCGGCATTCAGAACGGGCCGCTGGCGATTGCCATCATCGTTTTCACATTCCCTCCCGAACAGCAGCAGGCGATCATGGCGGTCCCAGCGCTTTACTCGCTCTTCATCGTTATTGTGTCGACCTGTGTGACCTTTGTCTTCCGTCGGGCAAATACGGCCGCAGAGCAAAAGATGCCCGACAGCCTGCTTTGACGCGCCCATTCCTTAAGACGCGAAGAAACCAATGCCCCGGGGTGATCCTGGGGCTTTGAGTTTGCGCTATGTCCAACAGGCACGCGCTTTGCTCCGATTTTTCGCTTAGGGTCAGCCACAATGCGTTTGGGGCTGGTGGACCGCACAAGAAATCCGATAAACTTCCCGTAAGGTAACTGGCCAGTGCTTGACAGGCGCCAGCCAGCACCCAAATCACGTAAGATCACCAAGATCAAACAAAAATTTGAAGTCCAAAGTGGAGGAGACATCATGAAAATTGCGGCGTATGCACTGGCAGGGATGCTGGTATCGACCGCGGCATTTGCCGAAGATCGCGCGGGCTGGCCCGAAAGCTTCACCGTGGCGACCGCGTCACAGGGCGGAACATACTTCGCCTACGGGTCCGGCTGGGCCAATCTGGTCGCAGAAGAACTGGGCCTTTCTGGCTCAGGCGAGGTGTCCGGCGGCCCCGGCCAGAACATGGCCACAGTCCATGCCGGTGACGTGCAATTCGGCATGACCACTATGGGCCCTGCGGCCGAAGCCGTGGCTGGCCTCAACCCGATCGCACCCGGTCTTCAGATGACCAATGCATGCGCGATGTTCCCGATGTACCAAACGCCATTCTCCGTGACGGCGCTTAGCTCTTCTGGCATCACGTCCGTCTCTGAGATCCCCGCGGGCGCCCGTATCGGCTTTGGTCCGGCTGGATCCACGTCTGACACGTATTTCCCGCGGATGATGGAAACGCTCGGGGTCGACTTTGAGCGTCGCAACGGCGGCTGGAACGACCTCGGTGGTCAGCTACAGGACGGCCTTCTTGACGTGATCGCGTTCGCTGCGGGCGTTCCTGTCCCTGCGGTAAGCCAGCTTGAGGTGCAAACCGACGTGAACATCATCGAGTTCACCGAAGAGGAACAGACCAAGATCCTTGAGGAGTTCCCGGTGGCAAATTTCTCGATTGCGGCCGACACCTACACCACGCTCGAAGCTGACGCACGCTCAGTCTCCATGTGGAACTTCGCCATCGCGAACTGTGATCTGCCTGCGTCCTTTGTGAACGCGGTCGTCGAGGTCATCATGTCCGACAATGAGCGGATGGTGAACATCCACAAGGCCGCCCGCTCCACGGTTCCGAGCAACTGGGACAAGAACAACGGCGTGCTGACATGGCACCCAGGTGCGGCGCAGTGGTTCATCGACAATGCAGGGGCCGATATCCCAGCTGATCAGATCCACGGCAACTAAGCCTTTGACTCACAGGCCCGTGCTTCTTTGCGAAGCGCGGGCCTTCTTCTATGGTGCGCCGTAATCTAGGCAAGTGGGGGCCAATTATGAGCGAGCAAAGCGACCAAGTGATTGCCGAAGGCATCGACGAAGAACCGGTTGAGTCCAATCGCCGTCTGTTTTCAGGCAGCACGCAGCTCGCCATCGCCGCCATAGCCACCGTCTATGCAGCCTTTCATATGGCGGCTCTGAACGGGGTCTCGATTTCTGCAGTTACCAGCATCGACATTGGCTTTTTGCCGCAATTCCCGCTGGAAACGTGGAATTTCCGTATCGTCCATATCACCGGCGCGCTCGCGCTCGGGTTTCTGATTTTCTCTGCCTATAAGTTCAAAGACGAAACCGAGCGTGGCAGTTCGCGCCGCATCGTGACGCCTCTCGCAGCACTTCTGGCAATTTCGGCAATCTTATCCATCGTCACAGCCTCAGGGTTTGCCCAATTCCTGGCATCCGGCAACGCAATGGAACTGGGCGGGCGCGTCATCTGGATGTCGCAGGCCGAAGTGCCAGAGCCTTTCGCCGTCTATGACGGCATCTATCAGCGCGAGGTGTACCGGTTCGGCATCCCGCTGCTGATCGCCACGTTCGGTGCCATCATAACAGGGTGGTTGGAGCGCCGCGCCCGCGACCAGATCACCGCGTCGGACGTGGTCCTGACGCTCTGTGGCGCGGCAGTTGCGATCTACCTCATTGCCATTTACGGGACTGCCGCGCGCAACTCAATCGGGACGCCGCAAGTGCCCATTGGCGTGGCCTTTGCTGCCACTTCAGGCGCGGCGCTGATCCTTGAATTGACCCGTCGGGTCGCGGGCCTTGCGCTTGTGATCATCACGGCCATCTTCCTTCTCTACACATTTACCGCGCATCTTCTGCCCGGCATCCTCGCCGTCCAAACCGCCTATTCCTGGCAGCGTTTCTTTGGCCATGTCTACTCGGATGCTGGGATCCTCGGCCCGACAACGGCCGTGTCATCGACCTACATCATCCTCTTCATTATCTTCGCCGCCTTCCTCCAGGCGTCCAAAGTGGGCGACTATTTCGTCAACTTCGCTTTCGCTGCCGCGGGCCGCGCGCGTGGCGGTCCGGCGAAAGTTGCAATCTTCGCAAGCGGCCTGATGGGTATGATCAACGGAACCTCGGCAGGTAACGTTGTCGCCACAGGATCGCTGACGATCCCGCTGATGAAAAAGGTGGGCTACAACAAAAAGACCGCCGGCGCGATTGAGGCCGCCGCCTCGACCGGGGGGCAGATCATGCCGCCGATCATGGGGGCTGGCGCCTTCATCATGGCCGAGATCACCGGCATTCCTTACCAAGAGATCGCCATCGCCGCGATCATCCCGGCGGTGCTCTACTTCGTCTCGATCTATTTCATCGTCGATTTCGAGGCCGCGAAAATGGGTATGCGCGGCATGCGCGAGGACGAGCTGCCGAAACTGGGCAAGATGCTGCGGCAGATCTACCTCTTCGTGCCGATCTTCATCCTGATCTACGCGCTCTTTCTTGGCTACTCTGTGATCCGCGCAGGCACGCTTGCCACTGTTGCTGCCGCCGTGGTCAGTTGGATGCCGATGATCATGCAGCGGACTGCAGGCTGGCCGTCGGACGGCTCAACGCCCATGGGCGCGCGTTCCATCCTCAAGGCGTTTGAAATTGCAGGCGTCATGTCGATCCAGATCATCGCTGTTTGCGCCTGCGCGGGCATCATCGTGGGTGTGATCTCGCTCACCGGCGTCGGGGCGCGCTTCTCTTCCGTTCTGCTCGACCTCGCCGACGCGTCACAGTTGATCGCACTTTTCTTTGCCATGTGCATCTCAATCCTGCTCGGGATGGGGATGCCGACGACGGCAGCCTATGCCGTGGCCGCCTCAGTAGTGGCACCGGGTCTCGTTCAACTTGGCATTCCAACCCTGACGGCGCACTTCTTCGTTTTCTACTTCGCTGTGGTCTCGGCCATCACGCCGCCTGTGGCACTTGCGAGTTACGCGGCCGCTGGGATCTCGGGCTCCAACCCCATGGCGACATCTGTCACCTCGTTCAAAGTCGGCATCTCGGCCTTCGTGGTGCCCTTCATGTTCTTCTACCACTCCGCGATTCTGATGCAGGGCGCATGGTACGAGATCGTGCAAGCGGGCCTCACCGCCGTGCTTGGCGTGTTCCTTCTGTCGTCTTCGGTCCAAGGTTGGTGGGCCGGACGCGAAGCCAACTTGGTTATCCGTTGCGTTCTGATGGCCGCATCGCTTTGCCTGATCGCGGGCAGCTTGCTGACCGACCTGATCGGCGCAGGGATTGCGGCGGCGGTGTTTTTCTTCGCGCGCCTGCAAAAACCCTCGTCAGCGCCTGCAGAGTGATCAGGCGTGTGACGCGATTTTGATGATCACGACCGCTGCGGCGGCGATGTGAATGAGCGTGATGACAACCGAGATACCGTGAAGTTTCTTGAAACGGGGGGTGTTGCCGTCGTCCGTGGCCTGATTGATCTGCGGCATCAGGATTTGGCGTGCATAGATGCCAGACAAGGCAATGGCCGCTAGGATAGCCGCGCTCGGCGGATCAAAGATAGCGACAATGCCCCCGGCCACGGCGGATGTGGCAATGACGAAGGCATAGAAATGCGGGAAGGCTCTGCGAAGCAATGGAGCGGCCGTATCAGCCGGAAGCGCGGTGAACACGAACGCCGCAAACCCAAAGGCATAGAGAACCGTGCCGCCGAACATCAGCGCCGTTACCAAAAGCGATACTTCAACCATGTTCAGCTCCCTTGTCCGCTAAGCCCATGTAGATCACCAGGCGCAGGGGCAAAGGCCCGAAGGTGAAATCGCCGCGCCTGTTGAGGCCCCTTGGGCCCAGGCCCACGCAGGGGCCTACGGCAAAACCCGCCCGCTCCAAGGCTGATTTCAGCTCGAGAGGCTTGATGAAAAGCGCGGGATCATGCGTGCCCTTGGGCAAAAGCCGCAAAACATCCTCAGCCATCGTGATGACCGCGAGCCGCGAAATGGCGTTGCGATTGATCGTGTCAAAGAGAAACCGCCCGCCCGGCACCAGCACGCGCTCTACCTCGCGCAAAACTTGGTCGAGATCCGCCACATGTTCGAGTACATCGACGCAGACAACGGCATCAAAGCTGGCATCCCCGTAAGGAAGATCTTCACCCACCCCCACGTCATATCGGATTTCGTGACCAATCTGCGCCGCATGCCCGCGCGCCGCCTCAATCGCCTGCGCTGCAGGCTCAATGCCGGTCACGATGGCGCCCTTCTCGGCCAACGCCTCGGCCATGAAGCCGCCCGCACAGCCCAGGTCCAGCACCGCGGCACCCGGCCAATCGGCGAAGCGGTCGAAATAGGCCATCCGCCCCGGCACCATATTCTTCAGGGTGCGCACCCAGCGGGTCGTGTCCGACCACCAGGCCGCGGCCTCTGCGTCGTAGATGGTGAGATCGTTGCGCAAGGGTCCGTCAGGCATGATCCGGTCTCCGGTACCGCGGCAGCCTCGGCAGATAGCCGACGCGGGCCATGTAGTCGGCGTAGCGCGCCCCGTGGAGGCGCGATAAGCGCTGCTCTTTTCGCCGC
>ERZ1740059.517-NODE-517-length-20217-cov-5.417369_pt1 | contig 20217 bp, 21 predicted proteins | sample MGYA00581744_ERZ1740059 | MGnify/ENA primary metagenome ERZ1740059 (study PRJEB43018, sample SAMN04849738) | marine metagenome | isolation source: floating plastic debris | place: Pacific Ocean | collected 2008-08-28 | study: EMG produced TPA metagenomics assembly... | reverse complement strand
AACCGGTGCCTTACCACTTGGCGACACCCCAACTGAGCGGCGGACATACCCAATCCGATTTCCGGTTGCAACACCCAAATCGCCGCGCTCGGATTGTTTGCTGCTTTTTTCGATCAGCCGGTTCTCGATCAGGTCTTTGCCGCGCGCGACCAACAAATAGATGTGATCTTTGTGTTTTGACAAACTGGATATTAACGCCCATATCGTTATCCGATAAGAAAAGATTTGGAGCCCTCCTCCTATGAAAACGTTTTTTGCCTCACTTGGCGGCGCTGTTATCGGGTCAATCGTTGGCCTGTTCCTACTGTTCTTCATCGGCATTGCGATGATCCAGTTTGCGATCAATGACGCGATCAGTTCAGCCTCGGGTCCTGCCACCGGCCAGGATGATGGCAATCCGATCGTCCTAACCATGGACCTGCGCTACGGCGTCGCCGATCAGGCGCCAACCACAGGACCAGAAGTTCTGTTCGGAAGCGGCACGGGATTCATCGATTATATCACCAAGCTCGACGCAGCCGCTTCAGATGACCAGGTCAAAGGGGTCTACATTCGCGGCAGCGAATTTGGCATCGGCTCCGCCCGCGCCGAGGAGTATCGCGATGCCCTGAAAAAGCTGCAGGACGAGGGCAAGTTTGTCATCACCCATAGTCAGGGAACATATGGCGGTGGACCCTCGAGCTATCGCGCAATCGCAACGTCGGATGAAATCTGGATGCAACCGGGCAGCGATCTGATCGCCAGCGGACTGGCGCTCGAGACTCTCTTTATGAAAGGCCTGTTCGATAATCTTTCTGTCACACCGGAATTCGAGGCCCTGTACGAGTATAAGAACGCCCCCAATACGTATGAGGAAGAAACTTATACTGAGCCGCATCGACTGGCCATGACGGATTTGGCCGAGTCGCTCTGGACCGTATCGCTCGCCGATATTGCAGCCGACCGCGGGATCACAGTTGCCGAAGCACTGGCCGTGCTCGAATCAACACCCTTGAGCGCCGAACAACTGATCGAAGTCAATTTCGTGACCGAACTCGGCTGGCCCGAGGATGCGTATGACGCCGCACTCCAGCGCGCCGGAGACGATGCAATTTCCATCGACCTCGATTCCTACACAGTTCCAGCCGCGAAATTTGACGCGCCTGTCATCGCCATTGTTGGCGGTCAGGGTCCGATTGTTAACGGCGATGCAGGCGGTAGCATTCTTCAAGAAGGCAATGGGTTTGCGTCTGACACAATCGCCGCTGCTATTCTGGAGGCCGGTCGCGATGAAGACGTTCAGGCCATTGTCTTCCGCGTCGATAGTCCAGGCGGATCTCCATCCGCTTCGGATCAAATCTGGCGGGCGATCGAACGCATCCAGGAAGAAGAACAAAAGCCGGTTGTTGTTTCCATGGCGTCGGTGGCCGCCTCCGGCGGTTATTATGTTTCCACAGGCGCCGATTGGATTCTAGCCAATCGCACGACGATCACCGGATCGATCGGCATTTTCGGTGGCAAATTTGCCATTGAAGAAGGCCTGGCGCGCATCGGGGTGAACGCTGAATCGATCAAGATAGGTGGTACATTCACAGGCGCCTTCACGACGACGGAGGCCTTCACCGATGAACAACGAACCATGATCCGGTCCTGGCTGGAACGCGGCTATGCTCGTTTCACCCAATTGGTCAGTGAAGGACGCGGGCTGAGCCTCACAGAGGTAGATGAAGTTGCGCGCGGCCGGGTCTGGAGTGGCCAAGACGCGATTCAAAATGGTCTGGTCGATGAATTGGGCGGCCTCACCGCCGCCATTGTCAAAGCCAGAAGCCTCGCTGAAATCGAAGAGGATGTCGCCGTGCGGATCACCACCTATCCGCAGGTGACGCCTGGCCTCGGCCTGTTCGGCGTTCAAAGCGGCGCCTCGGCGAGTGAGTTAAAGGCCATTGGTCAGCTGGCAGATCTCATCAACGACCCCGAAATTCAAGCTTTGATCACGGAGGTCGAAGCCGCGCGCAGCAGCCGCATCCAGGCGCGCATGCCGAGTTTTACGGAGCGCTGAGCAAACACAATGACTGTATAGAAGGCCTTCCGACCACCAGTCGGAAGGCCTATTGCATGGGCAGTGGGTGCCCGCGTCGCCTCACCGCATCGCCTTATCCCGGCACACGCCACATATGATAGGAAATCAAAGGGTCGATCCCATGCCACATTCTATCAAAGACCGTTCGACGAAGTATCATACTCGCGATACTGCCGAAACGATGGATGATGTCCGCCACGAAGTCGATCGCATCGACCGCTTGCTGGTTGAGCTTTTGGTCGAGCGGCAATCCTTCATGGACGCCGCGGCGCGCATCAAGGGCGCACGCAAATCTGTCCTCGATCGCCCGCGGATTGAAGATGTTGTGGCCAAAGTCAAAGCAGAAGCGGAAAAGCAAGGCCTTTCTATCGCGATCGCCGAACCCGTTTGGCGCACCCTGATTGATCGTTGCATCGCTTATGAATTTGAATCGTTCGATCGTCTCAAGCCGGGTTTAGACAATTCATAGCTCGCTCGCGCGCACGCTTCGATGGTTTGTGCCAATCCGTCCTTGAGGCCCGACAAAACCGCCGCGGCTTCAATCCGTGACACTTCGTTTTCTGAGCGACCCAGAGCTTCAACACCAGCGCATGCGTCAGCATACGCTTTGGCCCCGATACTCAATGCAGCCCCTTTAAGCGCATGCGCTGCGTCGGCCCATTGGCCTTGCTCGAGATCAGGATCCAGCATTCGCCCCCAGGTGTCTGCCTGATTGCGGAAGATATCGAGCACTTCGTCCGCCAGATTGACATCGCCGCCTGTCATGTTGAGCAAGTGTTCCATATCAATTTGCATGCTTCGCTCCGTCTCCGCCTCTTCTAGACGAAATTTGCAGTTTCGTGCAATTAATTCGAACCGCGCCTCTTTTCGTTAAGACGATTCTGGTTTAGTGTTATTCGATAAGTTTAGGGGTTAGATATGATCACTCTTCTCATTGCTGTTCAAAAGTTTACGGTTGCAATTATCCTGGCATGGATGGGCTTCTCGGTTTCACCGGATTCTGACGACAACCAGGAATCCATGGCACCTGTCCCAAATAGCAGCTTCATCAGCTCAATCGCTGGCTGAAACTGATACTGGGCCTGGCGCCCACAATCAGTCTATAGAAACGCAATGCCGTTCGGACTGTTACTATACAAATCGATGACGACCTTGATCGCGCCCTTTTTGGGCGCTTTCTTTCGTAGTCGCGCAAAGTCCGGAAAAGAGGATGCCGCGCGTATCCCCGAGCGCCTGGCGCAGCAATTGCCGGATCGTCCTGGCGGCACTTTGATCTGGTTACACGCAGCCAGCGTTGGTGAGTCCCAAATTCTTCTCGAACTCGCGCGTCGAATTATCACGCGCGAAACGGGAACAGCTAGCTTTCTGTTCACCTGTCAAACCCAAACCGGTGCACGGCTTGTACAAGATGCCATTGCTTCGGATGAAATCCTGAGCACACGGACCTGTCTGCAACAAATGGCGCCAGCGGACACACCTGGGATTGCGCGCCGTTTCCTGGATCACTGGCAGCCTGCTGTAGCCATCTTCGCCGAAGGAGAAGTCTGGCCGAACCTCACGCTCGAACTCGACGTCAGAGATGTACCGACGGCACTGATCAACGCGCGAATGACCGAAAAAAGCATTCTGGGTTGGATGCGTTGGCAAAAAACCGCACGCGAGGTGTTTTCGAGCTTCGACCTAATGGTTGCAGCCGACACGCAAACCAAGACCGGCTTGACCGAGTTGTCGACCAAGACCGTAATCTGTCCCGGCAACCTAAAATCGGCCCTTCCCGCCCCATCCGTGGACGTGGACGAGCTGGAAAACCTGAAACAAGCAATTGGCCATAAAACGGTATTGCTTGCCGCCTCAACTCATACCGGCGAAGAGGCGATCGTTGTCGACGCCTGGATGAAAATGAACCCACGGCCATTTTTGATCATTGCCCCGCTCCATCCGGAACGCGGCGATGATGTCGACACACTCCTGTCAATGACCAAAGCCGCGGTGTCACGGAGATCCGAAAATGACCCCCTTACCACGGCGACAGACATTCTGCTCGCCGACACGATGGGTGAAATGGGACTTTGGTATCGCCTGTGTAACACGGTTTATCTTGGTGGCGGACACGCACCAGGGGTCGGAGGTCACAACCCCCTCGAAGCACTGCGACTCGGCAAGCCTGTGCTCACAGGACCGAGCATTTTCAATTTCAGGGACCTGTCTCAACGGCTATTGCCATTCCAGGGATTCTCGATTGTCCATGATGTTGATGAGCTGGTTGCTGCGTTTCCTGCGCTGCCTGTATCGGCCGAAATGACCAAGACTCTGAAAGCCGATTCTCTCGGACCCATGTCGCGCACGTTGAGCGCCCTGGAGCCAATTTTGAACCGCGTGGACATGACCTGATGAGAGAACCGCGCTTCTGGTCCAGGGAGGTTGATCCCAAGTCTCGCGAAGCGGCGCCATTGCTGCGTTTCTTGCTTTCGCCTCTGGCCTGGACATATGCCGAAATCACGCGCCGAAAGATCCGCGCGGCAGACGCATTGGATGTATCAGCCACGGTCATCTGTATCGGTAATCTCACAGCTGGCGGAGTCGGCAAGAGCCCAGTCGTCGCGGGATTACGTAAACGTATCCAACGCGCGCTTGGCGTACGGGTCGCGACGCTAAGTCGAGGATATAAAGGCCGCCTCAAAGGGCCTTTACGTGTGGACCCGACAATACACTCGGCCATTGATGTTGGCGATGAACCCATGATGTTGGCCAGCTCAGGAGAATCCTGGATCGGTGCTGATCGTGCGGCCGCCGGGCAAGCGATGAGCGCCGACGGAGTAGACGTTATTTTGATGGATGATGGCCATCAAAACCCGGGACTGGCAAAGGACCTGTCAATCATTGTCGTCGATGCGACAATCGGGTTTGGCAACGGCTATGTGATTCCCAAAGGCCCATTGCGAGAAACCGTGGCGGACGGATTGCAACGCGCAGGTGCGATCATTGTGATGGGAGATGGCGGTGAACCCGTTATCCTGCACGATACCGGTTTGCCTTTGTATCGCGGCAAGATCTTAGCCAGCGAGACCCCTAATGCCGGGCGATATGTTGCCTTTGCAGGCATAGGTCGTCCGGAGAAATTTTTCGACACGCTGACCGAACTCGGCGTCGACCTGCGTGACTCTGTCCCCTTCCCTGATCATCATTCATTCTCAGATCCGGACATGAGATATCTCCGTCGCCTCGCCAAGGATCATGGGGCTCGCCTGATTACGACAGAAAAAGACTACGCACGCATGCCGGAGGCGATGCGGGAAGATCTGATCTTCTTGCCGATCGAGGTGCAGTTCGATCGGGAAACGGACCTCGACAATTTACTTGCAGATGTGATCAATGCCCGTCGCCATGGCTAAGTCAGAGCAACAATATATTCGCCCCAAGGACATCGATAATCGGTCAACCTTTCGCCAGCGTATGATGTGGCGGGTCGAGTCAGTTGCCTGGGATGTAATCTACTGGGCGCCCATGAAGGCGCTTGGACCAGACCGAGCGTCCAACTTCCTCGGTTGGCTAATGAAGACCGTCGCGCCGCTCTTTTCCCAGAACAAAACCGTGAAGCGCAATTTGCAGCTTGCTTTCCCTGATATGCCCGAAGCCCAGCGCGACCGGATCGCGCAAGAGGCCTGGGAAAGCGCCGGGCGCACCGCTGGAGAATTGCCGCATCTGCCAAAGATCGATCCCTATAATGGCGACCGGGTCGAAGTCATCGGCGCCGAACATCTGGATGCGATCGAAGCTTCTGACAAAGGCGCCATTATCGCCACCGGTCATTTCGCCAATTGGGAAGTCATGGCCGCCGTGATTTGCCGTCGTCCTGTCGATTGCCTGATCACGTATCGCGCCCTGAACAATCCGCATATTGATCGCAAGCTGAACAAGTTGCGCCATGATTATGGCATCGGGGTTCTGACGCCCAAGGGACTGGGTACGCGGGAGTTGATGCGTGCGCTGAGCCAGGGGCGGTGCGCCGCTCTGATGAATGATCAAAAGTTCAACCAGGGGCTGGCAGTCCCCTTCTTCGGGCATGAGGCCATGACCGCACCTGGACCATCGCGCTTGGCCCTGAAATATGGCGTCCCCATCGTCAATATCTCGACTCGGCGCACCGGCCCCGCCCGATTCAAGGTAATCGTCCACGAGCCGTACTATCCGGCGCAAACCGGCGATGAGGAGGCCGATCTCCGAACCTGCGTGGAACGCATTGCAGCTTTCGTGGAAAAAGAAGTTCGCACCAACCCTGGCCAGTGGTTCTGGCAACACAGGCGCTGGCCCAAAGACGCCTGGCGAAATGCTGGCATCCTCTAATCCCTGTCCAAAGCGTCGCCACGCCCTATAGTCAGACTGTATTTCTCAAGGAGCCGGTCATGCCGTCCATTTATGAACTCATTTCGATCCTTGCGCTTGGCTTTTGCGCTGCTTTGGGTCTGGGGTCTCTGTTCGCCCCGAAATGGGCTGCGGGTGTCGTAAGGCTCGTTGCCGACCCGGATCCGGACAAGCCGGGTGGCTTTTCGGAATTCAGGGCGACTTATGGCGGCCTGCTCTTACTCATCCATCTCTCGGCCTTGATTATCTTGATGCAGGACAGTTTGGCGCTGACCTATAAGATCTTTGCCATCTTCCCGGTCGCTATGGGCTGGCTCGGCGCCGGAATGGGACGACTCCTGTCGCTATTGATGGATAAGACCGAAAATCGCGAAAACGGTCTCATTCCAGTTTGGATTCCAATGGAATTGGCTCTAGGGTTCGCCATCCTTGCTCCGGTATTCGGTTTGCAGGCGACATAGGAGATGATCGTATGACGGACCGTCGGGAGACGAACCGCAAATCCAAACACCGCAGACCGCCTCGCCGCAATACCAATGTGGACCCGGACTGGAGTGATGGTGAACGGATCGCAAAATATCTCGCCCGCGCCGGGATTGCATCAAGACGCGAAGCGGAAGCGATGATTGAACGCGGCGAAATCCGAATAAATGGCCGCAAACTCACCACACCTGCTTTCAAAGTAACCGGGCGCGAAGATATTCGCGTAAATGGCAAGCGCGTGAAGGCTCATGAACCCGTTCGGGTCTGGCGCTATCATAAGCCCGCCGGTCTGATCACGACAACCTCAGACCCCGAAGGTCGCCGGACCATTTTTGACGAACTACCTAAGGCCCTGCCCCGGACCATCACCATTGGCCGGCTCGATCTGACGACAGAGGGCATCCTGCTGCTGACCAATGATGGTGGCCTGGCCCGAGCGATGGAATTACCAAAAACGGGCTTTGTGCGCAATTATCGCGCTCGTGCGCATGGTGAAATTACCCAGGATCAACTGGACACGTTGAAAGGCGGCATAACCCTGGAGGATGGCACGCGCTATACGTCCATCGAAGCCGAACTGGAGCGGGCGACAGGCTCGAATAATTGGATCAACGTGCGATTGAGCGAGGGCAAGAATCGCGAAGTGCGCAAAGCCATGGAACATCTCGGCCTGCAGGTGAACCGGTTGATACGGACTCAATATGGCCCGTTCGAACTCTCAGACCTGCGTCCCGGTGCGGTCGAAGAAATCCCTGCTGAAATCTTGCGCGAGACGCTCAAGGACGCGATTCCCGATCAGCACCTCCCCGTGATCGAAGAGACAAGAGAGCGGCCGAGAAAAGCTCCCGTGGGGTCACGCCTTCACAGACGCAAACGTTGAGTTACCTTAATCCTGAGGCGGTCATGAGATCCGCCCGGAGGAAATGCTGCATTTTGGTCCGATCGAAGATCAAGTTTTGCGAAAGGGAGCGAAGCCATGGGCTTTCAGAACGTCACGGAGACTTATCAGGAAGATTCACCGCCTGGACCTCCATCCAATCCCCCGATCTATGACCTGGCGCCGCCGGTCGCCCTGCACGACCCTGAAGTATTTTCACGTAACGGCGGATATACATTCGAGGCGTTTGAGCAGATGCGCCGCGAAGCACCAATTATGTGGCATCCAGAAGAGGTCGCGCGCGGCTTCTGGGCCCTTACTTCTTATGATCTGGTCAAGACGGTCGAGCTGGATCCGGCGACATTTTCTTCGCAGCGCGGCGGCATTCTGATGACCTATGGCATGCCTGAAACGCCGCGCCATCCCCTGCTCCATTCATCGTCGCTCAATTCCTTGATTAATCTGGATCGGCCGCATCATACGCCGCTCCGCTTGGAACATATGGCCTGGTTTCGCCCTGACTTTGTCGCGGAACTGAAAAAAAAGGTCGATGCCAAGGTCAATAGTCTGCTCGACGATATGCAAGCCCAGGGTCCTGTTGTGGATATGGTGGAAATGTTCTCGGCCGAACTCCCCTTGTTTACGCTTTGCGAGATTCTCGGTGTGCCCGAAGCGGATCGACCAAAACTGGTCCACTGGATGCATTTTCTGGAAACCTCACAATATCAAGCGCAGCAAGAAGGTTTGGGCAATGTCTCTGAAGAGCAGATCATGACCTTCCTGAATGAGATTCAGGCGCTGTTTGATTATGGTCGCCACCAATTGCTGGAGCGGCGCAAGAACCCCAAGAATGACCTTTTGACGGCCATCGCCAATGCCGAAATTGATGGTGAACCACTCTCAGACGAATTCCTCGACGGGTCCTGGCTTTTGATTGTCTTTGCAGGCAATGACACGACCCGAAATTCCTTGTCCGGCACGATGAAACTGTTGACGGATCATCCGGATCAGCGCGCCAAGCTTTTGGCCGATGAGTCGCATTATCCCAACTTTGTGAATGAAGCGATCCGGATGGTAAGTCCGGTCACCTATATGCGCCGCACGGTTACCAAGGATACGGAATTGGGGGGGCAGCCACTTAACGAAGGCGACAAGGTCGTGATGTATTATGCCGCCGCCAATCGCGATCCGGCAAAGTTTGATAATCCCGATCAGTTCGATATTGCCCGCGCGAATGCAAACGAGCACCTCGCTTTCGGCAATGGACCTCATGTCTGCCTCGGGAAACGAGTTGCGATCATGCAGCTGGAAACCGCTTATCGAAACATTCTCGGACGCTTTCCAGATATTCGCTGGACGGGTGACGGCGCGCTGGCGCCGAATAATTTCGTTCACGCAATTTCGGAACTGCAAGTCGATCTCGGAATCTAGGACCTCAGGAAGGTTTCCATCTGATTGGTCGACATCGGTCGCCCCAGGGCGAAGCCTTGCGCATGATCAAATCCGAGTGTCCGCAGACGGGCCATCATGGATTCGTCTTCAACGCCTTCAGCGGTCGAACTCATGCCAAGCCGCCTCGCCATGAGAGTCAGGGCCTCCAGAATGGTCTCAACGCGCGGATTGTCGATCTGCTGGATCAATGCTGCATCCACTTTCAACGCATCAGCCGGCAAGTCCGCCAGCCATTGAAATGACGAATGGCCGGAGCCAAAATCATCCAAGACAATCCCTGCGCCCGCGGCGCGGAGTTCGTGAAGGCGATTAAGCGTTTGTTTCGTATCCCGCAAAGCGTCCTGTTCGGTCAATTCCAAGCGAATGGATCGCGGCGCCAGATTATGACCGCTCTGCAGTGCGGAGATCAGATCGACCAATTGACCGTCAGCAAGATCGAGACTGGTAATATTGACCTGAACAAACAGCGTTTCCACATGCGCGGCCTTGCGGAAGCTGTTCAGCGCATCCGCCGCGTGGATTAGCATGCTGGATGCCAGGCCCTGTGTGTCGCCAACCGGCGATTGCAGGCCATTCTCATCGCCCCAGCGTGCCAGGGCTTCAAAGCCTTCTACGCGGCGGCTGCGCAAACAAACTATAGGTTGAAAGACCGGCAGCAGTTCAACCAGGTCCGGAGATGAATCGGAAGGTTGATCCTCAACCGAGAGAATCACGCCTCGCGACCAGTCCTGATCAATCTTCGCACCGGCGAGATGCACAACGCCCCCCTCTGCGGTGACCAGTTCAAGCGCGACATCGCCATTCGGTGTTTCGAGCCCGCTGCGCAACCTTTGGCGACTCAGACCGTCCAGGACATTGCTCAAGTCTTCCAACGCCCATTCGCCCGACAATTGCCGACTGAGGCCCGGTTGATCAATACTCAGCGATAAACGCTGCGTGGTCCTGTTCCACTGCCATTCGCCGATTGGTGCACTCATGGCTTAAGCTTCAGCGACCATTTTGGCACGAATAAGGTGTTTCACGGTGCCCAGATCATTCCCGATTCGCTCAAATACCTCTCCGCGATCGCGCAGGGATTGGCACCTCGCGGGCAAAGGTGCTGCGTCGCCGGTCGCCTCCAACACGGTTTCCGGAAATTTGGCGGCATGCGCAGTTGAAAGAATAACCGTACATGCATCGGCGGCCTCCAGCCTGCGCGCTGCAGCGGAGCCGACTGCGGTGTGCGGACAGATCAACGCGTCCGTCGCCGACTTGAAGTCCTGCATTTCCTGCAAAGTATCCGTATTGCTGACCATGGTCGAGGACAGGCCTGTGCAGCCAAGAGGGCCGCGTACCGTCTCGGGCAATTCGGCGACGCCGGATTGCTTGTACTGGTCATAGGTTCGGCGCACCAAATCGCCATCGCGGCCAGCCACTTCGAAGAACAGGCGCTCGAAATTACTCGGTACGGAAATATCCATGGCTGGGCTCGGCGTCGCCACCGCCTGTTCGCGTTGCATCAGTCCATCCCGCAGCAACGTATCCAGAGTTTTGTTCTCATTCACCGCGCAGACCATTTCGAATCCGGCCAGCAATCCGCATCGAGCGGCGACGTAACCGGCAAACGCATCACCCATATTGCCGCTTGGTACGAAAAAACGCAGCGGTCGACCCGGGCCCAAAGCGGCTTGCGCCGCGGCGTAGTAGACAGACTGTGCGGCAATTCGAGCCCAATTGATTGAGTTTACGCCGGACAGACAGACATCGGACGCAAACGTCTTGTCGGCGAACATGGCTTTGACCAGGGCCTGACAATCATCAAAATCGCCGTCGACCGCAAGATTGTGGACATTGGGTGCGCCGGTCGTCGTCATGAACAGGCGTTGGACGGGTGAGACCCGTTCATGTGGATGCAGGATATACAGGTCAACTTGCGTGGCGCCTGCAAAGGCCGCGGCCGCTGCTCCACCCGTATCGCCGGACGTCGCGCAGACGACGCTCATTCGCTCTCCACGTCGGCTCAGGACAAGATCATAGAGTTGCCCGATGAATTGCATCGCCACGTCCTTGAAGGCCAGGGTCGGACCGTGGTGCAATTCCATCACGAACGTCCCCGCGCCGCTTTGATTCAGAGGCGTGACGGCGTCATGTGAGAAACTTGCATACGCCCGCGCGCACAGGCCGGCCACATCATCTTCACTGAGCGCCTCCCCCGCAAACGCTTTCAGAATACGGGTCGCGATCTGAACATAGGACTCATCGCTGGCCGCGGGCTCGATTTGCGGCCAGATTTCCGGCACATACAAACCGCCATCCGGCGCAAGACCGGTCAAACAGGCTTCAACGAAATCAACGGGAGCGGCGCCGCCGCGGGTCGATATGTATTTCATGGCCTTCAAGCCTTCTTAAATCTCAAGCGTCCGCGTGAATGATGCAGCGCCACATACACGCCAATCAGTCCCAGCGCCATCCCCCACCATGTCAGAGCATAGCCAAAATGACGTTCAGGCGGCAATGGATCGACCGGCTTGGCAAATGCATATGGATTTAGGGTGAATCGCTCCTGCGTCAGGTCGTCAGCATTTCGCACCCGCATGATCACCGGTTCAGCAATGGGCGGTGTGGGGGCCAGATCGAGACGAGCTGCCAGCGCATCCGGATCCAGGCGGTACCAGATATTGTTGTCAGGGTCGTCACGCCCCGCGAAGGCCGCGCTGCCGACCTCCCGCTCGGCGATAAAGCCCTCGAACGCGACCGTTGCTGGCAAGTCTGCCAACGCAACCGGGACCGGCGTCGCGCCGCCCGTCGCTTCCAGCATGACAAGGACAGGTTCGCGACTATCCTCCAGCATGCCGGGTACGTAACGCCGCCAGATCGGTTCACTGTCCGCGAATCCATAGACTTGCTGCGCTGCACCTGGGCGGGTTCGATCGATCACGACCCGAATCTCGGTTTTATCTTCAGATTGTTCAGCGATCGTCGGATTGCGCATTTTTTCGGCATATCGGCTGTATTGCCAGTTTCCGAGCAGAACCAGGATGCCGAGACTGACCACGGTGAGCACCGTCAAAATAGGCATCGGGCGGAACATCATCTGGCTCTATCTCTCAACCTCTCATCCGGGTTATGCTGAAATAAGAATGACGCCACGCGTGAGTCGACACGGTGGCGCCTATTCCAGTATGGGAGAGCGCCCGATCAAGCGCGACCTGACCTGACGCTAATGTCCAAGGACAATGTGCGGCAGGACATAAACAAAGGCGAACAGGAACAGCCAGACCACGTCCACAAAATGCCAATACCAGGCTGCGAACTCGAACCCGAGATGTTTTTTGGCCGTCATATTCTTCGCGTAGAGGCGGAACAGACAAACGGTCAGGAAGATCGTCCCGATAACAACATGCGCGCCGTGGAAGCCTGTCGCCATGAAGAAGGCCGAACCATACAGCGTCCCGTCAAAGGTGAATTGGGCTTCTGAATACTCATAGACCTGCAGGCATGTGAACGCGAAACCCAGGATGATGGTCAGGATCAGCATGAATTTGGCATTGTCCATTTTGTCATGTGCCAGCGCGTGGTGCGCCGCTGTCACCGTGGTTCCGGACAGAAGCAGGATCAGCGTGTTGATCAATGGCAAGTGGAATGGGTCAAACGTCGTGACGCCGGTTGGTGGCCATTGCGCAAACGCATTCAGGCCTTCCCAGACCGGGCTGGCGGCATCGAACGTCCCGCCGACACGCGCCGGATAGAAAATGGCGAGTTCGAAAAAGCTCCAGAACCAAGCGGCAAAGAACATGATCTCTGAAACAATGAACAGGACCATACCGTATTTCAGGCCAATCTCTACGACAGGTGTATGATCGCCGGTACGGCCTTCCTTGACGACTTCACGCCACCAGCCAATCATCACCCAGATCACCATCAGAAAGCCAGGGACGAGCGTCCACAGTTGGCCTTGCTCAATCCCGAACAGACCTTTCATATAGGTGACGCCGCCCACAGCGAGCACCAGAACCGCGATCGAACCGATCAGTGGCCATGGAGATGGGTTTACGAGGTGATAATCGTGTTTGACGTCTTCGGCCATGACGGGGAACCCCTTGTGGCAATGGTTATTACAATCTCAGGCGCTTTTTAGACCGGTGTTGGCGGATTCTGCAACCATTCAGTTGAGCGATGCCGTTTTGGTCGCACCCGTGAATTCGTCGGTATTGAAAAACGTATAAGAAAGCGTGATCGTGCGGATATCATCGGCATTGCGCTCGTCTTCCATGGCGGGGTCGACAAAGAAGATGACGGGCAGTTTCTTGGTTTCTCCGGCTTTGATGACGCGCTCTTCAAAGCAGAAGCACTCGAGCTTGCTGAAGAATCGGCCGGCCTTGTGCGGCGTGACATTATAGCTCGCGATCACACTGACATCTCTGGAAGACGTGTTGGTGACCTCATAAAAGGCGAGACTGTGGGCGCCGAGCTGGACAGGCAAATTGGTCTGACTGGCTTTGAATCTGAGTGGTGCATTCGCGACATTCGCATCAAATCTCACGGTCACTTCGCGATCGCTGATCCGGTCTGGCGCGGCTTGCGCGGTCTGTGTGGTTCCACCAAAGCCCGTGACGCGGCAGAACGTGTCGTAAAGCGGCTTTGAGGCAAAGGCGAGCCCGAGCATAAATAAGGCACTCACAGCAGCTAGGAAGGCGATTTTGGTATTATTCATCGCCATTGTCCGCGGCTTCAGTATCTGTGGCAGCCTCCGCTGCCTGACGCGCGGCAATTCTTTCCTGCGCCACGCGATCTGCTTTTTCGCTGGCGGCCTCGTCCATATAGCCCGTGAAATAGAGACGATCGCCGCCGCTAAAGTCAGTCTCCTGGATCCGAATTGCCGTGGTCACGCCGACAATGACGACGAAGGCCACCAAAGCCACAGCCAGCCAGGCATTGCGGCGTTTCTGCGCTTTCAGCAGCATTTCAGCGTCAGGTCCCGGCGTTGCGTCAGTCATTAGAGGGCTCCGAGCGGGAAGTATAACCCGAAACCATGCTCGATGATGAGTGCGGCAAACAGCCCGAACAAATACAGGATAGAAAAGGCAAACATGCCCATAGCGACCTTGCGTTCGGCATCGCCGGCTTCCGCCTCACCAGCCTCGCTGCGCCAGATCTTTACCGCATGATAGAGGAAGGCCAGAGTCAAAAGCCCACCGACAAGACCATAAACCATTCCCCCGAGTCCGGTCGCCAATGGCGCCAGGCCGATCGGGGCCAATAGAATGGTATAGATCAAGATCTGTGTGCGGGTCGCCTTCGCCCCATAGGTCACGGGCAGCATGGGCACACCGGCTTTCTTGTACTCCTTGTGCGCAACGAGGCTAAGCGCCCAGAAATGCGGCGGGGTCCAGAAGAAGATAATGGCAAACAGGATCCAGGCATCGAGTGGGGTGGTACCGGTTACGACGGCCCAACCGATTACCGGCGGGAACGCTCCTGCAGCGCCACCAATAACAATATTTTGGGCCGTCCGGCGCTTCAGCACCATGGTGTAGAACCAGCCATAATATACGATGGAGAATGCCAACAGGCCTGCCGCCAAAACATTGGAGGCAATCCACATCAGAAGCACAGACACGGCTGACATGATCAGCCCCATCGCCAACGCCTCGTCTTTCGGTACAGCCCCGGACGGAATCGGACGTGTCGACGTGCGGGTCATAACAGCATCTATATCGGCGTCATACCACATATTGATCGCCCCGGCGGCGCCAGAGCCAAGCGCCACTGCCAGAATGGCAACGGTAGCCAGAACCGGATTAACTTCCTGACCGCTGACCCCAACTGCGGCAACGAGGCCGGCCAGAGCGGTAAACACGACCAGCATCATGATGCGCGGCTTAAGCAGCTCAATATAGTCGCTTGCTGTCGCCAGGCGCGGGCTGGTGGTGGTAGCGGTCATAACGACAGACATAGTGCGGTCCTTTATCTTGTTTATGGAAACGGCCCTCTACGCGCGTTTTGCGTAAAGGGCCGCCCGATTTTGTGTGGATCGGGTCGGTTTAGTGACCCGCCTCATTTTTGACCACTGGCAGTTCATTGAACTGGTGGAATGGCGGTGGGCTTGGCAGGGTCCACTCGAGCGTGGTGGCGCCCTCGCCCCAAGGATTGGCTTCAGCTTTCCGGCGACGGATCATGGATTCGACCATGCCTCCAAAGAAAAGTAGCGTCGCAATCATTGAGATCCCATACCCAATCGACGAAACACTGTTCCACAACGCGAACGCTTCTGGGTAGTCGACATAGCGACGCGGCATGCCGTTCAGACCCAGGAAGTGTTGCGGGAAGAAGATCAGGTTCGAAGCGAGGAACATTGTCCAGAAATGCGCGTATCCGATCATCTTGTTGTATTTAATGCCAAACATTTTCTCGTACCAGTAGTACCACCCGGCAAACAGGCCGAACACGGCGCCCAGCGACAGCACGTAGTGGAAGTGCGCGACAACATAATACGTATCGTGCAAGGCATGATCGATGCCCGCATTGGCCAGGACCACGCCGGTGACGCCGCCCAGCGTAAACAGGAAGATGAACCCGATCGCCCAGACCATCGGGACAGAGAAATCAATCGACCCGCCCCACATGGTCGCGATCCAGGAGAAAATCTTGATCCCGGTCGGCACCGCAATCACCATGGTCGCCGCAACGAAATAGGCCTTCATGTCTGACGGCATGCCAACGGTGTACATATGGTGCGCCCATACGATGAACCCGATCGCCCCGATCGAGACCATCGCATAGGCCATGCCGAGATAACCGAAGATCGGCTTTTTCGAGAAGGTCGATACGATGTGGGAGACGATACCAAAGGCGGGCAGGATCATGATGTAGACTTCAGGGTGGCCGAAGAACCAGAACAAGTGCTGGAACATGATTGGATCGCCGCCCCCGGACGGATCGAAGAATTGGGATCCGAAATTCCGGTCTGTCAGCAGCATGGTCAGTGCGCCTGCAAGAACCGGTAGCGCCAGGAGCAGAAGAACCGCCGTTACCAGCATGGACCAGGCGAAGAGCGGCATCTTGTGCAGCGTCATACCTGGCGCCCGCATATTCAGGATTGTGACGATGAAATTGATCGCCCCGAGAATGGACGCGATACCAGCGGTGTGCAGAGAAAGGATCAGGAGGTCCATGGATGGTCCGGCATGACCGGCCGTACTTGAAAGTGGCGGATAAAGCACCCAACCACCGCCAAACCCATTAACCCCATTGCCGCCGGGAACAACGAAAGAAATCATCGCCAGCACGAAGGCTGTAACCGTCAACCAGAACGAGATATTATTCATGCGAGGGAACGCCATATCAGGCGCGCCAATCATTAGCGGCACAAACCAGTTGCCGAACCCGCCAATCAGGGCGGGCATGACCATGAAGAAGATCATGATCAAGCCATGATAAGTGATCACGACATTGTAAAAACTCTTCGCCTGCTCAATCGCCTGCTGGCCGGTCGTACCGTAAAGGACCTCCATCAGTCCAGTGAGCGGCCCAATACCAGGCTGCGCCAGTTCTAGGCGAATCAGGCCGGAAAGCGAGTATCCGACGATCCCAGCAATCAGTGCAAAGACGAGGTATAGTGTCCCAATATCCTTGTGGTTGGTCGAAAAGAACCAACGAACAAAGAAGCCTGGCTTGTGATCGTGGGCATCGTGGCCGTGAGCAGCAACTTGATCCATAGGCATGATCTAATTCCTCTCCTACTCGACCGATGCGAGACGCGTATCGGCGCCCATCGGGTCAATAATTTGTACTAGTTCAGTCGCCGCATCGACATCGCCCGTGCGCATCACTTCGAGCCAGCGATCATACTGGTCTTGCGGAACAACGCGGACTTCAATCGGCATGAAAGCGTGGTTCTTGCCACACAATTCCGAACACTGGCCGTAATAGACGCCCGGTTCTTCGACCAGGAACCAGCCTTCATTCAGGCGACCGGGAACGGCATCGGTTTTCACTCCAAAGGCCGGCACGGTCCATGAGTGAATGACGCGATCTGACGTTGTCTGATAGCGGATGTAACGATTGGCCGGAATCACCATTGGGTAGTCCGTGGCTAGATAAAGTGGCTTTTCCGGGGTGGGCAATGGGTCTGTCGGCAATCCATAATGAATACCATTCGAGACATACTGGATGGGATAACCATCTGCGTCGAGCTCATCGACATAGTAGTAAGTCCAGGCCCAGTTCCCCATGCCTTCGGCTTTAACAGTAATCCAGCCTTCCTGAGCCGCTTCGACGAAAATGTTGGGATCACTCAGGTCGCCGCTTTGCGCAATGACTTCGAGATCAGGCTCATTTTCCTGGTAGAAAAGGTTCGAGAAGGACGGCAACGCTATGACCACGAGAATGATCACCGGCACCGCCGTCCAGACGATTTCGACCGTCGTATTGTGGCTGAATTTTCTTGGTTCTGGATGGGCGCGTTTGTTGTAGCGCAGGCAAACCCAGACCAGGAGCGCCAGGACAAACAAAGTGATTACCGTGATGATCACGAGAAGGAAATTATGGAAGTCGTTAACACGCTCCATGATTCGCGTCGCTGCGGGCTGAAATCCGATCGCGCCGGGTGTGGGCTGCCCCACCAGTTCTTGTGCATATGCCGATCCAGACATCAACACAGCGGAAATCCATGCAAAGATGTAACGCAACAGTCACTCCATCCAGTCTTGCTGCAGCCATATATATGACAGACCCGCAGGTCTACCCAATACAACCGTCGCATATAAAATGTCGCAGTCGGTCGATAAATTGTCGCGCTTAGTGTATAATTAAAACCACACACAGGAGGCAAAGCTATGAAGCTCAAGCTTATGATTGCCGCGGCCGCGACCGCTCTCGTTGCGGAAACCGCCTCGGCGCAGGTCTTTGTAATCGGAAATGGACTCGGTGGTGAGTGTTTCCAGAAAACCAAAAGCGGATTTTCAAATTTCCGCGCGGTCGAGGAAATTTGCACGCGAGCTCTGCGAGAACAGGCCATGACCCGGAAGAATCGCGCAGCCACTTATGTCAATCGCGGCGTGCTGCGAATGCGCGAAGGGCAATATGAGAAGGCCCTGGCTGATTATTCCGAAGCCGTCAGCCTGCAGCCTGAACTGGGCGCGGCCTATCTGAATGAAGGCGCAGCACATATCTATCGTCGTGATTTCGCGTCGGCCCTGTCGCCCCTCGACCGGGCGATCGAACTCGAATCGCATGACCTGTTTGCGGCCTATTACAATCGCGCCATCGCCAAAGAAAATACGGGCGATGTTGCCGGCGCGTATTATGACTTCCAGAAATCTCTGGAACTGAAGCCGGGTTGGGATTTGGCTGAGCGCCAGCTGACCCGTTTCTCGTTCGAACCCACCGGTTAGTCAAAAACGCGCACAGGGGCGCTTGATCCGGCGCCCCTGTAGCGTCACATACATGGTATGACTTATACCGACCTGCCCTTCGACACCCAAGACGCCACAAAATTGCTCGCCGATGCCGCAAGAGATGCGGATGACGGTGACATTTACATTCAACGCTCCCGCTCTGAAGGGTTCGTCTTTGATGATGGCCGTCTGAAGTCCGCAACGTATGATACCAGCCAGGGCTTTGGTCTGCGTGTGGTCGCGGGCGAAGCGAGCGGCAATGCGCATTCCGGCGAGTTGTCCATCGCCGCGATTCGCCGGGCGGCCAATACGGCACGGCAAGCCAAACGCGGCTATTCCGGCAGTTTGGCCACCGGCCCAACCCCAACGAATCGCCAGCTTTATGCGCCGATCGATCCAACCGAAGCGCCGGATTTCACGGTCAAAACCGGATTACTCGCCGAGATCGATGCCTGGGTCCGCGCCAAGGACCCCCGTGTAGTACAAGTGTCAGTCTCCCTTGCCGGCAGCCATGAGCAAATTGATATCCTGCGCCCGGCCGGAGAGGCCTTTCATGATATCAGACCCCTTGTTCGACTGAACGTATCTGTGACGCTGGAACAGAATGGCCGCCGCGAATCGGCGTCGGCCGGTGCTGGCGGACGCGCAGCCTATGATGAGTGGATTGCCCCTGAACGCTGGCAGGGCCTCGCCATGCGGGCGCTCCGCAAGGCTGACGTGAATCTGGAATCCATCCCCGCCCCGGCCGGCGAAATGGAAGTCGTGCTTGGGCCTGGTTGGCCCGCCGTCCTGCTGCATGAAGCGGTCGGGCACGGTCTCGAGGGTGATTTCAATCGCAAAGGCACCAGCGTCTATTCAGGTCGGGTCGGCGAGCAAGTTGCTTCGAAAGGCGTCACTGTGATTGATGACGGCACCATCGATGCGCGTCGCGGCTCCCTATCCGTGGATGATGAGGGTACACCGACCAATCGCACCGTCCTGATCGAGGATGGCATCCTGAAAGGCTATATGCAGGATCGCCAGAATGCCCGCTTGATGGGCGTTGATCCAACCGGCAATGGTCGTCGCGAAGCTTATGACGCGACGATTATGCCCCGCATGACGAATACGGTGATGCTAGGCGGCAAGGACGACCCGGACGAGATCGTCGCGTCGATCAAGAAAGGCATTTGGGCCGTCGATTTTGGCGGCGGCCAGGTTGATATCACGTCCGGCAATTTCGTCTTTCAATGTACCGAGGCCTATCTGGTCGAGAATGGCAAAGTGGTCGCCCCGGTCAAGAATGCGACCTTGATCGGCCACGGGCCGACGGCGCTCAGCCAGGTCGAGATGATCGGCAATGACTTTGCCATGGATGATGGCGTCGGCACATGTGGCAAGGCTGGGCAGTCAGTGCCTGTGGGGGTGGGTCAGCCGACCTTGAAAGTGGGTGGCTTGACCGTGGGCGGCGCGGGTTAGGACACCGCGCGTTCTTCGCAACGCTCCAGTTTCTGTTTTAGCGCTTCCTCGTCGAATTGATCGAAGTTGAAGCTGTATTGCAGTGGATAGACGACATTTATGCGTGCTGTGGGAACACCGTCGACCAGTTTCGGATAAAACGTCGAAGC
>ERZ1740059.515-NODE-515-length-20255-cov-4.578762_pt1 | contig 20255 bp, 19 predicted proteins | sample MGYA00581744_ERZ1740059 | MGnify/ENA primary metagenome ERZ1740059 (study PRJEB43018, sample SAMN04849738) | marine metagenome | isolation source: floating plastic debris | place: Pacific Ocean | collected 2008-08-28 | study: EMG produced TPA metagenomics assembly... | reverse complement strand
GCAAGAAGGTACAGAGTGACACCATATTCTCTTAGAGGATTGGACAACTAAGGAAGATAGTGAAGGAACTATATTTGTTTCAATTCCTACTTTGCTAGATTCTAGTTTAGCTCCACCAGGGCATCATATTATCCATACTTTTACTCCTAGTTATATTGAAGCTTGGCAAAATCTATCTCCTCAAGAGTATCAAAATAAGAAAGAAGAAGCCGCAAGCAAACTAATTCATCGCCTTGAAGCAATTTTCCCTGGACTATCTAAGGCATTAGACTATCAAGAAGTTGGTACTCCCCGTACTCATCGTCGTTTTTTAGGTCGAGAAGATGGTACATATGGTCCAATTCCTCGTCGCAAATTGGCTGGGCTTTTGGGAATGCCCTTTAATAGCACCAAGATTCCTGGTTTGTATTGCGTTGGAGATAGTACTTTTCCTGGTCAAGGCTTAAATGCAGTAGCGTTTTCAGGAATGAGCTGTGGGCATCGTGTCGCTGTTGATTTGGGTTTGTAGTTGCGATTCAGCAATAGAACCAATGCTACTTAATACAATATTTATGTATTTTTTGCATCAGTCTTAAGTATAATCTCTTATACAATTTGATTGGAGCAAAAGGTATATTTAATTATGAAAAAATACATTGCTGAATTAATCGGAACTTTCTGGTTAGTTTTAGGCGGTTGTGGTAGTGCAGTGCTTGCTGCCGTCTATGCTGCCAACACTGAAGATATAAATTTTTTCAATATTGGTCTAGGATTTCTAGGTGTATCCTTAGCCTTTGGTTTGACTGTTGTGACTATGGCATATGCTATCGGGCATATCTCAGGCTGTCATCTAAATCCTGCGGTATCCTTCGGGTTATGGGCGGGTAATCGTTTTCCTGGCAAAGATTTGCTACCCTACATTGTTGCCCAGGTGATTGGTGCCGTGCTTGCGGGTGGTTTTATTTATTTAGTCGCCAGTGGTAATGGCAGTTTTTCTTTGGAAGGATCTAATCCTCTAGCAACCAATGGATTTGGCGAACATTCTCCTGGTGGTTATAACCTAATCACCTGCTTAATTACGGAAGTTGTGATGACTTTTATGTTCCTGTTTATTATTTTAGGAGCAACTGATGTTCGCGCACCCGCTGGTTTTGGTCCAATTGCGATTGGTTTGGCTCTAACTCTAATTCATTTGATTAGTATTCCTGTAACCAATACTTCTGTTAACCCTGCTCGAAGTACTGGAGTTGCTCTGTGGGCTGGAAAAGAGCTAGTAAGTCAGTTATGGCTGTTTTGGTTAGCTCCTATTGTGGGGGCACTTCTTGCAGGTTGGACTTATCATGGCTTGTTTACAGAAGCCGTAACAGAACAAGATCAGTTATTTCGATCGCTCTCAGTTGTAAGATGAACCCGCTATAAAATGATTATGTTTTAGGAAATTTTTAAAAGTTGGGGAATTTAAAGGGCTGGGGAGTAGAGATTTAAGACTTCACTTTTCTTTTCTATACTACTAGCAATTAAATTCCCAATAAATTGGCGATCGCGCTAGGTAAGGGTAAAATAATTATGACTAATAGAGTCAAAGCAAATAGTCCTAAGAAATCTCTACTACTGTCTAGCTCTGTTACATCATTAAGAGCAGGTTGATCTATTAGCGGAATCAACCACATAATAATCGCCCATACCCAAAAATAAGGGTGAATCAAGGCAAAAAGTAGGGCTAGGATACGGGTGATTTGTCCAACTGCGATCGCCATTTTTTGTCCGAACACAGCATGGACAATATGTCCTCCATCTAGCTGTCCAATAGGCATTAAATTGATTGCGGCAATAAATAAACCAACGCAGCCTGCAACAGCCATAGGGTGAAGTTGAATACCCATTTCTGCGGTCAAAGATGAGCCTAAAGCAATTTTTGCCAGTAGAGAAAAGAACAAGGATAAACGGGGATCTTGAGCTTGAAGATTGAATGCAGAAGATTCTTCTAGAGGAACAACTTCTGAAAGAGATAACCCAAAAGTCAAAATTGGCACAATTAACAATAAACTAGATAGGGAACTAATAATTGCAAGGTCAAATAAGGCTTTGCGATGAGGTATGGGGGATTTTCGCTGGCTTAATGCACCCAAAGTACCAACAGCAAAATTGTCTAGTAAAAAGGGAAAGGGAATAAAGTAAGGCAGAGTAGTGCGAATTTTGTAGTAAACAGCGACAAAATAATGACTAAATTTTTGTACAGCAATAATCAATAGCAGGGGTAAGCTGTAGCTGAAACCCTTGAGTAAGAGAGCAGGATTGGCTGGTAACTCTTCTAATAGAGTGCCATCGATAGTTACACCAGCCACACTTGTAGTTAATAAAGTGATAGCAAACATCACTAGAGCAAATCCAATCCGCAAATCATTTTCCTGTGCTTTTTTCTTTGTCTCTTTGGCTTGAGGATTGGGGACAAGAGCAAAAAAAGGTTTGCCGCGAAAACTTTCTTGAAAAATCAGAAAAAAGCGATCGCCAAAAGCTTGCTCGACATTATCTTTTATTTCTTGATAAGCATCTTCAGGAATAGTTTTTAGTTTTCCTCGGCAGAATATAGCTTGGGGACGATAGTCAATATTCTGTAAGTAGTAGACATTCCAAGGAAAACAGTTACGTAGAGTGGTTTCTTCTTGATTATTGATAGGACGGGGTTGAGGAGTAGATTCGGCTGCAGTTTTCGCCATAGCTAAGAGATGATTTTTAGATATTTTTGCGATCTTTTCTGGGTTTTTTTTAGGCTGTCCTCGCTGAACAAGCCATCCGTACAAAAAAGTACAGATAATTAAAGGGAATAAAAATATAGGTAGAGGTAAGGGTTGTTCTGTGCCTAAAATATAAGTCCAAATAGTCCAGATGCAAGATGGTAGCATGATAACTAGCCAACACACCCAGACAGGAGTGGTGGTTTTATGTCTCACGCTTCGATCGACAATTAGATAAGTAATGGGACTTAATATAACTAAAATCAACCAGAGTTTCATAAAAAAGCGTTTTGAACCTATATTTTTGATTCTCGTTCTAAATAACTATTTTGGCAGGGGAATCGAGTGTGTAAATATAAAATTAAAATGTAATTCAATGTGACTTATATAGTTAAACTAGATATCTCTATTTTTAGAATGCCCCAAAACTTTACTAAAATTAATCAGGCAAGCTCGGTCAACAATAAATCTCCTCGTCTTATTTTGCCAGGGATATTTGCATTTGCACCCAATCGAGATACATTAGGTGCTACTTCTTATTTTATTGTAAATAAAATTGGCAATATTCTCCTCGATTGTCCTGCTTGGAATGAAGCTAACCAAGAATTTATTCAAGCTCAAGGTGGAGTAAATTCGTTGATTATTACTCATCGAGGTAGTATTGGCAAAAGCGTAATGGAGATGCAAAAAGCTTTGAATTGCCAGGTAATTGTACAAGAGCAAGAGTCTTACCTGTTACCAGAAGTTGAGGTGACTTCTTTTGCCAATAAAATGGCTATAGGAGAAGATTTAAAGCTGATTTGGACTTGTGGGCATTCTCCTGGTTCATCCTGTTTGTACCTGCTACAGCAGGGTGGAATATTGTTTACGGGGAGACATTTGCTACCCAAGTCGCAAACTGAAATTGTTCCCCTGCGTACAGCAAAAACTTTTCATTGGGGTAGACAGCTAAATAGTATTAGGATGTTATGCGATCGCTTTGATACCGACAATCTCAAATATATTTTGCCAGGGGCAAATACTGGCTATCTTAGAGGACAAGGATATATTGATAATGCCTACGAGCAATTATCTGCACTAAATCTAGACGAATTGCTTTTGAAAGAGGCTATGTAAAATATTGAGTCAAGTTCAATTCTCCAGAAAAATCCTGGCGTTTATTGAATTGATATGCACCCATCAAGGCACCCCAAGTGCCTTTGCCTGTATCGGGATCGATTCCCTTGTCATAAGTAAGTAGTGCATCAGCCGTGGCTTTAAATCCCAGAAAAACTTGAAAGGTTGTTCCTTGGTAGGTAACGCTACAGGGTCGATCGCAAATGGGAGTTGTCTCGAAAGAATACTTGCCCATATTTACTGCTTGAGTAGTAACTTTAAGGGTACAGTTGGGTAAAAATTTGATTTGATCTGGTGTAATATTTTTGATTAAATCTTTATTTTGTCCTGCCCCTTGAGCTGTAGCAAGATCTTCAAACATGTAAAACTCTACTTCTATGTTTTCTTTTTGTCTCAGACGCAAAATTCTGGGACGATAGGGTTGATTAAGTTTGATAACGTTAGCTTGTTCGGCAAACAGAGTAATACTATCTTCTGTGAAAATAGGAACGGGTCTTATCCAAAGTCTTAAGTGTACATACCAAGCAGGTTGTTCTAGGGCTTGTTGCTGGTTGTCAAATTCTCCAGCTAAATAATTAGCTAAAGCAGTTAACTGGGGAGTGAAAGTCATTAAGTTGTTTAATATAAGGTATGAAATCGATCCTATTATCTTTTGTATCCATTAGGTTTTATTAATAAATAATTCAAAAGCGATCGCCTTTTTAAACATGCTCTAAAAAGAAAGTATGAAAAAAGAAATTAATGGAATAAATGCAAGCTTTTATTACTGGTGGAACGGGTTTTGTTGGAGCAAATTTAGTTAGATTACTATTAAAGCAAGGATATAAAGTAAAAGCTTTAGTGCGAAAAAATAGTTGCTTAGACAATTTGGAATCTTTAGATATTGAAGTTGTTGAAGGCGATTTAAACCAAGAACATTTAGCTCAACAAATGAAAGGTTGCCAGATATTGTTTCATGTTGCAGCGCAATATTCATTATGGCAAACTGACACAGATGCACTCTATAAAAATAACGTTTTAGGAACACGCAATATATTAAGCTGCGCTCATCAAGCGGGAATTGAACGTATTGTATACACAAGCTCGGTGGCAGCTATTGGGGTAAGAAAAGACGGTTTATCTGCTAATGAAACCTATCAAAGTCCTGTGAATCGATTAATTGGAAATTATAAAAAATCTAAGTATTATGCTGAACAAGAAGCAATAAAAGCAGCCAAAGCAGGACAAGATATTGTAATTGTCAACCCTAGTACTCCCATTGGTGCATTTGATTTAAAACCTACTCCCACAGGAGAAATAATTGTGAGGTTTTTACAGCGCAAAATGCCTTTTTACGTTGACACGGGATTAAATTTAATTGATGTTGAGGATGTAGCCTGGGGACATATTTTGGCATTGGAAAAAGGAAAAAAAGGCGATCGCTATATTCTAGGCAATCAAAATTTAACCTTCGCTCAACTATTAGCCAAGCTAGAAAAAATTACAGGTTTACCTGCACCCAAAAACACCATTCCTTATTGGATACCCTATAGTGTGGCATGGTTAGAAGAGAATCTTTTGGCAAAACTGGGAAAGAAACCCACTATTGCCGTCGATGGGGTGCGAATGTCTCAACAAAAAATGTTCTACGATTCGAGTAAAGCGGTAACAGAATTAGGCTTACCCCAGTCTAATATCGATGATGCTTTAAAAAAAGCAGTAAAGTATTTTAAAGGATGACGGATAAGGGATGAGGAATAAAATAAACAATATATTTGAGCTTCCCGCACAGTTACCACAGCAGGAGTTGTTTGAGACTTTGCTGAATAATGACAAGATATCGATTGAAAGAATTGTCTCTACAGGACAAGTTACGCCCCCTGGGGAATGGTATGACCAAGAGCGAAACGAATGGTTGATCGTGCTTCAAGGAGAAGGAGAGTTGAGCTACGAAGATGATTCTCGTATTAAGCTAACTGTAGGGGATTATTTATCGATCGAAGCTCATCAAAAACATCGAGTTGAGTATACGAGTACTGAACCACCATGTATTTGGCTGACGATCTTTTTCTAAAAATAAATGAACCATTGCTGAATTATAAAAATAAATTTAATTTAATTATTTAATCAGTAATTCAATTATCAATAACTATAAAGTGAATTTTACAGAAAAACTAAATAAAGCGATCGCTACTAACAACAGCTTGTTAATTGTAGGACTAGATCCCAATCCTGAAATGATATCAAGGCAATATATTTTGGGTGATGAAGATACCTTAATCGATCGCCTTGAAGCTTGGCTATTGTGGGTAATCGAATCAACCTGCGATCATGTATGTGCTTATAAACCTACTCTGGGTTTTTATCAAGCATTAGGTATTGTAGGATTACAGCTATTAGAGCGAATTTTGACCGCAATTCCCCAGTCCATACCCATTATTTTAGATGCTAAACATAGCGATCTTAATACTAGTACTGTCTTTGCCAAAACTATTTTTACTCAATGGCAGGTAGATGCAGTTACCCTTACTCCCTATGCAGGACAAGATCATTCCGCGCCATTTCTGGTATATTCCGACAAAGCTGTATTTGTCCTTGCTCATACCTCCAATCCTCAAGCAGAAGTATTACAGCGATATCCTAACTTAGAGCAACCCTTTTATTTGAAAGTAGTGGAAGAAGCTCAATCTTGGGCAACTCCCGAACAGTTGTATTTAGAAGTTGGCACTACTAATATTGAAATATTAAACAGAATTAGGGCGATCGCACCAGAGCGAACAATCTTACTACGTAGTTTGTGGAGCAAAAATAATAATCTCGAATCTTTAATTGAGACGGGATTAAACAACATGGGAGAAGGTTTACTTATTCCTATTCCTCAAGATTTTCTGGCAGATAACAATTTGGCTTCAAAAGTTACTAATCTCAATCGAAAAATCAATGGCTATCGAGAAGCAAAATTTAATCAAGCTGCTAGCTGTGAAATTTGGACATCTGATGTTTGTTTGCTCAACCAACATCCTTATCAAGATTTGATTCTAGAATTATTTGATATTGGCTGTCTTTTGTTTGGAGAATATGTCCAAGCGTCAGGCGCGACTTTTTCCTATTATATTGACCTGCGTAAAATCATTTCCAATCCCCATATTTTCAATCAAGTACTTTCTGCTTATGGAGATATTGTCGAAACCTTAGAATTTGATCGCATCGCGGGTATTCCTTATGGTGCGCTGCCCACTGCTACAGGATTAGCCTTAAATTTACAACGCCCTATGATTTTTCCTCGTAAAGAAGTAAAAGCCCACGGTACTCGCCGTCTGATTGAAGGAAACTTTAATTCAGGGGAGAAAGTGGTTGTAATTGACGATATTCTAATCAGTGGCAAAAGCGTTATGGAAGGAGCGGATAAACTCAAATCTGCGGGTTTGAAGATCGAAGATATTGTCGTGTTTATCGACCATGAAGGAGGCGTAAAAGATAGATTGGCAAATAATGGATATAATGCTCATTCGGTTTTGAATATTTCAGAAATTACCGAAACCCTATATGAATCAGGACGCATTAACGAAGAACAATACAACTCTTTTCAAAAGAATCACTAAAGTCTCTTTTCCAATCCAATTGCTGCCAATGGAGTAAATTTCTTGCTTGTTATTTAATTCCTCACAACCATAGCTGATTTCTAAAGAGTAGGTTAAGTTTTAGCTGTCTTTAAAGCTGCATTAACAAGTTAATACCAACATATAGCTAAAATAGGCAGAAAATAACTTTTATTACGAGATAATACAAATTGATTAATCAACTCTATCGTCAGAAACATCGTTCGTTAATTTTACCAATTTTAGGAGCGATCGCTTTTATCTTGACCGTTACATTTAGTCCTGTTGCCAATGCTAAATTATTTGATGGTCCTGTAGATATATTGCCTTTAGAACAAAGAGTAGCCTTAAGAAATGGGGAAGTAATATTTTTAGGCAAAAAAGGAGAGTATACTTGTCGTATATTGACTAATTCATCAATAGAAGATGCTTGGCAAGTTTTAACTGATTATGAGAATTTCTCGGAATTTTTACCAGGAGTCAAAAGCAGTGAGTTAATCGAACAAAAGGGCGATCGCACAGTATTTGAACAGGTTAACAAAGTCAAAACATTCGTGTTCAGTATTGAAGCCAGATTACAAATTGCTAATACAGAAACATATCCCCAACAAATTGCTTTTGAAGCAATAGATGGAGACATTAAAACTCTCAAAGGAAAATGGACTCTAGAGCCAGTGTCGCCTTATCCCAGCGCACCTGCTGACCAAGTTTTATTGACCCATAAAGTTATGGTTGAACCTAACAAAAGTCTCAGTGACGAGATATTTTTTAAGATTTACGAGAATCGTTTGCAAGAGACTGTTGCAGCAATCAAACAAGAAACGGAAAAACGTTCGAGCTAAAATTGCTGTCCGTCTGTTTTTTATTAGCCTTTTTATTGCCTATTTTTCCATGCTTCCATTGAAACAGGAACAATAGGCTCAATCAGCTCTACAATTGCCTGAGCATAAGCTCCAATCTCACTTTGCGCCCCCGCACCTAAACGTAAGCCGATAAAGTTTAGCAAAGCTTGTAGGCTTACCGTCCACACCCAAGAAGTATAAACAGAAGGTACTAAAACACCCCTTGCTTGTTCTCTCCCTACGCCCAATTTTAATAAACTACTATAGGCCTGATAACTATTTTCACACTGTTGTTTGTATAAAGCGATCGCTTTATTGTTTGCTTCTTCGTCTAGACTGCCAATAGTGGCTTGCTTATTATTTTTAGATTGTTTTCTAAAAGTAGGTGGAATATAAAATTCATCACTATCATCAATAGCTACATAACGAAAACTTTTCTCGTTCCAGCCTAATTGTTCTTCGTTATGAATGCTAGAAATCAAATGCTTCACAGTTGTGTTAAAAGTAACACGATTCCGATTAATTTATTACAGATTCCTGCAAGCTCTGACTATATCACAATCCTTCTATAGTAGTTAGGATTCTCCGCGCTTCGAGTCCTCTTGAACCCTACTCCCCAAAGGGATAGTCGATGCACCTTCCGATGCGAACAATCCACAAAGCTGATTGTTCGCCGACTTTGCTTGGCAAAAAAGAGTCGTTTTTACGACTATTGGCTTGGCTCAGAATTGTCATATCTTCGGCTTTAATAATCTCAAGACTATAGATTTCTTCTGAATTCACGGAGTACGCAGTTAGAATCTCTTCTAACTGGGGCAGGTGGTATTTTCTTGTATGGCTAAACTGAATTTTATTTACATTTAATAACCACAAAAATCTTTGATTTATTCCATACAATTTGTACCATTTACCATTGTCGGCATATATAAAGGGGGGCTTTTACTTTAAATTTAAATGTAACTCCTCGAAAGGGGGAAGTGTGTTCGTGCTTTATTAAATAATTAATTAACTTAATATCTTTTTCATCCAAATTATCTGAAGTTTTTTCAAAAGATGCTCTGGCATCATTAACTATACTGAGATCGTTACCCATAGAATCAATCAATTCAATTCTACTTTTATTGTCATTTAAAGGATCTTTGTAGCTCATATTTGTCGATAATTTAATCTAGCTTTTTACTCTTTAATCAACTTTTTATCTCTTCAAACTTTGGGTAAAGTAACACCTGAACCTTGATTTTGATATTTACCTCCTCGATCGGCGTAGGTAGTTTCACAAAACTCACCCTCAAAAAATAATAGCTGTACTACACCTTCATTAGCGTAAATTTTTACATCAGCACTAGAAGCATTACTAAACTCTAAAGTAATACTTTCTCCCTGCCAAGAAGCTTCTAGAGGAGTGGTATTAGCAATTACTCCTACACGAGCATAAGTTGATTTACCCAAGCAGATAGCCGTTACATTGGGAGGCATTTTAATGCTTTCTAATGACGCACCCAGTCCATAACTATTGGCAGGAATAATAAAGTATGATGAGCCATCATCACCCTTGTGCAACTCTGCCTGTTCTAAGTTTTTGGGATTGAATTTTTTAGGGTCTATTATTGTGCCAGGGATATGTTTAAAAATTCTAAAATCGTGAGGAGACAGGCGAATATCATAGCCATAAGAGCTTAAACCCCAACTAATTGTTGGGATGGCTTCTTCCGCTCCTAAGACTGCTTTTCTGACGGATTTTTCTTCAAAAGGAGCAATCATTCCCTGACGAGCCTGTTCGCTAATCCATTTATCGTTTTTAATCATGTTTTGGGAAATATTGCCAGCGTAAAATTTGTGAGCAGAGAGTATATTAGCAAGCAACAAGTCTATATTAAAATGATATTTTAGTCTTCTTTAAGTTTTGGTATCTTTTCTGGAAAAAGCGATCGCCTTAACTTATAAATAATTTTTAGCGTTTCTTACCTAGCAGAATTAAATCTAGTTTAATTGTGCTTATGTACCAAAAAGCGATCGCCTTTCTGATTTTTTGTGATGCTAAAATATATCTCCAGGCGATATCTTGAATATAGTAATTAGCTGATGAGAATAGGAGAAGAAAAATTAGCAATCAACTTGCAGAATTAACTACAGAAATTACGCAAGGCAAAGGTTATGTTGTCTTACCTGACTTGTTGAGTTACGAAGAAGTAAAAAAAGCGAAAAATCTGATTCAAGAGTTTGCCTACAAAGATCGCGAAAAAGGTAAATTAATTAGGCAAGGAGCAAAGGAAAGACTATATGGATTGATTTATAAAGATGATGTTTTTGCCAAGTTAGTTCAAGATAAATTAATCTTGGCAATTATTGAGGCGATTTTAGGCAGTGATTTTGTTTTAGGTGGTTTTTCGGCTCATATTCTTCATCCAAACGCTCAAAGAATGGGAGTTCATGTAGACTATCCTTACTGGGCGATGGCTTCTCCTTTTCCCAAGCATCCTATCTTAGAAATACAGGTAATTTGGATGATTGATGATTTTACTAGCGATAATGGCGCGCCTTTATTTGCCCCAGGAACGCAAAATTTAGCTACCACACCAAACTTTGATCGCTTCGAACAAACCGCTGAAAAAATCACGGGTACAGCAGGTACAGCTATTATTTCCCATGGATTGTCTTGGCACGATACTTCCATAAATAAAAGCGATCGCTCTAGAATATCTTTATTGGGCAACTATACACCCGAGTATATTCATCCTCTAGAAAATAACTTGTTTGATTTTCAATCAACAACAATTGAAAATTCCACCCCTCAACTAAGAAAATTGCTGCGACATAGTTGGATGTCTAAAAACGAGCAAATATATGGCATGCAGTTCAAAAATTCTTAGGGTGGATATTTACTAGTTAATCATCACTACAGATTATTATTCATAATACCCAGCATGTATAGGTATGTAGTTATGGTCTAGTAATGTTGACGTGACTCATAATTCTACTTTTACGATCTTGCTTGTTGACAGAACTCAAGTCGTAGTTGCCTTTACTACGTTCAATATGTTCCATACGACTTTTTTTGGTACTAGATATCTTGGAAGCTTTGGCTTGAGGATTGTAGTTTTGTGGAGAACGCTGAAAATCGGTTGCTCCTCCCGAACTCCTAGCGATGTGTTCTCTAACGCTTTTTTGACTATTGCTAGGAAAACTGGATGATTGCTCGTTTGGCATAGTTACTGAAAATGTATGTGTATAAAAAGTATCTAGGTATATTTTGACTCATTTGTTGCCAAAAAAAATACAAATATTTAGTCGCTGATGTTATGCACCAACGAATCTGCTTAAATTGGGCAAGAGTAAAAGGATTCGTACATTTATTTTTATATCCATTAAAACTACTAATATTTCGTTCTTATGAGTAAGATTTATTGTTACTACAGAGCTAAAGAAACCAAAGAAAATAGTATTGTTTCCAATAATCAGTAATTATTCAGGATAATTGTATTGATTGTGAGTACATGTCTAGATAAAAAATAAAGTTTTGATGAATTTTGTTTAGACAATATTTCCAATCATTAGCCGTCAAAAGTGTAAGCCATAAGAATAAAGGGTTTTTATTAGTCTAATCATTTTTTACGCCATTCAAATTGCCCTAGTGGCGAACAATAAACTCGATGATAGTATAAGTGTAATCTCTTAAGAGAAAATACTGAGTACTATTATTTTTTGTTCATTAATTTCGATATGACCCTCTTTAAACTAGGGAAAGTTACTAAAGTCTTAACTGCAATTACGCCTTTTATTTGTTTAGCAGGGATTGTCGCTTTACAAGCTCAAGAATATAAAAAATCATCACAGAAGCTCAATTACGCTAATTATGTGAGTCAGGAAAATCAAGAAGCAAAGTTAATTGAGTTTCAACAACAAAGTCCCCATTTGGGATTTGGTAACTTGATTGCAGATTGGTCATATCTAAATTTTGTGCAATATTTTGGAGATGCTAACGCTAGAGAAACTATTGGCTATAGATTAATACCTGAATACTTTGAAACTATAACTGATATCGATCCTCGTTTTACTCAGGCTCATCTTAGACTTTCTATTGCTAATTCTATGTATGCAGGCAATGCAGAAAGAACTATAGTTTTGATGGAGCGAGTATTAGAATCGGTAAATCCAGAGTCAGAAGAAGCAGCATTACTTTGGACTTCTAAAGGATTGGATGAATTATTATTTTTAGGTGATAAAAAAGCGGCAATTCGTTCCTATAAAATAGCCGCTCAGTGGGCTGAACTAAGTAACAATATTCGTCCTGATGGTTTAACTATTAAAGATTTAGAACAGGCTTTAGAATCTACTGATGAAATAGATTTAAAAGAAGCCCAAGTCCGAGCATGGTCTGGTGTTTTAGTTCACATCAAAGACCATCAAAAAAAGAAGGAAATTAAAAGCAAAATAAATAGTCTCAAAGCTGAAATCTTGGTCTTGGAACAAACTCAAAAACAATCTATTAAAAATACCAACTAAATTAGTTGTATATTAATTAAAGCAAATTTTGCGACGATCCCCACTATAGTAGACAGTAAAGAGTGATTTTATCAATAACTTGGTTGAACCTTGATATCTCAGTAGATGATATTCCCTCGTTTAAGGTTGCTTTGGCGATTGTAATAATCACCCTGGCGCAAATATTGAGAAAGCTGTTTTCAGCGATTATAATCAAATATTTAGAGAAAGCAACTAGTCAAACAGAGACAGAATTGGATGATGAATTAATTGCAATCCTGAAGCAGCCTCTAAATTGGCTGATTGTTATTGGCGGTATTTGGATTGCTAAATTGATCTTGGTTGGTGAATTGAACCCCAATGTCAACCAAGCAGGAGATAATTTAATCAACCTAAGTTCAACGGCAATAGTTGCCTGGATTATCTTTCGCGCATCTCCTTTGTTGGGAAAAGTTTTAAAGAATCTAGCATTAGAAACCGAAACCGAGCTGGATGATTTGATTGTTCCCTACATACCCAAACTTTTTCAAACTCTTGCTATTGCCATAGTTGTATTAAAAGCAGGAGAAGTATTGTTGGGTGCTTCTGCTGGAGCATTAATTGGCTTGGTAGGCGGTACGGGTATCACTTTAGGTTTATTGCTTAAAGATATTGTCTACGACTGGTTTTGCACTTTAATTATTTTCTCAGATAGCATCTATCGTATTGATGATGTCTTAAAAGTTCAAGGAATAGATAAACTAGTTCAAGTCAGAAATATTGGCATTAGAAGTACAACCTTGTGTAACCTCAGCCAGAACACTTTAATTAGACTTCCTAATTCTAAAATGATAGGGGGAATAATTGAAAATTGGTCGCAAAATCCTGATGCAGAAGATTTATTAGGGATTGATATTACTCTCCAAATAGATGATATCTCTGCAGTACAAACCGATCGCATTTGTAAAACCATCAGCACTTTTCCCCAAGAAATTGACGATTTAAGCGATCGCTTTATGGTTTGGTTTAGTAGTATAAATCAAAATGCTAGAGTAAATAAAATACAGGCTTTTGCCCAGACGAATAATTTAAAAACCCATCGTACAATTTGGCATAAAATTAATTTAAGGATTCTAAAAGTGATGGAACAAGAAGAAATCGAGCTATTTTCTTCTACTCCTATTGCAATTTTGCCAACGGTGGAAGCAATCAAAACTCCAGCGGATATCAGCAGTAATTGATATTATCTAACGTCAGTTCGGATCAACAGGATTGATTGGTTAGGATAGCCATTAGCTATTAGCTTTTTAGCTAATCGTTGAGTTTCTTAATCAATTCTTATCTAGCATTTACTACCCTAGATAGATGAAGCATCAACATCTATGGGAGATATTATTTGTTCATCTAAGATTTTATAAAATATTTATTTAGCTCTATCTGTAAACCCAACTCCAATTACCAAACCAACTAATGACTAGCACCAAATCGATTAAAAGCAAACTCGATCTTGACGATCCTCAATATTATTTCAACAGAGAATTGAGTTGGCTAGAGTTTAATCGAAGAGTATTGTCAGAAGCACTAGACAAAAGAACGCCATTACTAGAACGTTTAAAGTTCATGGGTATCTTTAGCTCCAATTTAGATGAGTTTTTTATGGTGCGAGTAGCTGCACTAAAAAAACAGGTTGCAGCAGGAGTAACTAAATTATCAGCAGACGGAAGAACTGCCAAACAGCAGCTAAATGCGATCGCTGAAATTTTGCCTTCTATGGTCAAAGAACAGCACCAGCATTTTGAAAAAGTACTAAAAAAAGAGCTAACTAAATCAGGTGTACATATTCTAAATTATGTAGACTTGAACCAAGAACAAAGATCTTTTCTCAATCAATTCTTTGAAGATTATATTTTTCCCGTTTTAACTCCTCTGGCAGTCGATCCTTCCCATCCTTTTCCCTATATATCTAACCTTAGTTTAAATTTGGCAGTTGTTTTAAAAGCTCCTCATATTGAAAATGAACTGTTCGCCAGGGTCAAAATACCTCCAGTCTTATCTCGATTTGTAGCCTTACCAGAAGAACTAAGGCAGACTCATCACAAAAAGTCAGGAGTTTGGACGGGAGTACCCATAGAACAAATTGTTACCCATAATCTCGAATATTTATTTCCTGGAATGAGTATCCTCGAATCTTATGCCTTTCGAGTTACCCGTAATGCAGACTTGTCAGTAGAAGAAGATGAAGCAGACGATCTACTGTTGGCGATCGAAAAAGAGCTGCAAAAACGCCGTATTGGAGGATCTTCAGTAAGGCTGGAAATTGAAGCTTCCGTTCCTCCCGAAATTCGCTCGACTATCATTCGGGAACTAGCCTTGGAAGAAAATGATGTTTATGACATTGACGGGCTGTTGAGCTTGGGCGATTTGATGTCATTTATGGCACTGCCTCTACCAGAGCTTAAAGATAAACCCTGGACCGCTGTATTACCACCTCGACTCAGTTGGCTACAAGAAAAAGAAGGAGGAGAGAGAGTCGAGGGAGAAAGCTTTTTTAACGTGATTCGTCATGGAGACTTACTAGTTCATCATCCCTATCATTCTTTCACCAGTACCGTACTGCGTTTTATCACCGAAGCCGCTTACGATCCTCATGTATTGGCGATCAAAATGACTTTGTATCGCACCTCTGGAGATTCTCCCATTATCAAAGCTTTAATTGCAGCAGCGCAAAATGGCAAGCAAGTAGTGGTCTTAGTCGAACTCAAAGCTCGTTTTGATGAAGAAAACAACATTCTTTGGGCGAAAAAACTAGAAAAATCTGGAGTGCATGTGGTTTATGGGGTCACAGGCTTAAAAACCCATACAAAAATTACTTTGGTAGTGCGCCAAGAAAAAGAGCATATTCGTCGCTATGTACATATTGGTACGGGTAACTACAATCCCAAAACAGCCAAAATATATACTGATTTAGGTCTTTTGAGCTGTCGCGAGGAATTGGGAGCAGATTTAACCGACTTGTTTAATTTCCTAACTGGTTATTCTCAACAAAAGTCTTATCGCAAATTATTGGTTGCTCCTGTTAGTTTACGCGATCGCATGATCGAAATGATTAATAGAGAAACAGAAAATTGCCGTCAGGGTAAAACTGGCAGAATTGTGGCTAAGATGAACTCTTTGGTAGACCAACAGGTGATCCAAACTCTATATCAAGCTTCCCAGGCTGGAGTAGAAATAGACCTCATTGTTAGAGGTATATGCTGTTTGCGACCCAATATTCCTGACTTTAGCGATAAAATTCGTGTAATTAGCATTATTGGACGTTTTCTGGAGCATTCACGCATTTTCTACTTCCACAATAATGGAGAAGATGAGATTTATATCGGGAGTGCAGATTGGATGACTCGCAATCTTAGTCGCCGTGTAGAAGCCGTGACTCCCATTGAATCTCCTGAGATGTTCCGCGATTTACAAGAAATTTTGGGAGTGATGCTAGCTGACAACCGCAAAGCCTGGGAATTACAGTCTGATGGAGCATTTATTCAAAGGAAACCGCAAAAAGATGAAGAGGTTAGAAATACTCACGATACCTTTATGGAAATGGCTCTTCAATCAGCAGGAATTAGCTCTCAGTAATTCTAAGTTACTAAAGGAGAAATAGTTAGAACAAAGAATAAAAAATAGGGCAAGTCGACCTTTTTCTAAAGAAGCCAACTTCCCTAACTAACTCAACTAACTTAACTATAAGGTTTTAGCCGAAAGTAAAACTAGGCTAATTACGGCGATCGCAAGTACAATAAATCCAACCATAATTGCATTAAACTTATCTTTCTCCCTCAACACCCCATATTCATCCTTAGATTTGAGCGCGTGCCATACATGACCACCAAGAAAAGTACCGCAAAGAGTAAATTGGACTCCACTAAATTGTCCTAAATTTGCGCCATATAATTCAGGGGGAAAGGCAACATCATTAAAAGCAACAAAATAGCCAGATGTAAACGCCATTAACGCCACTCCAGCTAAACTATAAGAAAGTATGGCGTGTCCGTTGTAGGTTAAAGAATTTCTTGCCCATCCAAAAGGTTCTTTAACAATATGCCAAGCACCGCCAGCAATACACGCTATTCCTACCCAAATATGTCCGCCAATAATATCTTCTAAATTATCTACCGCAGCCATACCCAATGGATTCCAAACTCCATGGCTTAAGCCAAAAAGATAGCCAAAGATAGTCACAGGGTTGAGAGTAGGCTCAGTAACTAAGCGGACGTTACCAATAACAGAGTCGTATATTCCTCCCCAAACCATGGCTTTGCCAACAAATAATAGTGCTGCCGCACCTAAAAAAATTAGGTGATGACCCAAAATAAAGCCTAATTGCTTGGGATCGTTCCAATCATAATGAAACTTAGAAGCTCTTCCAGAAGCTTCTTTGAGATTGGCTGCACCACGGAAAACATGATATAGGCCCCCCGCACCCAGTACAGCAGAAGCAATTAAATGCAGTATGCCAATGACGAAATAAGGATAAAGGCTGATAATATTACCTTCTGCACCCACACCCCAACCCAAGCGAGCGAGATTTGGTATCAATAATAGTCCCTGATCGTTTATGGGAATGTCTGGTACAAAACGATCTACTTCCAATAAAGTAATCGATCCCGCCCAAAACATAATCAATCCTGCATGGGCAATGTGCGCTCCTAATAGTTGACCTGATAAGTCGATTAGACGAGCATTGCCCGATAGCCAACTATAATCTTGCCTAGAAATATCTGTTGTTGCTGTCATCAGTTTTAAGTTTGTATCTAAATGAAAAGAAAAGCTCAATGCAAAGTAAAATTTGCACTAAGCTATAAATGAGAACACGAAAAAAACAATCCAACTGGATTTATCCCTAATCTCCAGCTCCTTCTGTAGCTGTTTTGGTTGTAGCCTGTGGTTTGCCGACCATAGGTTCACCTGATTGGGGAGTTCCTGCATTGTCTAAAGCTGTGGTAACTCGCTTGAAATCAAAGCCAATGGCGCGCAAAGCATGCCAAAGATGACCTTGAAGGAAGAAAAACGCCAGGAAGAAGTGAGCGTTAGCCAACCAACAACGGGCAGTGTGAACACCTGGGGCTAATGCTACTGTATCTTTGAAATAGGGAACAACTCCTAATTTGACTTCTAAATGTGCTCCATAAATTTCTGGAGGATAAGCTAAAGTGTTTACTGCACAATAATAAGCAGCTACAAAACCAGCCAGAGCTATACCACCCAGGGAATAAGATAGGATTGCTTCTCCTGAAAATATTAGCTGTTTTTTTGCCCACCCCAAGGGAGGAGTAATAATGTGCCAAATACCACCACCGACTAATAAGAAGCCTACAAAAACATGACCCCCCACCAAGTCTTCGAGATTATCTACGCTAGCAAAATGAGTTTGATAACCAAAGATAGTTGCAGGGTTTAACGTAGGGTCGGTAACGATTCGCACATCTTGAATATTGACATCATATAGTCCACCAAAAAACATTGCTTTAGCCACTAACGCTAAGGCACCTATACCTAAAAACAATAGATGATGACCTAAAATAATACCTAACTGTTTAGTGTCGCTCCATTCAAAATGAAAGTCGCTGGCTTTTCCTCTCGCTTCTTTCAAATCGCTTGGTGCTTTGAAAGTATGAAATAACGCACCTGCACCCAACACAGCAGAGGAAATCAGATGTACTGCTCCCACTACAAACATGGGATAAGTATCTACAACCTGTCCTCCCTCACCCACGCCTAAGCCTAAAGTTGCTAGGTGGGGGATAAGAATCAATCCTTGTTCTCCCATCGGAAGAGTGGGATCGAATTTAGACAATTCAAAAAATGTAAATGCTCCAGCCCAAAAGACTATTAGTGCTGCTTGAGCTACATGAGCAGCAATAAATAAGCCAGATAAATTGGCAAAACGAGCATTTCCTGCCCACCAATCATATTTAACTTGCGGTTTATCGTATGTCTGCAAAACGAAACCTCTTAACTAAAAATTTTGTAAAGCTTGTTACTAACTATTCTCAATAGGTTAGCAATACCCCTATTTTGCATTATTGAAAACAATTTGCAAGTTTATGTTTAAAGAACTTAATAAAATACGATTGTTCTATAGAGGATAAAGAGATATTCTATTTTTGATCGATCTCTTCACAAATCAATTTAGCCTAGATAATATCTCTAAAAGACTATATTTTTTAGCTATTTCAGAATTAAAAAACTAATTTGCAAAACCACTTATTTTAAATTTCAAAAGAAAAAACTTGTCAATAATCTCTATTTACCTGTAAGGTTATTGATGAACTTATTGATAAAGATAAGCAATAGTTGAATAAGGAGGTTTCAGTTATGACCGCCGTAATAGAAAATTCCCCAAGGATTAATAATGTTTCATCTATTCCTTGGTGGGCGGGTAACGCTCGTCTAAAAGATATTTCTGGCAAACTGCTAGGGGCTCATGTTGCCCAAGCTGCGTTGATTGTTTTTTGGGCAGGAGCGATGACTTTGTTTGAGTTGTCGAACTATCGTCCCGAATTACCAATGTACGAACAGGGTCTGATCTTATTACCCCATTTAGCGACTCTGGGTCTTGGTGTAAGCGAAGGCGGGCAAGTCATTAATACCTATCCCTATTTTGTAATTGGAGTAATGCATCTAATCTCTTCGGCAGTATTGGGTGCGGGTGGTATTTATCACTCTCTTATTGGCCCTGAAGTACTAGAGCAAAATGATACATTCGCTGGCTTTTTTGGCTACGACTGGAAAGACACAAATAAGATGACCACCATTATTGGTATTCATTTAGTTTTGCTAGGTATTGGTGCATTTCTACTAGTTTTCAAAGCTATGTTTTGGGGTGGTTTATTCGATCCTTGGGCTGGAGAGATGGGACAGGTGAGGGTGGTAACTGACCCAACAGTCAATCCTGCTAGGATTTTTGGCTACCTGTTTGGAGCTTTTGGTAAATCAGGCATGGCGGCAGTTGATAATCTAGAAGATATAGTTGGCGGTCATTTATGGATTGGTTCGATTTGCATCTTGGGTGGTTTCTGGCATATTGGGACGAAGCCCTTTAATTGGGCGCAGAAAGCTTTAGTTTATTCAGGAGAAGCTTACCTTTCTTACAGTTTGGGTGCAATCTCTTACATGGGATTTTTAGCTGCATACTTTTGTACCGTTAATGACACAGCATATCCTGAAGTCTTTTATGGGCCTGTTGGTTTAATTGAAGCCGATACGGGGATCGTTACCGCTAGGGGTTGGTTAGCTACTTTCCATTTAGCGTTAGCAATCTTATTTCTTTTGGGTCATATATGGCATGCCTCGCGCGCTAGGAATAAAGAAGCTGGGTTTGATTTCAATGCAGAGAATCCTTCTCTGGTTGTTTCACAAGATCCTTTTGTAGGTAATTTAGAAACTCCCCTCAACTCTTCTGAATTTAGTAGGTGGCTACTCGGCAACATACCTTTTTATCGTCCAAATCTTTCTCCTCTTTTGCGCGGTATAGAGATTGGGATGGCGCA
>ERZ1740059.513-NODE-513-length-20308-cov-6.669876_pt1 | contig 20308 bp, 20 predicted proteins | sample MGYA00581744_ERZ1740059 | MGnify/ENA primary metagenome ERZ1740059 (study PRJEB43018, sample SAMN04849738) | marine metagenome | isolation source: floating plastic debris | place: Pacific Ocean | collected 2008-08-28 | study: EMG produced TPA metagenomics assembly... | reverse complement strand
CGGTCGCCGTGGCCGGGAAAGTCTTGTCGGGCGTTGTGGTCGCCAGGACGATGAGATCGACCGTTTCGGCCGCGATGCCGGCATCTTTCAGAATGTGGGTTGCCGCCTGCGTCGCCAGGTCAGAAGTCAGCTCGCCATCCGCCGCAATATGACGCTGGCGAATGCCGGTTCGTTCCTGGATCCATTGGTCTGAGGTTTCGACAATGGTCGACATTTCCTCATTGGTCATGATGCGCTCGGGGAGATAGCCCCCGGTGCCGCGGATAACGCTCCTGATCGCCGTCATTCTGACGCCTCGCTCAAGCTGACTTCGACACTGTCACGGCGCAAACCGGCCGCTACTTCTTCCATATAGCGACTAGCCGCCAAGTCAGCCGCGAGACTGACCGCGGTCGAATAGCCATCAGCATCAGTGCCGCCATGGCTTTTGACGACCACACCGTTAAGGCCCAACAATACCCCGCCATTCACATTTGACGGATCCATTTTCTCGCGCAATCGCTTCAGGCCGGAACTGGCAAGCGCCGCCCCCATTTTAGAGATCACGCCGGAGGTCAGCGCTTCGCGGACATAGGATGCGACCAGGCGCGCCGTCCCCTCCGCGGTCTTCAGGGCGACATTTCCTGTAAATCCATCGGTGACCACGACGTCTACCGCGCCCATGGCGATATCATTGCCTTCGACATAGCCGCGAAAATCCAGGCCCAGCTCGGGCTCGCGCAGACGTTCCGCCGCGAGTTTCAGCGTATCGCGGCCCTTGTCTTCCTCCGACCCGATATTCAGCAGGCCAATGGTCGGTTTCAGTTTTCCCGTCACAGCGCGAGCATAGGCCTCTCCCATAATCGCAAAAGTGACAAGTTGGTCAGAGTCCGCATCGAGATTGGCGCCCACATCCAGGACAATGGAGCGCCCTTCAATGGTCGGCCAGATCGCGGTCATGGCAGGGCGATGCACACCGTCCATCTTGCGCAAGGCCATCATCGCGAACGCCATTAGCGCGCCGGTATTTCCGGCGGATACGGCGGCGCCAGCGCGCCCGGCCTTCACCGCCTGAACCGCGCCCCACATGCTGGTGGTTTTTGCCCGGCGGAGTGCAACAGACGGCTTCTCGCTCATGCTGACGACATCATCATGGTGCATGATGGTGCAGCGATCCATCAGACCGCGCGATTCGAGCCCGGGCGTGATGTCTTCCGCGCGGCCATGAATCTCGAACAGCACATTGCTGCGCCGGTCGGAAAAGTGTTTCAAACCATCAAGCACAACGGTCGGAGCCGCATCGCCCCCCATTGCGTCAATTGACAGTATCAAGCTGGCCATCGGATCAAGACTCCGCATTGCCGTGTAAGATCGGCGCAACCTATGCGCGCCCGATCGGAAAGGCAACGCATCTCTTTACGAACATAACAGCTTGGCAGCACTGCAAATTCACAAGGCATCAGGACCGGCACGGACTTGCGCGTCGGAGAGGTCCTCGACATCCACATTCAAGTCGATCAAATAGGCCGCAAGCGCCTCAGCCTTTTCGGCATCTTTCTGAACGTTACGTTGTAAAACCTCGGCCACGGCCTGTTTCGGTGTGGACGCTGACAGGGCCTGATCGACGGCTTTGGCCAGACCGAAAAACTCCTCACCCATTTTGCGAATACGCCGGGCAATCGACGAATCGCCGACACCATGCTCCCGCAACGCATGGTCGAAATCAGAGAATAACAGCTCCGAGAAGGCTTCGGACAAGGCTTTGCCCTCGCCGCCCAGGTCGCGCATCCGCCGCATGGCCAGCGTCGCCACCAAAGTCACCATGTTGAATCGGCCATAAACCGTGTCAGTGATCCACTCGCGAAGGAATGGTTCCGGATTGCGCGCCGATGCGTTGACGGCGTCGCGCCAGCGTCGCGCGACGTCTTTATCGGCTGATTTTCGATTGAACCAATTGAACATGTTCGCCCTATTTTTGACTCCGACCGGGTGTTTCATGGAGGTTGCCAATGGCAGGTTTTCACCTTTATCTCCAGCGCAACTATCAGGAGTTTCCTCATGGCGCGACGTGTCATTCTAGCATCCATAGCGCTCGCGGCGCTCACCACGGCCTGTATTAGCCCGATTCAGGACTATCATGGCTATACCGCGGATGAGGTTCTGCCCCAGAATATCAAGGTTGGGGAAGACACCCGCGCCAGCGTCCTGGCACAGCTTGGCTCGGCGTCTACGGAAAGCGTATTCGATGAGAATACCTGGTTCTACATCACGACCCGGCGCGAGCGCGTTGCCTTCCTGACGCCGCGGACCAAGCAGCGCAGCATCACCGCGATTCGCTTTGGTGAAGACGATGTGGTCGATGAATTGCTGACCTATGATGAAGAAGACGGTCAGGTGATCAATTACGCGTCGCGCGAAACACCGACGCGTGGACGCGAGCTGGGTCTGCTGGAGCAGATCTTCGGAACTGTCGGCGCGGTCGCGCTGCCGCAAACCGACGAACGGACACCGGGCAACCCGACAGGGCGCCGGAACTAGTCCAGTTCACGGAGCGGTTCTGTCGCTCGAAACATACCCATCCAGACCGGGCGCACAGGTGGTCGCATCGCTGCGCGCATAGACATGGACATAATCGACCAGAAGGATTGAGGGATCCGGTGTTTCATCGATGGGCCAGCCACTTCCGAGGGCCAGATTGACGATCGGATACATCGGGTAATCCATCTCGTCCGGCGTCGGGTGGCGCCAGAATTCCTCGCCATTGCGAAAAAAGACGAGCCAGCCTGGCGAGATGTCGACACCATACGTATTGAACTCATTGACCAGAATGTCCGACTCAACGCTCGTCCGTATCCCTTCCGACCACTTTTTGCCTGGCGCTTCATAGTGCAGATGCAGGACGGTATGGAAACGGTCGGTCCGATGCCCGTAATATTCAACCACATCGATCTCGAGCCGAGGGTCGACACTGCCCACCGCGCGCAGGGGCATCAACCAGAAGGCCGGCCAGGTTCCTGGCCCTTCAGGAAACTTCATACGGGTTTCGAAATAGCCATATTGCGTCCCCCAGCCGCGCCCGCGCCGGTCGGCCGCGGCGAGCAATCCGGACCGCCATTTGCCTGTTTGGTCGCGCCAGGCCTTGATCGATAGAATCCCTTGATCCACCGAAAACGGGCCGTCACGCCCGGGATTGGTGAATTGGGCGTCGCCAAAATCCCCCCACCAGGGCGTGTGCGCCGTCCAGCGCGCAAGACCGATCCGATTGGGTGACACGCTCAACCTGTCAAACTCTTCCAGCATGACCGGCACCAGGTCGCAGCCATCGAGCGCTTGAGATGTCGTTGATGTGGAGGTGCAGGCTGTGAGCGTTAGTCCAGCCACAAGCCCCGCGATATGCTTCAAGACATTCATTCTAAACGTCCACCCATAATCTACCCTATTCAGAGAGATAGCGCATTGCGCGTCGCCGTGAAGCGCAGACATAGAAAAACCCGCGCCTGGATTGGCGCGGGTTTTCCGGTTTCGAAAAACGGGGTTGGGTCTAGTGACCACCCGCCAATACAGCCAGCATCAAGAGCGCCACAATATTGGTGATCTTGATCATCGGGTTCACGGCCGGACCAGCGGTATCCTTGTAAGGATCCCCAACCGTGTCCCCGGTCACCGCCGCCTTGTGGGCTTCGGAGCCTTTGCCGCCATGATTGCCATCTTCGATATACTTCTTGGCATTATCCCATGCGCCGCCACCGGAGGGCATTGAGAGCGCCACGAAGAGAGCGGTTACGCTCACCACGAGGAGCATTGCCCCTACGGCTGCCAGAGCTGCAGAAGGTCCAGCAATCCACCAGATCAGGAGGAAGAGGACAATCGGTGACAGGACCGGCAGAAGCGAAGGCACGATCATTTCCTTGATCGCGGCTGAGGTCAGAATGTCGACAGCCTTGCCATAGTTCGGCTTGGACGTGCCTTCCATAATGCCAGGATCATTCTTGAACTGGCTGCGTACTTCTTCAACCACGGCCTGTGCCGCGCGGCCAACGGCCATCATCGACATGCCGCCGAACAGGAAGGGCAGAAGCCCGCCGAACAGAAGTCCGACCACGACATAAGGATTGGCAATCGAGAAATTCACCACGCCAATGCCGTCAAAGAAGCTGCCTTCCGCAGCATTCGCCGCAAAGTATTTCAGGTCTTCATTATAGGCTGCGAACAGAACCAGGGCGCCGAGACCAGCAGAGCCGATGGCATAGCCTTTGGTCACCGCCTTGGTCGTGTTACCGACCGCGTCGAGTGCGTCTGTCGTGTCCCGGACAGAGCTTGGCAGTTCCGCCATTTCCGCGATGCCGCCCGCATTGTCGGTCACCGGACCAAACGCATCGAGCGCAACAATCATCCCGGCTAGCGCCAGCATGGTTGTGGTGGCGATCGCAATGCCGAACAGGCCTGCCAGATTGAAGGTCAAGATGATGCCGGCCATGATCGTAATGGCTGGCAGCGCAGTCGATTCCAGCGACACAGCCAGCCCCTGGATCACGTTCGTGCCGTGGCCTGAAGCCGAGGCCTCAGCAACCGATTTCACCGGCCGATAATCCACGCCGGTATAGTATTCCGTGACAACCACGATGAGCGCAGTCACGACCAGGCCAGCGACACCGCAATAGAACAGGTCGAGTCCCGTCACCACAGCTGCGCCGGTCCCGGCAGAATTCAACAAGCCGAGCGCAGCGCCTGCACCCGCAAGTTCGCCAAACCCGTTGGGCAAAGCGTACTGGACGGCGATGGCCAGCCCGCCAATGGTCAACACACCGGTTACAATCAGGCCCTTGTAAAGCGCCCACATGATATTCGTGGAGCCTTCGCCGAGGCGAACAAAGAAGGTGCCGATGACCGAGGCGACAATACAAACCGCACAAATCGCCAGCGGGAATAACAGGATGCTGCCAAGATAGTCTGTGCCGGCGAAGTAAATCGCGCTGAGCACCATGGTCGCAACAATTGTCACCGCATAGGTTTCGAACAAGTCAGCCGCCATACCCGCACAGTCACCGACATTGTCGCCGACATTGTCGGCAATGGTCGCGGCATTGCGAGGATCATCCTCAGGGATACCGGCTTCCACCTTGCCGACCATATCGCCGCCGACATCTGCGCCCTTGGTGAAAATACCGCCACCAAGACGGGCAAAGATCGAGATCAATGAGGCGCCAAAGCCAAGGGCCACCAGGCCATCAACGACTTTCCGGCTGCCTTCATCATAGCCAACGGCGCCCACAAGCAGGCCGTAATAAGCAACGACGCCGAGCAGAGCCAGGCCAACCACGAGCAAACCCGTCACAGCACCTGATTTGAACGCCATGGACAGGCCGCCTTGCAGCGATGTGCTGGCTGCCTGTGTGGTCCGGACGTTTGCCTGAACCGAAACTTTCATGCCGATAAAGCCGGCTGCACCGGACAAGACCGCGCCAATGACAAATCCAAGCGGAACTTCCCAATTCCGGAACAGGATGGCCAGAACCACAACAACCCCGACGCCAACATAGGCAATGGTTGTGTATTGGCGTTTCAAATAGGCATTCGCGCCTTCCTGAATCGCTTCTGCGATCTCTTTCATGCGGTCATTGCCCGCATCTGCTTTCATGATGGACTGACTTTGAAGCCAGCCAAAGCCAATCGCGAGCACAGCCGCGACTAAGGCTATCCAGAACCAAAGGGTCATATTTGCCCTACCTCCCTAAATGCACGGAGCACTCCTCGCCCCGATATTCGTGTTTGTGGTGTATGACTGCAACAGCCACAGCGCCTTCGCAAGGGTTATCCCGCTCAGCGCGAATTGGAATTCTACAATTAGTCTAATGCTCAAACCCAAGGGTTGAGGGAGTGTTAACAGCAACGCCTCGGTGGGAGAGCTGCAATCCTGGCCCGGGTATGAGCTGTCCGATCGCTGTGAAACCCGGAATGGCGGTGTCAGATTCGGCGCTGATCAGGGCGCGATAATCATCGCCGGGCACACATTGCGCGATAATTTCTTCAATATTTTCTGATGCTTGCGCCAATGGAACAGATTCCAGCTGGAGTTGCACACCACAGCCCGATGCAGCGCCCAATCGCGCGGCATCCATCAACAATCCATCTGAGATATCCATACTGGCCGTCGCAAACTCGGCGATCACCCCCGCCGCCGCAATCGGGCTGATTTGAGGCACGCGATAGCGGCGGACCAGATCTGGCGAACCGCCTTTTTTTGCAGCTCGCAGGCCCAGCCCGCCCCAGCCGATTTCGCCATTGATGAACAGGGTTTGCCCCGCCACCCCGCCGGACCGGCGCACCGGTCCATCGCGCAGGCAACGTCCCGTCAAGGTCAGGGTCAGGGTCAACGGGCCAGATGTGCCCACCAGATCGCCACCGATCAGTGCGATTTCAAACGTCTCGAGATCCCGCCCAATCCCCTGCATCAGGGCTGAAAACTCTGCTTCATCCCCATTTTCGGGCCAGGCGACCGATAAGAGCGCTTCGACTGGCTCTGCGCCTTTGGCGATGATGTCGGACGCATTCACGCGCACCAGTTTCTGGCCCACGGTATCCAGCGGATCAGCCGCCAGAAAATGCGTGCACTGGGTCAGGGTATCCATGCTCACAATGGTCGGACCGTCGGCCGAGACGATCGCGACATCATCCAGCAAGCCAGCCGCGCCCGGAGCGTGAACCAGGGGTGCAATGTAGCGTTGGATCCAGTCAGATTCGCGCATCAGGCCTCCGAAACCGGACTAAGACCTAAGCTTCCTCGGGCCGCAAGTCTTTCGAGACATTGTCGAGCACGGCATTGACGAAATTCGCTTCGGTCTTGTCAAAGAAATCGTGCGCCAGGGAGACATATTCATCCAGCAGAATCCGCCGCGACAATTCCTGGTGTGCGACGAGCTCCGCCGTCGCCGCGCGCAAAATGGACCGCGTCGTGGAATCCAGGCGGGAGAGTTTCCAGCCCTTTGACAGACGCGCCAGAATGGCGGTGTCGACCGTCGTCTGATGTTCAATCGTTGCGTTGACGATAGACTTGAACAGGTCCGGATCAGCCTCTTCAACCGGATCCTCGTCCGGGCCGAGACCAAGGCGATCATCCATCAAATCGCGGATGGCAGCTTTGCCGCTCTGACCGGTCTGCTCCATTTGATACAGCGCCTGCACCGCGGCCAGGCGGGCTCCGGCGCGGCGGGCGCGGATCACTTCAAATGGGATTTTCTGTTCGCTCATCGCGGGTCCTTTGCCACCAGTGGCCACAAAAGGCCATGCCCTTTGGACGTTCGGACTGCGTTTCGCGACGCAGCGCTAGCGCACGAACTTCTTGCGCAGTTTCAGCATTTCGAGACACGCCACCGCGGCGTCCTTGCCTTTATTCTTTTGCGCGCGTTCGGCACGGGCGAGGGCCTGGGCTTCATTCTCGACCGTGAGGATGCCATAGCCGATCGCCAGGCGCCGATCTGTGGTCAGGAACATCAGGCCTTTGGCGCTTTCACCGCAGACATAATCATAATGCGAGGTCTCGCCGCGGATGACACAGCCGAGAGCGATATAGCCATCATATCTCGCGCTATCGGCCGCCATGGCGATGGCGCCCGGAACTTCAAATGCACCTGGAACCATGATGGTTTCAATTTCACAGGGCTCACCCGAGGCTTCGAGGGCTTCGCGGGCGCCCTTCTCGAGCTCTTCCGAGATATGCGCATAATAGGGAGAGTTGACGATGAGAATACGGTGCATCGGGTCTAGTCCTTGTCTGAGAGCGGTCGCCAGCCTTCAATGGTCAGGCCATAGCCGTCGAGGCCGGCAACCCGCGTGGGTTCCGTGTCAGAGAGATAAATCATTTTTCGTACGCCCAATTCGCGCAGGATTTGCGCACCAACGCCATACTCACGCAGCGGCGCATGGGCATCCTTGGGATCGGACGATTTCATGCCAAGACGTTCTGCCAGGGCGTTCGGGCGCATCGTGTTGACGAAGACGACCACGCCCGGCTCTTCCGCGTCCGCAATAATCTTCATGGCCCGTTCGACCAGGCCTTCGCGCGGGCCTTTTTCTCCGAGAATATCGGACAGAACATCTGTTCGGTGAACCCGGACAATGGTGGTGCTATCGCGCTCAATCTCGCCATGAACAATGGCAATGTGTTCGCTATTGTCGATCGCATTGCGGAAAATCACGGTCTTGAACCCAACGCCATAGGCGCTTTCCAGATCCGACTCGACGCGGCGTTCGAGATAGCGGTCATGGTTGCGACGATACTCGATCAGGTCGGCAATCGTACCGATCTTCAAGCCATGCAGCTGTGCGAAGGAGACGAGCTCCGGCAGACGCGCCATGGAGCCATCATCATTCATGATCTCGCAAATCACACCGGCTGGAAACAGGCCTGCCATGCGCGAAATGTCGACGGCGGCCTCGGTATGACCTGCCCGGACGAGCGTGCCGCCATCCTTGGCGATTAACGGGAATACGTGGCCTGGCGAGACGATATCATCGGCGTCACACATGGGATCAATGGCGACCTGTACTGTGTGGCTGCGATCATGCGCTGAAATACCCGTTGTCACGCCCTCGGCCGCTTCGATCGAAACGGTAAAGGCGGTGCCCATGCTCTCGCGGTTCTCGCGGGCCATCATGTCGAGATTGAGGGCGCGTCCGCGTTCGCCGGTCATTGCAAGACAAATCAAGCCACGACCATATTTGGCCATGAAATTGATCGCTTCGGGCGTACCGAAACTGGCAGGAATGATCAGATCACCCTCATTCTCGCGATCCTCAGCATCGACCAGGATATACATTTTGCCATTGCGCGCATCTTCGATGATCTCATCGATACTGGAAATTGCGGCGGAGAAGTCTTCAGCCATTTTTGGCTCCTTGCGGATCATGCGGGACAGGCGCGTCCGCGCCGATCATGCGTGCGACGTAACGCGCCAGCATGTCGATCTCAAGATTGACCTGGGCGCCGGGCTGCAATTCGCGCAGGGTTGTCACCTCCCAGGTATGCGGAATAATCGCCACCTGAAAGTCGCCATTCGGCAAGGCGTCTGCCACGGTCAGGGACACGCCATTAATTGCGGCTGAGCCTTTCTTGGCGAAATATTTCGCGATCTCTGCCGGTGGTCGGATCGTGATCCGGTAACTCTGGCCTTCTGGCTCGACGGAGACGATTTCACCGACGCCATCAACATGGCCGAAGACAAAATGTCCGCCCAGTTCCTGACCCAGTTTCAAGCTCTGCTCGAGATTGACCTCACTGCCTTCCTGCCAGTCGCCCAGCACGGTAAGCGACAAGGTTTCCGGCACCGCCTCGACGGCGAACCAGCTGCCATCGCCCTGCGCGCCAAAGTCGACGACCGTGAGACAGACCCCGGCATGCATGATCGAGGCGCCCATTTCGATACTCTCGACCGGATAAGCGCAAGAGACCTCAAAGCGGCGCAAGCCGTTGCGATCTTCCGCCTTGCGGATGGTGCCGACATCAGTGACCAGACCCGTGAACATGCTCAATCCTTTTAAAGCTTCCCTCATTTAAGGGAATTGTTGGTAATCCCAAGTGCTATCCCCACGGCAATGGTGACGCTGTGTAGCAGTAGACTGATGCTTCCCTGACGCGAGTCACAACAATCGTATGCTGCGGATTCGGTATTTCGTTGCCAAGTCCCACTGATCATTGCAGGCTAATAGCGTTCAGCGCGAACACGATCATAAGCCGCTTGGGTGAGCGGACCGTCGCGCCTGGAATATGAGGGACGCATAATGAGTAAACCAATGACTTGCCCATGGGCAAATCTCGCCGCCGGTGTCAGTGCATTTGCGCTACTGACCGCCTGTGGCGGCGGCGCTAACACACCGGAACGCTTTGACCGCGACGATATCAGCACCACGGGGACGGTGACCGAAATCGATGGCGGGATCAATATTGACGGGCCTGTCACCATCCAGCTTGAAGATGAGTCGACGTTCGAGATTGATGATTCCGACCTGGATATGCTGTTCGACGAAGCTGGAAAGCTAATCGATGTCAGCGGTGAAGCATCGCTGGAAGGCGAATTGACAGACACGCTGACCGTGACCTCACGGGTCAGAACAGAAGTCGGCTTCCGCACGGGCACTGAAATCAACGCGGATCCAGACTTTGGCATTCAGCTGCTGGAAGACCGCGACTATCTCGTTTTCTATCTTGGCGGCGATGCGAATTTGCAAATCGAGAACCGCCAAACGCCCGGCACTTTTGAGGACATCACCCTCTCTTCACCGCTCGACTCGAAGGCCTTCATTCTGGTCGATCCGCGCGATCCGATGAGCTATCGGTTTGGGTCGACCGCGCTGGTCGCCTCTTATGGCTGGGGTGAATCGACCGACGGTCTGTTGCCCTTTTCGCCAAGGCTAGATTTCGGCGAATTGGATAGCTTCACCGGGCACAGGCTGGAGAACGGCGCGATGGGCATTGGGTTCAAGGTCTTTGACTTCTTTGAAATTGAAGGCACACGCGTGATCAAGGACCCTCAGTTCAGCGACATTAACTGGGACGACCCGTTCGCATCGAAAATCGAGGCCAAAGCCGGAATCAATGGCGGGCTCGACTTTTCCTTCGGTGTGCTGGGCATTGGCGTGTTCGCCTTCGATCTGGTCGACACAAGCGGCACGATCGATCTCGGCTTTGATCGTCAACAGGCCGCCTTTGACCTCCGCATCCAACCGGATGTCAGCTGGGTGCCTGACTGGTTCCATTTCGTGCCCGAGACCGAGGCAACCGGACGCCTGTTCGTGAATGGAGATACGAGCTTCGCCCTGGATCTGACCAGCCGCTACAAGAGCACGATTCCGGAAGCCAATCTCGCCGGGACGATGTCCGTCGACAATGAGTCCACCACCCTGACCGGGACGACCCTCAATGCGGGTCAGACCCTGGAAGCGTCGATCACGTTTGAAAATGAGCGTACCACGGGGCGGGTCAGCTTTCCGGAGGAATTTGTCGACGAGATTCATGGCCAGGTCCGACTCGAAGTCGACAATATGATGAATGGCGCCGAGGACAAAGTGGCGGCGCTGGAGGATGCCAAAACCAATTATGAATTCGAAGCCAGCTTGCGGGGGTTGCGGCCGCAGCTTCCCGTCATTGCCGACTCGGTGACAACTTTGCTCGATTCGCTGCCGGACACGGTGGAGAATGCCGCCGAGACCCAGACGCGTAACTATATCAACAATACCTGCCGAACCGTCGCGGTCAGAGTGTGCTTGAGAAATGTCCTGCCCCGCGGCACCCAAAACAGCATCGTCGCCTCTGCCGGCACGAATGCACGCGAAGAAGTCGTGGACGCGATTGAAACCCCTAAAGAAGTGATGGCCGAGTTGAAGAAACAGGCCCTGGAAGGCGATGATGACGCCTTGCGCAGTGCCCTGAAAAACGCGCTCACGAAAGCGTATGAGCAACGCAATCTGTCCCGGGAGATCAGCATCGAGCATGATTTCGGCGGCGTCTTCGGACGGCGTACAATTTATACAACGACGGTGCAAAGACAGATCATGAATGCGGCACAGCAGAAAACCATTCTGGATGCGCGCGACTATGTCGATTACATCCCAGCCGCCAGCCAGACCTATCTCCAGGCGCAGGCCATTATCGATGCCATCCCGGCAAATGAAGTGCTGAAAAATGTCAAAGATCAGGTCGATGACAGTTTCGATGCCGTGCCCAGTATTGGCGGCGTTGGTTACATTGCCGAGGCTGGCACCTATCGCGGCTTCCTGACCATTGGTGGCACTGATTATGATGTCGGGTTCAATGTGCTTGATCCGGTTGCGCTCAGCAAAGGTGTGGCCGAGCTGATCGTTCTACATATGGCCAATGCGTCGTGATCGCGCTCAGGCGCGTTGGTAGCTTGTCAGCACATCGCCATCAATCGACTGCGCCGTGGTGACCCGCCAGCGCGGCGCCGAAGCCATTTCATCGAGCCCAAGGGCGGCGATGGCCGGCAATCCGTCCCCGCCAATCAGGATCGGCGCGCGAAACCATTCAATCGTATCGACGAGTCCGGCCTGAATGAAGCTCGCCGCAAGTTGTCCGCCCCCTTCGAGAAAGACCTTGTTCAGCCCTTCCACCGCACAGCGATCCAGCAAGCGCTTGGGCGAGACTTTGCCATCTGTCCCCGGCACGGTCCAAATTTCCGGCTGGTCGGACAGCACGTCCGCCGGATAGCCCTTGGCTTCCACGGCGCTGGCCAGGACAACCTTGCCCAGTCCCTGCGACGTCAGCAGTCTGGCATGCTGCGGCGTGCGCAGCGAGCTGTCGGCAACGATGCGCACGGGTTGCTGTGCAGGCGGCGGCACGGTGCGGGCGGTCAGGAGCGGATCATCTGCAAGCACGGTTCCCACCCCGACCAGGACCGCATCATGCGCCGCCCGCATTTCATGCACGCGGGCACGACTTTCAGATCCGGTAATCCACTGACTGACCCCATTTGACAGCGCGATACGACCGTCCATGCTGGTGGCAATCTTCAGGGTGACTTGTGGTCGAGACATTCCGGCTCAGTCCTCGTCAAACTCGGATTGTTTGATAAAGGCGGCAAAGTCCGATGGCGCATCAAAATCGCGATAGACGCTGGCATAGCGGACATAGCCGACCGGATCGACCACGCGCAGGCTCTCCATAGCAAGTTCGCCAATATCCTGCGAGGCCACTTCAGTTTCCCCGCTGCTTTCAAGCTTGCGCGCGATCGCGGATACGATCTGATCGATTTGCTCCGTGGAGACCGGGCGTTTGCGCAGAGCGATTCCGATGACGCGCGCCAGTTTTTCGCGTTCAAACGGCACGCGCTTGCCGTCTCGTTTCACGACCGTGATCTCGCGCAATTGCACCCGTTCAAATGTCGTAAATCGGGCGCCGCAATTATCGCAGCCCCGGCGTCGGCGCACAGCGGTATTATCTTCTGCGGGGCGGCTATCCTTGACCGCCGTATTTTCAGATCCGCAGAAGGGACAGCGCAAACGCCTAGGCTCCTAACCCATTATAAATCGGGAACTTAGCTGTCATCTTTTCAACTTCTGCGCGAACTTTCGATTCCGTTGCTGCGCTGTCGCCGCTGGCGACGGCATCAACGACTTCGCCGATCCATTTTCCGACCTGTGAAAACTCTTCCACACCGAATCCGCGCGTGGTCCCCGCCGGCGATCCGACACGGATGCCGCTGGTCACCATGGGTTTTTCCGGATCAAATGGCACGCCATTCTTGTTGCAGGTGATGTAAGCCCGCTCCAGTGCGTGCTCGGCATCGCGCCCGGTCACGCCTTTGGGGCGCAAATCGATCAAAGCGACATGCGTATCCGTCCCGCCAGAAACGAGGTCCAGTCCGCTATCCTTAGCCGCCTGCGCCATGGCTTTCGCGTTATCGATAACGTCGGCCGCATATTGTTTGAATTCCGGCGTCAGCGCCTCACCAAAGGCGACGGCCTTGCCGGCAATCACGTGCATGAGTGGCCCGCCCTGGATGCCGGGGAAGACGGCGGAATTCACCTTTTTGGAAATGTCGGCATCATTGGTCAGCACCATGCCGCCGCGCGGACCACGCAAAGTCTTGTGCGTCGTGGTCGTGGCGACGTGACAATGGTCGAGCGGATTGGGGTGCGCCTTGCCTGCCACCAGTCCGGCAAAATGCGCCATGTCGACCAGGAAGAAAGCGCCCACCGAATCGGCGATGGCGCGGAATTTCGCAAAATCGATCTGGCGCGGATAGGCGGACCCGCCGGCAATAATCAGTTTCGGCTTATGCTCTTTCGCCAGCGCTTCCACCTGATCAAAATCGATCAAGTGATCATCGGCGCGCACGCCATATTGGATGGCATTGAACCATTTGCCTGACTGGTTTGGCCGTGCGCCATGCGTCAGGTGACCGCCGGCATCGAGACTCATGCCCAGGATGGTGTCGCCGGGCTGTAGCAGTGCCTGAAACACGGCCTGGTTGGCCTGCGATCCGGAATTGGGCTGGACATTGGCAAATGCACACTCGAACAGGGCTTTCGCGCGGTCGCGCGCCAGATCCTCGACCAGGTCAACATATTCGCACCCGCCATAATAGCGTCGCCCCGGATACCCTTCGGCATATTTGTTCGTCAGCACGGTTCCTTGCGCCTCAAGCACGGCCTGGGAGGCGATATTTTCAGACGCAATCAGCTCGATCTGATATTGCTGGCGTGTCTGTTCCTTGGCAATCGCGGCAAAAACGTCAGCGTCGCGATCGGCGAGCGCTTCGGAGAAGAATGTGGCGGTGTCAAACCGGGATGGAAGGCTGGTATCGGGCATGGCGTGATTCCTAAAGCTCGAGTTCATGTACGGTGAGTGCCAGCGCCTCGCAAGCCGTCAATTTCGCCCTCTGTGTCGCACACGCTATGCGAAAACTATTTGCTATATTTACAACCAAACTTGAATTCTTACCCGAATTCATGTTTTACATGGCAACAATCTCGTCTTCAGAACGGGTAAACATATAAAATACAAGAGCTAAAACATGACCAATCACTCGAAAGCAGAGTTGCTCGAGATGACGACGGATATCGTCTCGTCCTTCGTGGCGAATAATCCTGTCCCGACGGGGGGACTTCCAGACCTCCTCAAAACCGTTCACGAGACCGTTCACGCCCTGGCCAGTGATGAACCCGTCGCTGCGCCGCGCCCGGACCCGGCGGTTCCGATCTCAAAATCAATCACACCAGATCATATCATCTGCCTTGAGGATGGCCGCAAACTGAAAATGCTAAAACGCTATCTGCGCTCACGCTATGATTTGACGCCAGATGAATATCGCGCCCGCTGGGGTTTGCCGAGCGATTACCCGATGGTAGCGCCCAACTATGCCAAGAAGCGATCGGCTTTCGCCAAGGAAATCGGCCTCGGACGCAAGCGCGCGGGGTAATTAGAAACTTAGTGCAATAACCAAAAAGGCGCGTCTCATTGGCCGCGCCTTTTCTTGCTTCAGATGTTTTTGATCAAGCGGCCTGTTCGTCCAGACCCAGCTGTTTCCAGACGGCCAGGATTGCGGTCAGCAGATCATCCATCATTTCTTCGGTGTGGACCGGGCCCGGTGTGAACCGCAGACGCTCTGTTCCCTTGGGAACGGTGGGGTAATTGATTGGCTGGACATAGATTCCAAAATCGAACAGCAGCGTGTCGGACAACGCCTTGCACTTTTCCGGGTCACCGACCAGTAGCGGAACAATATGGGTCTCGCTCTCGATCAAGGGCAGTCCGGCATTCCGGAACTTCTGCTTCAGCAGCTCCGCTCGCGCCTGATGGGTTAAGCGCAGCGCGCGCCCTTCATCTGTACGCAGCTTGCGGATGCTGGCCAACGCACCTGCCGCCATGACCGGACAGGTTGATGTTGTAAAGATAAAGCCGGATGCCGTTGATCGAATGGCGTCAATCATCGTCTCGTGCGCTGCGATATAGCCGCCCATGACGCCATACGCCTTGCCAAGCGTGCCTTCGATAATATCGACGCGATGCATGACATCGTCGCGCTGCGCCACCCCCGCACCTTCATCGCCATACATGCCGACCGCATGCACTTCATCGAGATAGGTCAACGCTTCAAACTCATCGGCAAGATCACAAATCGCCTCGATCGGTCCGATATCGCCATCCATGGAATAGACGCTTTCAAAGGCGATCACTTTTGGACGCGCTGGATCATCATTCTCCATGAGGGCGCGCAAGTGCTCGACATCATTGTGACGGAAGACGCGATAGTCCGCTTGTGAGCGCCGGATGCCTTCAATCATCGACGCGTGGTTCAACGCATCTGAATAAATGATCAGGCCGGGCAGGATCTTGCCCAGGGTCGACAGGGTTGCATCATTCGACACATAGCCAGAGGTGAACAGAAGCGCACCTGACTTGCCGTGCAGGTCTGCAAGTTCTTTTTCCAGGTCGACATGATAGCGCGTGGTGCCGGATATATTGCGTGTGCCGCCAGACCCTGCACCGAAACTGTCAATCGCTTCATGCATGGCATTGGTGACATCATCGTCCTGACCCATGCCCAGATAGTCGTTTGAACACCAGACAATGATTTCACGCTCGCCATGTTCAAAGCGAGCCGTCGCCTTCGGAAATTCGCCCCTATGCCGATGCAGATCAACAAATACGCGATACCGACCCTCACTGTGGATGGTATCCAACGCATTCTCAAAGGCTTTCAAATGTTTCATGGCAACTTCAATCCGTAACCGTTCGACCGCGATGTAAGGGCAATCCCTCAGATTTGAAACGGTATGAAAGGACGCACTAGTGTAAAATCCTATACGGGAGAACCCGTATAAAGGATTTCTCTAGGCCCCATAGCCTGGACTTTCACGGTCCAGTTTCCGCAGCAGTCCTGGCCAGGCGAGCATATTAGCGAGTGTTTTGGTCCCTTCAGGATTAGACTGACTCTTGACCACATCCTGCACGTCCTGCGACGGAATGACCATGTTTTCACGTCCAGCGGTCAAGGCCCGCACTTGCATGGAACAGGCGCGCTCGAACAGGAACATCCGCAAAAAACACTCCGCAGCGGTCCCGCCAACGGTCAGCGTGCCGTGATTGTAAAGCAGCATATTGTTCTTTTTGCCCATATCAGCGACCAACCGCTCACGTTCACCATGGTCGAGGGCGACGCCTTCATATTCGTGGAAAGCAAGGTCATGGCGGATCAACATCCCGGTTTGCGACAGGGGCAGCAAGCCTTCCTTATTGCAGGACACCGCGACGCCATCATCCGTGTGCAAATGCATGACGACATGCGCATCATCGCGCGCCGCGTGGATTGCAGAATGGATCGTGAAGCCAGCCGGATTGATGAAGTACGGTGTTTCCTGCACGACATTGCCATCCAGATCGACCTTGACCAGCGATGAGGCCGTGATCTCCTCAAAGAACATGCCATAGGGGTTGATCAGAAAGTGATGATCGGGCCCCGGCACGCGGTGGGAGATATGCGTAAAGATCATATCGGTCCAGCCATACAGCGCCGTCAGGCGATACATCGCGGCGAGATCAACGCGCGTTTTCCATTCTTCTTCACTGACCTGACCTTTCAGGCTGGTGATCTGCATTCCGTCTGCCATTTCGAGTCTCCCGGATTATGTTTGTGATGACAGTACAGGGAAGCTTCCGTTTGGGCAATTCATGCGGGTGCTTGACCCCGCGTTCGATGCCACCGACATAGGGACCCGATGACGACCTGTATTGCATTCAGCGCCTCAAAGCGCCCCGAGGCCCAGGAAGCTCTGCGTCGGCTGACGCAGAAATACGGGCAATATGAAGAAGACAAGGCCGATGTGATTGTCGCGCTTGGCGGCGATGGTGCGATGCTGGATGCGATGCGGCGCCGATTTGGCGACCATAAGCCCGTCTATGGCATGAATCGCGGCACCGTCGGCTTTCTGATGAATGAGTATGACGAGGACGACCTGATTGCGCGCATCGATCGGGCTGAACGGGCCACCGTCAGCCCGTTGCGGATGATGGTGACGGACATTCACGATCAGACCCATGACCGCCTCGCGATTAATGAAGTCTCCCTGTTGCGGCAGACGGCGCAAACCGCGAAACTTCGCATCATCGTGGATGGTAAGGAACGGCTCGCCGCCCTGTCCTGCGATGGCATCATGGTGGCCACGCCGGCCGGATCGACGGCGTATAATCTGTCAGCTCATGGTCCGATCCTGCCAATTGGCGCCAATCTGCTGGCCCTGACCCCGGTCAGCGCCTTTCGCCCGCGACGCTGGCGCGGCGCCCTGCTCCGACAGGATGCGCGGGTCGATATCGATATCATTGCCCCGGAACGACGGCCGGTGGCCGCGGCTGCCGACAATCAGGAAGTGCGGGACGTGACGCGCGTGTCCATTCATGCCGACCGTTCGCAGCATCTGACCATGCTGTTTGACCCGGGCCATGCGCTGGACGAGCGCATCCTGCGTGAACAGTTCGCGTTCTGATATTAACCAGTTTCCTGTTTTCGTTCAGGCGTTTGTTAAGCCTAATCTGATACACAGTGAATATGGTTAAGTCGCTATTCAAAATGTTCAAATCGCCAAATTCTGGCAAGGAACTCCTCACCGAGCTCGACATTTCGCGCGTCGTTGGGGCATCGGAAGAGGCTGAAAACAGCCCTGAACAAGACTCTGTTGAAGAAACAGATCGGGAGTCGAACATCGAAGTCTGGAAACAGAACGATCTGGATCTCCTGCAAATGACCTGGCTGGCGGCCTGCGACAGTCCCGAGAATGAAGAGTCCGGGACAGCTTTCCGCAATGCATTGCACAACCTTCATGGGGCATCTGGGTCCTATGGCGGCGGCGCGTTGACCCGTCTGACCGGCGCATTACATCAATTGGTCTCTGGCGTCGAAGATCTTCACGTTGAGGCGGCGCTGATAAATTTGCACGTTCAGGCGTGTCGCGCGACCTGTTTTGGGGACAGTGCTGAGGACGTCGCGGACGCGGTCTGTGAAGCCCTTGAATATCAGGTCGGCATGCGTCTGATTGGCTAAGGTGGCCGGGGGTCTATCCGACCCCCTGAAATCCTTCGACTTCGCGCTTCGGCTTGTCGCCGCGATCAATGCCGAGCAAGAGCACAACCGCTGACGCAACGAAGATGGACGAATAGGTCCCGACAATCACACCAAAGATAAGCGCGAAACTCATTCCGCGCAGAACCGGTCCGCCGAACACGAAAATCGACAATAGGGCCAGGAGTGTGGTGCCCGATGTCAGAAGCGTCCGGGACATGGTCGCATTGATCGCCAGATCGACCACTTTGGACAATTCAAGCTTCTTGTATTTGCGCGCCTCTTCCCGCACGCGGTCGAAGACGATCACCGTATCGTTCATTGAGTAACCGACAATCGTCAAAAGCGCCGCGATGGTCGCCAGATTGAACTCAAATCCGGTCAGCGCGAACATGCCCATGGTCAGGATCACATCGTGAAACAGCGCGGCGACCGCGCCCAGGGCATATTGCCATTGGAAGCGGAACGAGATGTAGACCATCATCAGGGCCAAGGCGACCGTCAGGGCGATGATACCGGACCGGAACAACTCACCAGAGACTTTCGGCCCCACAGAGGCTTCTGATCGCAAATTGAAACGGTCCGCCCCGACCAGATCGCGCAAGGCGGCGCTCACGACATCGCCAGCCCTGTTCTGGGCTTCGTCCGGCGTTTCGTCGCCCACGGGCGGTTGCGGTTCAAATCGGATGACGGCAATTTCAGGCGCATTCGGTCCAGTGCCACGGGCCGAATTGACCTGAACATCGCCGGTGACCAATCCGGTCACCGTGGCGCGGATCTGGTCCGCGGTGACATCCTCGGGTTTATCAATTTCGATCACAGCTCCACCCGCGAAATCGATCCCCAGATTGAGGCCCCGCGTCCCCAGCGTGGCCGCCGATGCCAGCAAGGCGACAACAGAGATCACCAAGGCGATCATGCGAAAGCTCATGAAAGAAACTTTGGTTTTCTCAGGCCATAAACGAAGCAGCATAAATCTATTCCTTGCCTACATTGCCAGCCGCTTGGGGCGGAATGTGCGGAGATAAAGAACGGTAAACCAGCGGGTCACGACGAAGGCCGTAAACACCGAGGTCAAAATCCCAATGGCGAGCGTGACCGCGAAGCCTTTCACTGGCCCGGACCCGACCATGTACAGGATCGACGCGGCGATAAAGGTGGTAATATTGGCGTCGAGAATCGCGGACAAAGCCCGCTCATACCCAGCTTGGATGGCCGTTGCCGGCGATCGCCCATTTGCCTGTTCCTCGCGTATGCGCTCGAAGACGATCACATTGGCATCCACGGCCATACCAATAGTCAGGATGATCCCGGCAATTCCGGGCAGCGTCAGCGTCGCGCCAAATCCGGACAGGGCGCCGATAATCATGACAATATTTGCCATCAGAGAGCCGACAGCAAAGCCGCCGACTAACCCATAAGCGAGCACCATGAAGACGCCCACCAAAGCCAGACCAATCATACTCGCACGGGAGCCCGCGGCGATGGATTCCGCACCAAGTGTTGGTCCGACGGTTCGCTCATCCAGGAAATTCAGCTTCGCGGGCAATTCGCCCGCCTCGATGATTGCGGCGAGGTCTTCAGCTTCTTCGATCGTGAACCGGCCTTCAATGATCACATTGCCGCCCGGAATGGGGCTGCGAATGGTTGGAGAGGACATGGAGGTTCCGTCCAGGACGATGGCGAAATTGCGATTAATATTGCTACGCGTCAGATTGTAGAATTTGGTCGCAGCGGATGAGTTCAATCGGAAGCAAACG
>ERZ1740059.510-NODE-510-length-20446-cov-9.737629_pt1 | contig 20446 bp, 18 predicted proteins | sample MGYA00581744_ERZ1740059 | MGnify/ENA primary metagenome ERZ1740059 (study PRJEB43018, sample SAMN04849738) | marine metagenome | isolation source: floating plastic debris | place: Pacific Ocean | collected 2008-08-28 | study: EMG produced TPA metagenomics assembly... | reverse complement strand
AATTAAAGAAAAGCCGTCCTTAAAGGACGGGGCTTTAAACCCAATTTTTCGGTAATAACGATTCTAATTCTTCTGGAACTCTATATAATTTGATATCTTGCACTACCTTTTGTTCTTGACGGTAATTTATAACCCATCACTGCTCACTGTTAACTGATTCACCTTTTCCACTGTTGCAAAATATAGTTATAAAAAGCTTGTTTATCTACTTTCTCCATGACAGAAACTTTTCTTCCTCCTGGAGATATTTTTGTTCTTCCTTGAGTTTTACCTTCGGTAATAATTTCTGTTTCTATTTCTTTTAATTCAAAAAATTCTGGATGTGCTAAATAAGCTGTTGCTAATACATCCCAAAAATAATAATCTTGGGCAATTACTAAGGCATAACATTGTCCGGCTAAATCTGATATGGGATAGTTTCTTTGTTTACCCATTTTTTTCACAATTTCTGATGTTACCGGCACGTTATTAGTAATATCTAAAGGACACATAATTATTTCAATTTGAGTATCCCATACCTGTGCTACTGAAACTGGATCCCAGTAAGCATTCCACTCTGCTGAACCATCTTGTCCAGGTTGCCAGTTTTTCTCGATGTTTCCTGGTACATTCAATGCTCCTCCCATCCACACAATCCGTCGAATATTGCTTTCAATTCCTGGTGCTTTTTGTAATGCTGTAGCTATATTTGTTAATGGTCCAGTTGCCATTATTGTTACTGGTTCATCAACTGATTGCAGTACTTTTACGGTGAAATCTTCACCGGGTTCTGCTACTATTGGTGTGGCGATCGCTTCTTGTTGATTGAGTATGGGAAAATGATCGACTACAAAGGAATCACGACGGTAAAGATAGGGGAAAGGGTTAATACCGCGTACTTTACTTTCTGCTACTGGAATATTATCAAATCCCATTAAATCCAGAATTTTACGAGTTGCGCTAACTGCCGGTTGTGCATAACAATCAGCGGCAGTTACCACGACACCAAGGGGTTGGACATTATCCATTGTCATCAGCAACATTGTTGCTAAATAATCATCCACACCGCCGTCGTGATCCATTAATACAAGTTGCTTTGACATCACAGGATTTTTTGTAGTAACCTCACTCCTCTCCCCTCTCCGATATTTTGGAGAGGGGGTGTTCAATTAGACTATTTCTATGTAATAGTTACAAACTCCACATGGGAATCGCACCATTCTTCCAACAGTTAGCAGCATCATCTATTAGTATTGTCATATTGCGAAAAATATCTCCTTTGCCAGTGTTCCATGCTACGTTCATGTTATCGATGAGATTGGCAAAATCCACCATCAGGATATTATTATAAGCAGCTTGCTTGATCGCAGCACGCTCGTTTGGTCTGTGGATGGGATATGTTTCTGGATAAACCCCATTATTGTTATTGTGTATTTGGTTATAAACCCATAAAAAACGACCAAAGTGAGAATATTGCCCTAATGACTGTGGATCGTCGCTATCATTTAATATTTGGTATTTTGTAGGGACAGTGAAGTCTGCTTCTTTGTAGGGAGGTGTCGATTTAATATTAGTGGTACTACCTTCTCCTTGTGCGTTAATCAAGGCAATGGCATCTTCTGCTTCTCGAAGATTGCTGATTTTTTGGGAAACACTTGTTGAGGATTCCTCAAAATGCGGAGGTTTTTTAAATACCTCTTGCTGCTTGCTGGTATCCCATTTGAATCTGTTTGCACCAACCATTTCGATTCCATAGAGCAATGCGTCGTACATCTCACCCAGAGTATTGTAGGGATAGTTTGGAGTTGTTGGTTTTTGAGGCTTGTCATCTGGTGCTGTTTCTAATTCTGTGGGTGTTTCGATGTCAAGCATGGTTTGTAATGTCTTCTCATTCAAAGGTCCCAATTTGGCACTTATAAGTTTATAGTGTTTGGTTAGGGGATCGTCTGGCTTGAGGTACTTTAAAATGGTGCCATATTCAGGAATTGTGAAACGTGGTTTGGTGTCAAGGGCTAGACAAAGATTTGCTGCCATTTCCAAGTGCAACATTTCTTCAATGCAGACGCTCAGAATTGCCTTATATATTGGATCTTTGGTGTCTTTAATCGAAGTAAGGGCGGTGAGATAAAAAGGTAAGGTATAAAGTTCTACTGCTACTGCAACCTGTGCGTGTTCTTGTATGAGTTCTTTAGTCCAAGCTTGAGTAGTAACTGTGGCAATCATTAGTGTTCTCTCTCTTTAGGTTTGGGTTTCAAGTCACTGTCATTTAATTGACCTGATTACCTCTATAGATTTACATAACAAAAGAGCAGAAACATATTAGTTTACTTTTTGTATATAATTTTTAATAAAACTTATCTGTTGATTATTAATTATCAATGATATTTAATTATCCGCACTCTAGAAGAGTAGCGGCTCGAATTACAAAGCCTACTTGGGTGGCTAATATAACTTATTAAATCAGCGATCGAGATGTTCTTAAATAACGTCTTGAATTGTATATTATTAAGGAAATTTTCAACTATAAACTAAGAATAAACTATGGATAATACTATTATTAATGAGCCTGCCTTGGTTGCTGAGTTGAAAGAGTTATATATGAAGTATGAGAAAGCTTTATGCACTAACGATACTGCAGTACTAGATAATTTTTTCTGGGATTCGGCGGATGTTGTACGATTTGGATTAAATGAAAATCAATATGGTGCCGAAGATATCCGAGCTTTTCGCAATTCGCGCCCGGGTTTTAAATTAGAAAGGGAAATAATTAATCTGAAAGTTGTTACTTTTGGTGCAGATAGTGCGGCGGTAACTCTGGAATTTCGCCGATTAATCAATGGTGTTGAGCGTCGAGGTAGACAAAGCCAAATGTGGTGTCGTTTTTCTGAAGGTTGGAAAGTTGTTTCTGCTCATGTTTCCTTCTTATGATTAGGATTTACGCAGCTATTTAGATTCCTCCTACTTCCCTTTAAAGGGGGTAAAATACGCAAGATAGATATTTCTCTATAAAATTATTGTTCGCTGGGAGTAAATGGTAAAGAAGAGTGCTGTTGATTTATGAGCAGCTTTCCATCGTCGTCTTGACGGTAGCCAAAAGTATACTCTACTTTAGTTTCTTCACCAGTATGAGCATCCTTAAAAAAGTAGTTTCCCATAGCCATGGCACGCGAGCAATCAAGGCTAATTACTGCGTTTTCAAATCGCACGTTACTCCAGGGTTGAAGGGCAAACCCCCCATCTTCGGAGATATTACCTCCAACAAAGTAGGATAGAGCATCTTCTTCTGTGAGACGAAATTGCTGTTGAGCAGCTTGTGTTGGCTTAAATAAAACGTCACCTTCATCATAAGCATATAGCGTATCAACAGTTTCTTCTGCTACCGCTTGAAAGTCTTCTCCATCTTTTTCTGCCTTGCCGATGGCAACAATTGCCTTACCCCAAGTTTGTTGAGCATCGATCACATCTTCGCGGGTAATACAATTGTCTGAAGCTCTTGAATCATCTGTATTTCTAGCTAAGGCTGCATTCCCAACGTAAATCGCTGTGAAGATGCCTGCTGTAGTCAATGCGGCTAATTTAAATAGTCTCATTCTCTTGTTTAAATTTTTGCCCCTGAAACGAATCTATCAAATTTGGTCAAATTCAAAAAATTTCCAAGTTTGATAACTTAAAGAATAGCTTATTTAATAAATTTGATTTTGATAGCATTTATACAGTCTATAAAAAACATATATAAAGCCCTATACAATCTAGATAAAAACTATAAATAGGAGTTAGGAGTTAGGAGTTGGGAGTTGGGAGTTGGGAGTTGGGAGTTATAGCGTTTTGCGTTCGACTATATAATAAGTAATTAGCCGGATTTGATATGATGTTCCAAAAGCAAATCGAAAGGCTTAATACCGTAAGTATTATTTTTAAATTCAATTATTGGTTATTGAAAAATTAGTTACCGCTGGTGTAGTAGAAGCGATGATTTTTCCTTGGGAGATGACGTAACGGGGTTGATTGCGAGTACGAATAGCATCGTAGTAATTTTGTGCATCTAACACAATTAAAGACGCTGGTTTTCCCACTTCTATCCCATATTTGTCTTCTAAGTGCAATGTCTTGGCTGCATTACTCGTCACCATTTGATAACAGGCATTAACTTCTTCACGCCCTGTCATCTGACAAATATGTACTCCCATATGAGCCACGTCTAACATGCTTCCCGTTCCTAAACTATACCAAGGATCTTGGACGCAATCGTGACCGAAACTAACATTTAAACCATTTTGCCATAGTTCTTTGACTCTGGTGACTCCTCGGCGCTTGGGATAGGTATCTGTACGCCCTTGTAAGGTAATGTTAATTAATGGATTGGCTATAAAATTAATTTTGGCGCGTTGCAGAAAACCCATTAATTTAAAGGCATAAGCATTATTATAAGAACCAAAAGCAGTTGTATGACTTGCCGTAACTAGACTGCCGTTTTGCCTGCGAATAGCCGCAGCAGCAACAACTTCTAAAAATCGCGATTGCTCGTCGTCAATTTCGTCGCAATGGATATCAATTAAACAATTGTATTTTTCTGCTAATTCAAATATACGCTCTACCGAGAGCACTCCATCTTCTCGCGTCAACTCATAATGGGGGATTCCTCCTACCGCATCGGCACCCATTTCTAGGGCTTTTTCCAATAATCTCTCGTTTTGTGAATTGGAGGAAATTCCATCTTGAGGAAATGCAACAACTTGTAATGTCATCCAATCTTTAACTGTATCCCGCAATTCCAATAATGCTTGTAGGGCAATTAACTGTGGCTCGCTGACATCTGCATGGGTTCTGACAAATAATATACCCATGGCTGCTTGCTCTTTTAACATTGTCAGAGCGCGATTTTTTACATCTTCGATTTGTAGTGTTTGTTTGCGATCGCTCCAAATTTGAATTCCTTCAAACAATGTTCCACTTTGATTCCAGCGTGGCTCTCCTGCTGTTAATACGGAATCTAAATGAATGTGCGACTCTACAAAAGGAGGTGAAATTAATTTTGATTCTAAATCGATTTCCTGAGGAGCAGATTCATTGATATTCGCAGAAATTGCGGCAATTTCTCGATCTTTGATGCCAATATCTACAATTTCGCTATCTTCTGTATCAAATGTAATTAATTTACCCTTGCGTAGAACTAAATCGTAAGTATATTCATTCATATAAGCACCCGAGTTTTTCTAAATATTATACGTCGGGTTGGGGAGAGGGGGAGATAAGGGGGTGGGAAGTTTAATTATTAAATATCTTAAGTGTCGGCGAGAGTGAGAGCAAGACAGATGAATTGATAAGTAAAGATTTAGTTAGATGAGGATAGATTTCCAAGGGTAGTGTGTAAATCAATTTTTGAAGGATGGGTGGGGTACTTAATTAACAGGGAAATGCTGGAGAACACAACCGTATATAAATATCGCGCTTATCGTCCATAAAAGCTCTTCTACCATGCATTATCCTGGTATTATCTACCATTAAAATATCGCCTTTTTGCCAATTAATTTCTGCCGTAATTCTTTCCGCAATTTCATTCAGTAATTCGTTGGTAAATTTTGTAAAAGTCTCTACATCTTTTTCAAAGCCTCTGAATAACAATAATCCATGGGACCGATACAGGTTAATAATTGATTCTTTATCTAGATCCAAAATACTAATATTGTTAGTATTTGTAATTTGTTGACCAACGGTTTCTGACAATGACTGTGTAGGTCGTTTTGTAATCAGTTTCATGTTGATTTTTAAGCTATTTTTGGATTTTGATTTGTGCCGACTTACTTAATTTAAAATAGTAATATTAATCAAGCACATCTGGTTCTTGAGCTAAAATCATTTCATAAAGAGATTGAAAACTAAACCATCCGATTTTATCAGAGCCAACTTGGCTATGAGTCAAACGAGCTGTTTCTGGATCTATGTGTACTGGTTTTCCTACAGCCTCAGCCATGAGTTGGGAGTGACAGCAACGATCCATAGCAATAAACCACCATGCAGTCTCGTCTACTGAATTGCCAACAGTTAATAAACCATGATTACGTAATATTATTGCTTTTTTGTCTTCAAGGGTGGCAGCAATGCGATCGCCTTCTGAGGTGTTTAGCACTACTCCAGTGTAGTCTTGGAATAAAGCATGATCTTCATAAAAAGCACAAGCATCTTGAGTCAAAGGATCCAGCAATCTTCCTAGGGTTGACCAAGTTTTTCCATAAAGTGAGTGGGCATGGGCAGCCGCATTCACATCGGCGCGGGCTTGGTGAATTCGGGAATGGATGGCGAAAGCAGCTCTATTTACAGGTCTGTTCCCTTTGACTACTTCACCATTACAATCGACTAGGAGTAAGTCTGATACTCGAATTTGACCAAAGTACATTCCGAATGGGTTAACCCAAAAGCAATCGGGAAATTCTGGATCCCGCACGGTGATATGCCCAGCCACACCTTCATCAAATCCGTAGCGAGCGAATAGGCGAAATGCTACTGCTAACCGCTGTTGGCGATGATATCTTTCGTCTTCTATGCTCTCAAATATAGGTTGTGTTGGAAAGTCTAAGTTTGCCATGATTTGATATATAAAGAAACCTGATAGCGTTGGATTTGTTTTCCTAACTCCTAAGTCTCTCTTGTAAAAATTTATCAAAAGTAATTTTATCAGGTAGCGAAGGTTGTGCGCCGGATTTGGTTGCGGATAAGGCACCTGCGGCGGCACCCCAAACTACAGTTTGACGTAAAGAAAGCCCTTGGGATAATCCTGCTGCTAAACCACCGCTGAAAGCGTCTCCTGCGGCAGTGGTATCTACTGTTTCAACTGAAAATGCTGGTGTAAAAAAGCTTTCGCTAGAAGTGGAGCAATAAACGCCTTTTGCGCCGAGTTTGACGATCGCACATTTTACGCCTTTTTGTAATAAAACTGCGGCTGCTTTTCTTGCTGACTCTTCGTCTGTTACTGGAAAACCCACTAGTTGTGCTGCTTCAACTTCATTTGGTGTCAGAATATCTACTAATGGATAAAGTTCTTCTGGTAACTCCGTCTGTGCTGGTGCGGGGTCGAGAATTACTTTTACTCCTGCTTTTTGTGCTGCTTGTGCTGCTGCAATTACAGAAGAAATAGGAATTTCTAATTGCAATAGCAGTGCTTGTTTTCCAGGTAATAACCGCGACAGTCTTTCTACATCTTCTCCACCAATACGCCCGTTAGCACCGGAAATGACGACAATTTGATTTTCACCTTTATCATCTACGGTAATAATTGCAACACCGGAACTAACTGTTTCGTCGAGGAATATGTTATCTGTTTTTACGCCAGCAGCTTGTAAATAGTTAATGAGTTCTTCACTAAAACCTTGGGTACCGACACGTCCAATAATGTCAGTAGGAATACCTAGTTTAGTGAGTGCTACTGCTTGATTTGCGCCTTTACCACCAGGTGCTTTAAAAAAATTCTTTCCTAACAAGGTTTCACCAGCAATTGGTAAACGAGGTGCTGTTGCTACTAAGTCTATATTAATGCTACCAAAAACGATAATACTCATAAGGATTTTCTATTTTTAATGTTCGATTTTGGATTATAATTTCAGATTGACCAAGATTAGATATCGAATTTTAACAACGGACATATTAGTTATTCGGGGAACTTTCAAATATATTGTATTGTCAATTATACGAGACTTAACTTTTCGCAATATTTCAGTTTATCATCTTTGTAGTTATTCAAAACTGATTGTAATTATTTCCGATTCATGTGAGTGGATAAAGTCGAATTAATTAATTGTTGCATCTTAAATTTTAGCTAGTATACTTAGTATTTTAAGTGGGAATCATCTGTTACACTCATGAAAAAATTATTTGTAGCGAGTTCAATTTTTCTAGTATTCGCCGGATGGGGATTGGAGCAAAATTTAAAAGGTGTAAATGCTCAAACGGCTCCTTTAGTAATTCAAACTCAAAAGCAAACTACTAAAACTAAGGTTGCTGAAATACCTCAACTAAAGGTAATTAGTACTGGAACTGGAGATAAAGAAAAACTACGTTTTAAATCGAAAGTTGGTACGAAGCAAACTATAAATGTCACCTTAACTAAAGACACATTAATGTCTATCGGTGAGTTTAAAATGCCTAGAGCAAATTTACCAAATTATATTATAACTTTAGACTCTACTGTTACAAAAGTAGAACCGAATGGAGATATTCATTATGATATTGAATATTCTGATGTAAAAATTCAAGGTGATGCTGAAACTCCTCCGCAATTAATTAAAGTTATTAGCAAACAAATAGGACAACTAGAAAATTTTAAAGGTTCTGGTATCATCGATAATCAGGGAAGAAGCAAGAAAGTTACATATGTAATTCCAGAAACAGTAGATGTAAATATCAAGTTCCTTGTGGAACAATTATCCAATTCCTTACAACAATTATCTTCCCCAGTTCCGCAAGAAGCTGTGGGAACCGGTGCAAAATGGCAAGTTAATTCTGATGTGAGTATTAACGGTATCGATCTCAAACAAACTACTACTTATGAATTGCTAAATATCAAAGATGGCGTTGCAACTCTAAATGTTAATTTACAGCAAAAAGAAACGTCTTCTCAAGTAATTGACTATCCGGGATTACCTTTGGATGGTATTTTAACTCTACAGTCATTTAAAGGTAACGCCAAAGGAAAAGCGACTATACGACTTGATAAAGTAATGCCTGTTAGCTCTCAACTTTCCTTGCTTGCTGATAGCGAATATATTGGAAAAAATATCAATACTTTAGAAGAAACTCTGATGATTTCCAAATTTACGATGGATATGAATATTCAGGGTAAATAATTAATTTCATAAATGAAACAGTAATGTAGAGACGTAGCAATGCTACGTCTCTTTTTCATGGTGTTATTACATAGCTGTCAGATTAGCAAACTATTTTTTAATAAATAAGTGATTTTACGAAAAATTATAAATGACGAATAACTTTACAAGGATTACCAACAGCAACTACTCTATCAGGTATATCTTTAACAACTACACTACCCGCACCAATAGTAGTATTATCTCCAATTGTCACTCCAGGACAAATAATTGCACCGCCACCAATCCAAACATTATTACCGATTTTCACTGAGGAAGCGAGTTGTTTTCCTGTTAGACGAATTTCGGGTTCTACTGGATGATTAGCAGTATATATTTGCACATAAGGAGCACATAAAACATTGTCACCAATTTCTACAATATTACAATCTAAAATCACGCATCCGTAATTCATAAAAAAGCGATCGCCAACGTAAATATTGCTGCCATAATCGCTGTGAAAAGGCGGTACAATTCTAATTTCACTCCCGACTTTGCCAAATAATTCTTGAATAATTTCCTGTCGTCTTTGAATATCTTCTTCTGTTGTCGAATTATATCCTCGTAGTAAACGACGTGCTCGTTTACGAGACTCACTCAATTCTTTATCTTGAGCAAGATATAATTCCCCTGCAAGCATTTTTTGTTTTTCTGTCTTTTCCATCACAGAAATTTATCCTAATTAATTTCAATTTTCCAGATTATTTGAGTTACAAATCATAGTTTTATGAATTGATATTGCCACAAGTTATCTCGTTATTTAAAACTTGTATATCATTGAAAAAAATAGGTATTTTAGTAGAATATCTCTTGAGGATCGGATTTTTATATTCAGACAAGAACTCCACAGAAAATTTTTGTCCATATTAAGATATTTTGTATTCTATAAAATTAAATTTTAATATCAAAATATTAACTATTTATTATACTTTAAATACTTTATGACTGCGAGTCCAATATTTTGTATCTTTCGTCATTGCAGCACATCGCAATATTAATAATAATATCTAGGGGAAATATATGTATATAATCTAACCGCAAAACATAAATAAAACAGGGAGAGTTAGAAAAATGCCTTTTCGGATATTAAGTCTGGATGGTGGAGGAATTAGGGGAATAGTTGCGGCAAAGATGTTAGCTCATATCGAGAAGCAAATCAATCAACCGTTAAATGAGTACTTTGACTTAATAGTAGGAACTTCTACAGGGTCTATTGTAGCATCAGCCATCGCTACAGGACGCAGCAGTGAGGAAATTGTAGATTTTTTCAAAAATAAAGGCTCAGTCATCTTTCCTTATCAAAGTATTTTTTCTTTAAGACGAATTCCTTTACTATTGAAGTACGGTATATCTGCCTGCAAGTTTTCTGACGAAAGTTTGATTCAAGTTTTACAAGGTGTTTTCGGGGAAACAAAACTGTTTGATATTGGTACTTCTCCACGACTATTAGTAGTATCTTATGACACTATTGAACGGAATCCAATTATTTTTAAAAGCTGGCGACCTGATAAACCCTATGGTAATGTACCTTTGTGGGAAGTATGCGTCTCTTCGGCATCGGCTCCTACTTATTTCCCAGCACATAAATTAGAGAAAAGAGTTATTGGAAATGTCAAAGATGCGAGTATAAATACTATTATTTTGAGCGATAATGAATCTACCGTCGATCGCGTGTATGAAAATGCCGAAATTAGAATTACTGACGGTAATGGGAGCGGACAAACTCGGATTATTAAAAATTATACTGGTTGCATTAGAAAAGCAACAGTAAAACCCTCTTGGGATAGAATTCCCGATAAAACATCGACTTATTCAATTAAAACTATATACTCTGCAATTGATGGTGGAGTTGCTGCAAATAATCCTTCTAGTTGCGCCATCGCAGAAGCTTTACGCTTTGGTTATTCACCAAAAGAGATTAGCGTACTTTCCATCGGTACTGGAGATAGAACGCGAATTATTCCTTTTGAAAAAGCGCGAACTTGGGGTTTGTTTGAATGGGCACAACCAATTGTTGGTGTACTACTTGATGCTTCATCAGATGTATATGAATATATTAGCAGACAAGTAATTAACTCTTCTATTGTCCGTTTGCAATTTAAGCTTGATAAGCATTTAACTGGTAAACGTTTAAGCGATGACTTAGATGACGCAAGCGAAGAAAATATCAATAATTTAATTGAAGCAGCAGATGCTTATATTAATCTACCAGAAGTACAAGCTCAGATCGAAAAGTTTTTGCAATTTAGTGATTAGGAGTTGGTTGTTGGTGGTTAGTTGTTAGTTGTTGGTTATTGGTTGTTCGTGCTTAGTGGTTCCTTGTTAGGAGTTATTTCTTAACTAATAAATTGCCTGACTCTACATCAAACCAATGAATGTTCTGTGAAGGTAGAGCCAGGGTAATTTCTTCATCATGCCAATTTTGTTCGGGAGGTAGTAAAGCACGTATAGTCAGCGATTCTGTTTGGGAATTAGCAACATGTACGCTGACCAATTTATACATACCCAAATTTTCTACTAGATATACATGCCCTTTTACAGTTTGCGTATCTTCTGGTAATGCGACACGAACGTGTTCCGGACGAATACCTAAAACAATTTGCGGTGGTAAATTTGAAAATTTAGGTAAAGTTATAGCAAAATCACCCAGAATGACGCTATTACCTTTACAAGGTAGGGTAAGTAAATTCATCTGAGGGCTACCTACAAAACCGGCGACAAATAAATTCGCGGGATGGTTGTAAATATCTGCTGGCGGTGCAAGTTGCTGCACGTAACCGTTATTTAACACCGCAACTTTGGAAGAAAGCGTCATTGCTTCCGTTTGGTCATGAGTAACATAAACTACCGGAGCTTTTTGGGCTGAAAATATCTGCTTAATATCAGCGCGCACTCTTTCGCGTAATAATGCATCAAGGTTACTTAAGGGTTCGTCTAGTAGATATGCTTCGGCTTTACGCACCAAAGCCCTACCTACAGCAACCCGTTGTCTTTGCCCCCCAGAAAGTTGTCCGGGTTTGCGCCCTAGCAACTCTTCTAAACCCAAAAGTTCTGCAACTTCTGCAACTCGCGTGATAATTTCCGTACGAGGTACTTTTTTTAACTTTAATCCCGAAGCGAGGTTTTCCTGTACAGTCATGTGCGGGTAGAGCGCGTAACTTTGGAACACCATCGCCATATTGCGTAAGCCAGCACCTTTGTAGGTGATATCCTCGTTTCCCAAGAATATTTTTCCTCGCGTCACTTCTTCCAAGCCCGCAATCATTCGCAAAGTAGTAGATTTACCGCAGCCGCTGGGACCTAGTAATGTCAGAAATTCGCTATCTTCGACAGATAAACTAATATCTTTAACCGGAATAACTTTCCCAGAAAAGGTTTTGTTTAAGTTTTTAAGTTCAAGTTTAGCCATATTAAAATTACGCTATTGGGCATGAGGTACCGCGCAAATATTTTTAATTTATAACTCCGCGAGCTCCGCGAGCTCCTAACTTACCCTTTAACTGCACCAGCGGTAAGTCCTTGAACAATCTTGCGTTGGAACAATAAAACTAGTAAAACTAAAGGTAATGTTCCTAAAACTGTAGCAGCAGCAATGGGACCATAGGGAATTTCAAAAGTTGATGCACCGCTTAATTGGGCCGCCGCAACGGGAATTGTTTTCATATCTTCCCGAGTAATAAATGTTAAAGCAAAAATAAATTCATTCCACGCAAAAATAAAGGTAAGAATTCCTGTTGTTACCAAAGCCGGAAGAGTCATCGGCAAGATAATTTGTGTCAGCATTTGCCAAGTATTGTAACCATCTACCCTAGCTGAATCTTCTAAATCTTTAGGTAATTGCTCAAAAAAACTACGTAAAACTAAAATAGTTAGTGGTAAATTAATTGCTGTGTAAGGGATTATTAGTGCTAAATAATTATTACCCAAACGCAGAAATTGAACAATTTCTAATAATCCTAAAAATAACAAAATTCCTGGGAATAAGGTGACAACCAAAACACCTGCAAGAACAATATTTTGACCCTTGGGACGCAAACGCGCCAAAGCATAAGCTGCAGGGGCACCTATACCCAAAGCAAAAGCTGTAGAAAGAATCGAAACAAAAGCACTATTTAATATATAACGCCAGAAAGGACGACGAGTAAATAATTCAATATAATGACTCAAAGTAATGCGAGTCGGAAAATAAATAGTGGGAAATTTTGAAATATCTTCATTCACTTTAAATGAAGTCAATAATTGCCATAAAGCTGGTGCTAAACTAAATATAACTACAAAGATAATTGCGAACCACAAGAATATTTTTTTTAACGAATTATTTTGCATATTAGTGAGTGGTGAGTAGTGAGTGGTTAGTAGTGAGTGGTTAGTAGTGAGTGGTTAGTGGTGAGTAGTTAATAGTTAATAGTTAATAGTTAATAATTTACGAATACCTTGTGCCCTATGCCCAAATTTCAAGTACTAGCACGAGATAGACGAAGCAGTACATTGGCAATCAACACTGCAAAAACTAACAACATAAAAGTTACTACAACCAACGCCGCACCGTAACCAAAATCTAAATAGCGCATGATGGTAGAGTAAATATACAGCGATACAACCTCCGTAGCACCTCCGGGGCCACCACCTGTCATTACCGAAATTAAATCGAAGATTCCGAATGCTTGAGCAAAGCGAAATAAAACCGCTATCAAGATTTGTGGTATCAAAAGTGGCAAGGTTATTTGCCGGAAACTCTGCCAAGGTGTAGCTCCATCGATAGAGTGTGCCTCATACAGATCGGCCGATATTGACTGCAAACCAGCTAATAACAAGATACTGATAAAAGGCGTAGTTTTCCATACATCAGCAACGATAACCGCGATCGTAGCTAAAGTAGGTTCACCCAACCAATTAATACCAGTTTTAATCAAACCTAACCGCAGTAAAATATCGTTCGCCACCCCATATTGATCGTTAAAAATCCAAGCCCAAGCCAAACCAATTAAAGCAGTCGGTAACGCCCACGGTAAAATCGCAGTAGTGCGCACCAAGCCACGTCCAAAAAATTGCTGATTTAAAACCAAAGCAATTATCAAACCTAATAGCAATTCAGAAATTACCGAGGCACTAGTAAATATAGTTGTTACCAGAAAACTTTGCCAAAAACGTCCATCTCCTACCATTCGCCCATAATTATCCAAACCCGAAAAAACGGGTTGTAATTGCGTTCCTAAATTTTGGGTAAACAAACTTAACCAAAAAGCACGAGCAATAGGATAGCCAAAAACCAACAACAGCAACAGCAGCGCCGGTATTAACAAAATCCACGCCGTTTTTTGTTCTCTACTCCGAATTGTTTCCATATAAATTGTTAGTTGTTAGTTGTTAATTGTTAGTAGCTTGTGGTTCATTTCATTAATTATGACGAGTTTTCTCAGACACCCGCTCAGGGTTGTAAACCCCGAGCTAATAGTACAAAGTCCTATGAATAGGACTAGGAAATTAGACATCAAAATTAATGAAACAGACTACTAGTTGTTAATTGTTAGTTGTTAATTGTTAGTCGTTAGTTATCTGCACTGCTCACTGTTCACTGTTAACTTTTCCCAACAATTGACGAGTTTGGGAGGCTGCATTTTTCATTGCGGCTTCGGGAGTCATTCTAGATGTTAATGCAGCAGAAAGATAACGTTGTAAAATATCGGATGCTTGAGCATATTGAGCAATGGGTGGACGCAAAACTGCTCGATCTACAACTTTTAATAATTGGGGATAATGAGGATATTTAGCAACAATTTGTGGATCTAAAAATAACGAACGACGACTGGGTACAAAACCAGCTTCTAAGACAAATTTTCGCTGTGCATCTTCAGAGGTAAAATACTTAATTGCTCTCCAAGCTTCTTCAGGATGTTTGCTAAATTTAGATATTCCTAATGCCCAACCTCCCAAACAAGCACCACTACTTCCATCTTTGGAATGTACCATTGGTTTGATGGCAATTTTACCGTCAACAGGTGAAGATTCTGTATTTGCAAGGGGCCAAACATAGGGCCAATTTCTTAAAAAAGCTGAATTACCATTTTGAAAAATCCTTCTCGTCTCTTCTTCTTGATATGTAGTTACCCCAGGAGGAGAAATATTGGTTGGAATGGTATTTTTAAGAAATTCAATCGCTTCTAATGTTTGTGGTTTATCTAAGCCCACTTCTAAAGTTTCAGGGTTAACCCAATAACCACCAAAACCTTGGAGGATTTCCACAAACATTGCTGCCAATCCTTCGTATTGCTTACCTTGCCAAACATAACCCCAATCAACCTTTCCTTTTTCTTGTAAAGTTTGGGATATTTTGACTAAATCGTCAAAGCTTTCTGGAGGATTAAACCCTGCTTCTTTGAGTAAATCTTCTCGGTAATAAAGCATTCCCACATCACTGCGCATGGGAATTGCATATAGTTTACCTTTGTAACGTCGCCCTTCTACATCTTTTGGTGAAAATGCTGCTAGCTCCTCTTGTGATATTTTATCTGTCAAATCTGACAACCAACCAGCAGCAGCAAATTTTGGTGTCCAAACGACATCCATATTAATTAAATCATAAGGAGAATCGCCTAAAATAAAGGCAGAAGTATATAAATCTTCTAATAAATTTGTCGCGTTGGGACCTTCAATAATATTGATGCTAATATCAGGATTTTCTGCTTCAAAATCTTTGATTATCCCCTGTTTCCAAGGTTCAGCATCGGGGGCTGTCATCAGCAAATTTAATACTACTGGCTGCTGGGTTTGGGCTGGCTGCATTGAAAATGCTACCACGCCAAACACAACAGTAATAAATATTACTAATACTCGAAATTTGAGTTTTTGCAATATTTTTCTAAATTTGTTTACTACTTGTAAATCAAACATTGATTGTTAGTCAAATAACAGTGCTATAAACATCACATTTCACGGCATTCATTATTTTTGTAATGCCGGGATTCACTTAATATTTATTTGTATTTATTCAGATCAGGACTTACGCAATTGTCACAATACCCTGGTTGGTGCCGTACACTGATTGCCTCATTATTACGTTCAATATTAGTGAGTGTACGAGCAACGGCACGGCAATAAAGGGGGAAGAAAATCTACACCCCTTTTTGCCTCCCCTACGAGGAAAATGTGCCGGTTGCGGCCATTCCTACAGATTTTGAAACTTTATTTCCTATTTTAAGTATGGATATTATACCTCCTTTGACCAAATACACTCGGGAGCATCGCAATTTTTAACAAGAATATATAAAAGTCAAGGTGAATTTAGAATTTAGAATGAAGAATTTAGAATTATTACCCCATGGATAAATCGAGGGGCTTGAAACAATGACAGAAATGTTTGTTTTTCTCCACGGATAAATCCGGGGGCTTGTATCCAGTTTATTTTCCGGTCATAAAATACCCAAATGTCGCGATTGTATTTAGACAATCGCGACATCTGAGTATTTTCTGCATTTGTTTGTCTGTAAAAAGTGGTTCTTCCCTTACTTTCCCCCCTTGCCTAAATGTATCAACTTGAATTGAAAGAGTACAAGTAATTACCTTTAGCATACAGAGTGTTTACTTAATACTCTGTGTAAACACTACATATCGAGCTTTTCCTTGCTCTTTAGCTTGGTACATTGCACTGTCTGCATCATCTAATAGATTTTCTGGTTTTTGATGATTCTCGCGACTTAAAGCGATGCCAATACTAGCCGTAATGAACATCTGACGCTCATTAATTTCAAATGGCGTTTCTAAGTTTTCTTGGATGCGTTGAGCAACGTTAGTAGCATCGCTAAGATCCTTAATATCTTCTAAGAGAATGGCAAATTCATCGCCACCAAACCTAGCTACAGTATCGCCACCACGCAAACTAGATTTCAAACGTTGGCTTGTATCTAACAACAATTTATCGCCCATGGCATGTCCAAATTTGTCGTTTATTCCCTTAAAACCATCTAAGTCTAGGAACAAAACGCTAATGCAGTAATTATCCCTTCGCTTACTACGTTCAAAAGCCTGTGTAAGTCTATCTTTGAATAAAACTCGATTGGGTAATTCCGTTATTGAATCATAAAAAGCATTGCGCATAAGTTTTGCTTCTGTCTGTTTGCGTTCACTTATATCCTGAAACACTAACACCGCACCTAATACTTTTCCGTCTTCATTACACACGGGTGCAACAGTATCTCCAATGGATTTTCTCTTTCCATCTTTTGCCACTAGTTGAGAGTTTTCCGGGAATCTCACAATTTTGCCAGTTCTTATCACCTGCGCGGCTAAATTATTAATTTGTTCTTCCGTATCGCCATTTTTTAGTTGGAAAACTTCGGATAATTTTTTACCAATCGCTTCCTCTGTTTGCCAACCAGTTAGCTCCTCGGCTTGCGGATTAATAATTTCGATGCAAGTGTTTATATCTGTGACAATTACTCCACACCCCATACTGTTTATTACAGGTAGGCATGGTTTTTGTTGTTGCGATTCTTTGCATATTTGGTCGTTGTAGATAGGCATTTCGATAGCCATATGTAAGTCTCTTCTAATAATTGGTTTGAAAAGATAGATAAACGGTTTATTAACGGTGTTTGTTTTTACAATTTTTGAGTCAACTTTAATACCGAACTCGAGTCATTATTCTGAATAATATCTGCTATCTGGATACTATATTTTTCTACTATCAAGCAGGTATCAATCAAGAATCAATTTTGAATAACCATTAAACCTTTAGAATCAGTTATTCAATTAAATTTGTAATTTCCGGAAGTTTGTACCAAATATTTTCTAAATTTTTTCTCTTAGAAAAAATCAGAAATTCTTCATCTTCATCAAATAAGATTATCTGATTGTTCATGGTCGCTTCACCTACTGCTTAAGATTCAATTGTTACTATTGGCATCAATCTAATTTAAGTCTCAATAGTTCTATGATAATCAATATCGAAAGCCAGATTGTTCTTCTTTAACAATAGTGTTTATCAATTCTATAGTGATTTATCTCATTATGGCTTTGTTCCCAGTTTATTTAATTATTTTATAGGTTGAATATCAAGTTATTACAGCCAAATATAAATACATTACGAAATCCGTTGTATAAAAGATATCTCCTCACTTATCAACTATTGGTTTGTTTGAAAATACGAAACCATGAAATTTTTACTTAAAAAAAGTAAAAAAATATAACTGTTAATATAGCACTACATTATTATCGGTCAAGGCTTGCTTGAAAGCTAGCAATATCTGATAAAGACTCTATATGAGTAAAATTGGAATATGGCATTCAAATCAGTTGTCATCGGATAATCGTTTGATGTACTGATATAAAATACACATGCATTACAGATTCAAGCAATGAGCCATTAAACTAGTAATAATCCTAATTTGAATAGAAATATTTCAAAAGGTAGTTTTATATACTAAGTATTTCAGAAGCAAGCTGTGATTAGATATTTAACTTAAATCAATTATTTTTTATCTAAAACTTCTACAAATGAAGCCCATATCAATAATTAAACTATAAATAAATAAAATTTTAATTATTGTTAAGTTCTATGAGATGAAAATTTCTCTCTCTTCCAAGATGCAACAACAGCCTTGTCTGAAAATATACTCTTAAACAGAGAAAAAAATAAGTCATCAAAATGAGACAATATTATGGATTGACAAGATAGGAGAAAGTTAGGAGTTATAAGTTAAGGGTTATTTAATTTCTAACCTTTGACCTTTGACCTTTAAGCTTATTTTTCCATGGTGATTGGATTTAGAAATATAAACGAACTTTGGGCTTCAGTTTTTACCGAAACCCTTAAACGACTGGGTTTGAATTGTGCGGTAATTTGTCCTGGCTCTCGCTCAACTCCTTTGAGTGTTGCCTTTGCTGAATCGCCTGATATAGAAGTGATTCCGATTCTCGATGAACGTTCAGCAGCTTTCTTCGCTTTAGGGAAAGCAAAAGCAACTGGATTACCCGTTGCTGTAGTTTGCACTTCGGGAACTGCTGGAGCAAATTTTTATTCGGCAGTTGTGGAAGCCAATCTTAGTCGCGTACCTCTACTATTATTAACTGCCGATCGACCACAGGAATTACGTAATTGTCATTCCGGACAAACCATAAATCAATTGGGACTTTTTAGCAATTATCCCAACTGGCAAACAGAATTAGCAGTACCTTCGGTAAGGATGGAAATGTTGAGTTACTTGCGTCAAACGACGATATACGCATTTGAACAAACACTTTATCCAGTTTATGGTCCAGTACATTTAAATATACCGTTTCGCGATCCCCTTCCACCAATTAGAGATGACAATGATGTCAATGCAGCATCTTTAGAATTATTAAAGTCAACCTTTAACTCAGAAGAATTTTTTGCAACAGTAAGACATAAAAATCAACTCGCAATTACACATTCGTCATTTTCAATTCCTCAAGAATGGCTAAAAGCGAAACGAGGAATTATCATTGCCGGAGTAGATCAACCACAAAGATCGCAGAAATATTCTACTGCGATCGCGCAACTTGCCTTGATTTTAAAATTTCCAGTTTTAGCAGAGGGATTATCGCCAGTCAGAAATCATGCTTCAGTTAACCCATACATTATTTCCACCTACGACTTAATTTTAAGAAGTCAAAATTTAGCAACACAGTTAACTCCAGAGGTAGTAATTCAAATCGGCGAAATGCCGACTAGTAAAGTATTGCGTAAATGGTTAAATACTAACAACCCCCAGAGGTGGATAATTGAACCTTCAAACCAAAATCTTGATGCTTTGCATGGAAGGGTAGTTCATTTACGGATGAATGTGGAGGATATCGGAGGGGGAGATGGTAAGCCACTGCTGCGGCACGGTTCCCTCCGTTGTAGCAAGTGGCGCAACCCGAAGGGGGAGATGGGCATGTTTTAAATTTTTGAGGTCTCTCCTCAGGTTGTTGTTCTCGAGTCGTAGCCTGTCACTCTCGTGTCTCTGTTGTAGACAGTTGTTACACGTCAGAGCAGGCATCGATACCGCATGTGGTATCTGACTACATGATTGTGTCATATCCCCTCCTGTTGTCGTCGCGTTTACTGCAAACAAAATTATCGTCAGTCATTGATATGTCCAGAAAATGTGAGCAACTAGATGTTGCAATTTCAAAGTACACAATATATAAAAATTTCTTTGCATAATAATAATCTAGAAACTGGTTTTAAGTCCGGAGGTTTGCAAAAGCTCTGACCACCACAGACGTACAGGTGCAACGCCACTCAAACATATATTTTTATCAGAAGAGAAATTGAGCTAGCGTGACGTATTGAACTGCGAGTGAACACTCCTGAATATCAGTATACAACGCAACAACATCATAACATTACATGTGTTGCTGATCAAAAGGGCCTCAAATTACAACCCGTAGTCTGTTTGCTACAAATAAAGACAAGCGGCCTATTTATCATGAAACATTCACGCTTGCAGTGGCTAGTTCAAATTACATAATAAAGATGACAGCAAACTTCAAAAGTGTTTTGGTGACATCAAGTAATCAAGCTGTAAATAACGGTCACGGCAGTTGCTCGGTGATTTCAGAGACGCCAAGACTGTCATTTGTTGTCAGCAGATACTATTACTTTGATT
>ERZ1740059.509-NODE-509-length-20460-cov-3.972360_pt1 | contig 20460 bp, 17 predicted proteins | sample MGYA00581744_ERZ1740059 | MGnify/ENA primary metagenome ERZ1740059 (study PRJEB43018, sample SAMN04849738) | marine metagenome | isolation source: floating plastic debris | place: Pacific Ocean | collected 2008-08-28 | study: EMG produced TPA metagenomics assembly... | reverse complement strand
AAAATGCAGGGACACTGCAGAAACGAGAAACGTCGAATAAAAAAAAAATGGACACACAACTTTGACTCCTACCCCATTTGGCCAATCTGCCAGCAAACAGTACTAAGGATATTGGTTTTACTCACGAAGATTTCGCTGCCCTCCTCGACAAATATGACTATCATTTTAGCCCTGGAGATATAGTAGCAGGAACAGTTTTTAGTATGGAACCAAGGGGTGCTTTGATTGACATTGGTGCAAAAACAGCAGCGTATATTCCCATTCAAGAAATGTCAATTAACCGAGTTGACAATCCCACTGAAGTTCTACAAGCAGACGAAACTAGAGAATTCTTTATTCTTACTGACGAAAACGAAGACGGTCAGCTTACCTTATCTATAAGACGTATTGAATACATGCGTGCTTGGGAAAGAGTTCGACAGTTACAGCAGGAAGATGCTACGGTACGTTCCAACGTTTTTGCTACTAACCGTGGTGGTGCATTAGTTAGAATAGAAGGCTTAAGAGGTTTTATTCCAGGCTCCCACATAAGCGCGAGGGAAGCTAAGGAAGACTTAGTGGGTGAAGATTTACCACTTAAGTTCTTGGAAGTAGATGAAGAACGCAATAGACTAGTCCTAAGCCATCGCCGAGCATTAGTAGAGAGCAAAATGAACGGTCTCGAGGTAGGTCAAGTTGTCAAGGGGTCTGTACGTGGTATTAAGCCTTACGGTGCGTTTATTGACATTGGTGGGGTTAGCGGACTGTTGCACATCTCAGAAATATCTCACGATCACATTGATACCCCCCACAGCGTGTTTGGTGTCAATGATGAACTAAAAGTAATGATTATTGACTTAGATGCAGAAAGAGGTCGTATATCTCTCTCTACTAAGCAACTTGAGCCAGAACCAGGCGACATGCTCAAAAACAGAGAAATCGTATTTGAGAAAGCTGAAGAAATGGCTGAAAAATATCGTCAGAAATTATTAGCCGAAGCAGAAGGAATCTCCTTAGAAGAAGCAGCAGGAGAAATTACCCCCGCAACCGAAGAGCCAATAGTAGAAGAAGTGGTGGAAACAACTGAAGAGTCTGCAGCAGAAGCTGGCGAAATTGTTGAACAAGCAGTAGAAGCAGTAACGGATGTAGTAGAAAACGTAGTAGAAACAACTACTTCTGTAGTTGAAGGAACAGTTGAAGCCGTAGAAGAAACGGTAGAAAATGTTGTCGAAGCAATCAAAGGTGATAGCTAAAAGAGGTTGAAGTTCAGAAGAATCAGAAGCAGTAAATTAATTACGTGAAGAAGATATCGCCGAACAAATCTTAGACGCAACAAAAAGCAATGAGCTTGAGGGCTTTTGTTTTATTAACAAGTAAAATCTATTGAGAGGGAATTGACCCTCTCTTTTTTTCATCGATTAATTGATTGGAGAGAAATTTTGTCTACTAGGATATCTCCAGTCGAACGCACAATCGCCTGCAGGGGCGTAAGATTTGAGAATATAGCCGCAGTTATCTTTGATAAAGATGGAACTTTAGAAAACTCTTTATCATTTTGGCGAGAAATAGGCATTCAAAGAGCGCGTCTAATCGATGCTCAAATACCAGGAGTAGGAGAGCCATTGACAATGGCTTATGGCATTCAAGATAACACTTTAGATCCCACAGGTTTACTGGCTGTTGGTAGTCGTCAAGAAAATGAAATAGCTACTGCGGCATACATAGCTGAAACAGGACGCAGTTGGCAAGAAGCAAAGAAAATTGCTCAAGAAGCCTTTACAGAAATATTGGAATCAAAATATCTAACTAAAACAGCCGAATCTGCTCCCATATTTCCTGAAGTTAAAAATATGCTTCAATCTTTCAAAAATTCGGGATTAAAGTTAGGAATCCTTTCTGCTGATTCTACAAAAGGAGTAGAGGGATTTGTTGCCAATCATGAACTACAAAACTACATCGATCTGAGTATGGGGGTAGAACAAACACTCTTCAAACCCAATCCGCAACTCTATATCAATGCTTGTAATGTCTTAGATATAGCCCCTGAAAAAACCTTAATGGTGGGGGATTCTCAAGCCGATATTCACATGGCAAAAGCAGCAGGAGCGAAGGGAACTATCGGTATCAATCGCTATACTAATTCCCTTTCTCTTTCAGCAGATGTTCAAATTTTAAATTTATCAGAAATGCAAATTTTGTAATCATTAAAGTAAACCTGTATTATGGAATTTATGCTGGGATGTCTAGGTTAAAATTCTGCAAACCTATACTTATTTAATCTCTTTGAGAGGACTATACAAAATTGTCTCGTAATTATTTATTTACTTCCGAATCAGTCACAGAAGGTCATCCTGATAAAATCTGTGATCAAATTTCCGATACCATCTTAGATGCGTTGCTCACTCAAGATCCTCTAAGCCGTGTTGCAGCAGAAGTGGTGGTCAATACAGGCTTGGTTTTAGTTACTGGAGAGATAACTACCAAAGCTGAAGTCAACTATGTCGAATTAGTGAGAAAAAAAATTGCTGAAATTGGCTTTACTAATGCCGAAAATGGTTTTTCAGCAGATAGTTGCTCTGTATTAGTTGCTCTGGACGAACAGTCTCCAGATATTGCTCAAGGAGTAACTTCTGCACAAGAACAAAGAGAAAACCTAAGCGATAGTGAATTAGACCAAATTGGTGCGGGCGACCAGGGAATAATGTTTGGGTTTGCTTGTAACGAAACTCCTGAATTGATGCCGATGCCCATTAGCTTGGCTCACCGTATGTCTCGTCTTCTAGCGCAGGTGCGAAAACAAGGAGGACTATCTTATCTACGTCCTGATGGTAAGACTCAGGTTTCAGTCAAATACCAAGATGGTAAACCTGTAGGTATTGATACTATTCTTGTTTCTACTCAACATACTGAAACTATTGGTGATATTTCAGAAGGTAGTGCCGTACAGAAAAAAATACATGAAGATCTTTGGTCTTCGGTAGTCCAACCTGTATTTGCCGATTTAGAAATTAAGCCTGATAGTGATACTCGCTTTCTAGTTAATCCCACGGGAAAGTTTGTAATTGGTGGGCCACAAGGTGATTCGGGTTTGACTGGTCGTAAGATTATTGTAGATACTTACGGTGGTTATTCTCGTCATGGGGGAGGTGCGTTTTCAGGAAAAGATCCTACAAAAGTAGATCGTAGTGCTTCTTATGCTTGTCGTTATGTAGCAAATAATATCGTAGCGGCTGGTTTAGCTGATAAATGCGAAGTACAGGTGAGCTATGCTATTGGTGTTGCCAGACCAACTAGTATCTTTATCGAAACTTTTGGTACAGCAAAAGTAGCAGAAGAAAAGCTTTTAGATTTAGTTAGACAACATTTTGAATTACGCCCTGCAGGGATTATTCAAACTCTTAACTTGCGTAATTTACCCCAAGAAAGAGGTGGTTGCTTTTATCAAGATGTAGCTGCCTATGGTCATTTCGGAAGAGATGATTTAGATTTACCTTGGGAAAAAACTGACAAAGCAGCATTATTAAGAGATTTGCTTCTATCTGCAGCGTAAAAATCGATCGCCAACTAAAATTATCTTTAAAAGCTAATGTAGAGGAATGTAGGGAGTTCATACACGCAAAAACTCTGATATTGTTACGAACCCCTGACTAATTTTATCCAGCTTCAATTGGATAAAATTAGTCTTGCATTCTATCTATAGTGCGATATTGAATTGCTTCTGCTAAATGATGAGTCTTCAAATCATGCTCCCCTGCCAGGTCAGCAATAGTACGAGATACTTTCAAAACTCGATCCATTGCTCTGGCAGATAGACCCAGCTTGCGTATTGCTCCTTCTAGTAAATTGCGGCTACTATCATCCAAGACGCAATATTCTCTCAGATGCTGCGATCGCATTTGAGCATTACAGCTGACAACTGTATCCTTAATGAATCGTTGTTCAGCTATGTTTCTAGCAGCTACTACTCTATTCCTGACAGCTTCCGAGTCTTCTCCTATAGATTGTCTGGTCATCTCTTCTGGTTTGAGGCGATTAACTGCCACTTGTAGATCGATTCTATCCATCAATGGTCCTGAAAGCTTTCCCCAGTAAGATTCTCTTTGTCGAGGTGAACAGGTGCAATTTTGAATCGGATCGCCAAAATATCCACAAGGACAGGGGTTAGTACTAGCAACTAAGGTAAACTGAGCTGGAAAAACTACCGATTGACGAGTGCGAGAAATAGTTACCCGACCATCTTCTAAAGGTTGGCGCAGGTATTCTAATACATTACGTTTGAATTCTGTTAACTCATCTAAAAATAAAATTCCTTTGTGAGCTAAAGATATTTCCCCAGGGCGTGGGTAGCTACCGCCACCAACCAGCGAAGGCCCAGAAGCTGAATGATGAGGGCTGCGAAAGGGTCTTTTGGTAACTAAATATCCCCGATCTTTGAGTAAACCAGCCACAGAGTGAATTTGGGAAACTTCTAAAGCCTCTTCAAAAGAAAGATTTGGTAAAATACCAGGAAGACGTTGAGCTAACATAGTTTTCCCACTTCCTGGTGGCCCGACAAATATTAAGTTATGACCTCCTGCTGCGGCAATTTCTAAAGCTCTACGGGCGTGTACTTGCCCCTTGACATCTTTTAAATTAGAAAATTGTATTAATGAGTCTGGTTTTTTTGACTGCTCTTCAACAACAGTAGGTTGATATTTATTTGGCTGATTGAGAAAATCTGCTACTTGATTTAGGTTTTCAAATCCATATACTGAAATGTCTTTAACTACTGCTGCTTCTTGAGCATTGCCTTTGGGTAAAATCAAGCCCGCAATTCCCATTTTATGTGCGGCAGCAGCAATAGGTAATACTCCTGATACGGGTCTTAATGTACCGTCTAAGGATACCTCTCCATAGAATAAATAATCTCCCAATAACTGTGGATCTATTTGCTCAGATGCAGCTAAAATACCCACGCTAATGGGCAAATCAAAACAAGGACCTTCTTTGCGTAAATCGGCAGGGGTAAGATTGATTACAATTTTACGCACAGGAAAGGCAAAATTGGCATTTTTGAGAGCTGCCTTGACTCTTTCTCTAGATTCTTGGACTGCCACATCAGGTAATCCAACCACAATGATTTTTGGGAGTCCTCCAGATACATCCACTTCAACTCCTACCTTGATAGCGTCAATACCTGCGATCGCTGCACTCCAAACCCTAGCCAACATTGATTAATTTATGATTCATCAACCCTAGCCTATTCTGCTATGAGGCAATTATCTAACCGCAAATTTACTAGTATTTGCTGCTTATGAATTCTTGGCTGATAATATATAACGAATAATTTAATTTTGACTGATATTTTATTCTTTCTTTCGGGAACAATATGCTTAACTATTTATGTTGGCAGTTTTCAATGGCACTAAACACTTTTAGTATCTGACTTATCAGTTTATGACAATGATGCAAAGCATTGCAAAATACACAGTTATGACTAGTTTTTATCTAATGCTTTAAATCTAAATTAGTATTTGAAAATAGTCCCGACTGATGTTCAGAACAACATGAATGTAAAATACAATAAAGATAATACAATGGATAGCCTAGATCAAATACATCACGTATTAATAATTGAAGATCCTTCTTTTCGTAGAGAAATTAATCTTGATGCTGCTACTTATTCCATTGGTCGCCATTCTAGCAATGATATTGTTCTTTCTTGTCAAAAAACCTCTCGAAACCACGCCACTCTCTTGAGAAGGACAGATGTTAAAACCAATAAGTTTTCTTATTGGGTTTTAGATGGAGATTTACAAGGTAATCGCAGCCGTAATGGAATTTACATTAATGGTAAAAAAACCTTGGTTCATGAATTGAAGAATAAAGATGTCATTCAATTTAGTGGAGACGCTCAAGCAATCTATCAAATTACAGCAGACCTGCCATCTAATGCTTCTAGAGCAGAATCTTTAGAAAATTTGCCCTTAGCTATAGAAAATAATACATTTATAAATAAAGATACAATTGTTGCACCAGTGGCAGCAGCACCTTCCAATAGCAGTAGTAGAACTGCACTAGTAGACTCGTCAAGACAGATTTCTTTAACGGAATTGAGTCCTCAGCCCATTATTGAAATAGACTTATACGGTAACATTACATATATAAATTCCGCTGGTATTATCAACTTCAAAGATATACATCATCGAAAATTGAATCATCCTTTGCTAGAAAACTTAATTTCTATCTACCATCAAGGAGAAGATAATATTGTTAATCGGGAAGTTAAAATTGGCAGTAAAACCTTTTGGCAAACTGCTCATTACTTACCTGATAATAAAGTAATTAGAAATTATATTGTTGATATTACCCAGCAAAAAAAGTTAGAAGCTGAGCTAGAGTATAAAAAAAGTATTTACGATCAAATAAATCAATACATAACTGATGGGATTATTTTAGTCGAATCTACTACAAAACAAATAGTTGAAATTAGCTCTTCTTGTAGTGAATTGTTGGGCTATTCTAGCGATCGCCTGTTACAAATGAATATATATGAGCTATCTTGCGTCTCTGAAAAATTTTCAGCAGTTTTACAAAGAGTAATTGCCGAAAAAAATAGCTTCTCTGGAGAGTGCTTGTTACGTCACCAAACTGGAGACTCCATTAAGGCTCAAGTCAAAATTAATTTAATTGATTCAGGAGATAAGGAAACAATTTGTTTGATCGTAAATAATCTAGATAAAAGCCAAATTGTTAGCTCAGATAGTCAAAATATCTCTTCATCAAATTTATCTCCCAAAAGTATATTTGATCAACAAATAGAAACAGCTATTGCCAATGCGAAAAGAAGCTAAAATTTAATGGCAATAATGTTTTGTAAGCTTTACTTTTTACCAGATATCAGAGAAAATCTGGGAACACAAAAAAGCAAGGAGCTATTATCAACTCTAGGTAAAAGATTAAATTCTTGTATACGTTCTGGAGATACAGTTATTCATTGGGAAAATGATAAATATGCTCTATTAATGCCTCAAGTAAATGGCATTGATGAAATAGCTAAAATCAATAAACGAATTAAACAATCTGTAGAACAGTCTTTTAAACTAGGAGATACAACAGTTACCCTAAATGGTAGCCTAGGAATTGCTGTTTATCCTCAAGATGGAAGTGATATAAATATATTATTAGCCAATGCCAATATTGCTTTAGAAAGGGCATACCAGTCTAAAGAGACTTATCAGTTTTATAATGAGTCTATGAATTCTCAGGCTCTGGTGGCACTAGAGTTAGAAATATTACTACAGCAAGCTCTGGACAAAAAAGAATTCAAACTATATTACCAACCACAAATCAATCTTAATACAGGGAAAACTGAAGCGATAGAAGCTTTACTACGTTGGGAACATCCAGAGTTTGGCTTAGTCCCTCCCAATAATTTTATCAAGTCAGCCGAAGCAACTCAGTTGATTGTACCCATTGGAGAATGGGCAATTCGTCAAGCTTGTCAACAGAACAAAGCTTGGCAGCAAGAAGGTTTACCCCCATCAAGAATTACTGTCAGTCTGTCTTCTGTCCAGTTTCAGCAAACTAATCTGGTTTCAAAAATTGCCGAAATACTAACAGAAACAGTTTTAGAACCTCAACTATTGGAATTAGAAATTAGTGCGGTTAGTTTGCTGAACAATATTGAATATAGTAAAACTACTCTCCAGAATTTAAAAGGATTGGGAGTACATATTGCTATTGATGATTTTACAGAAGGATTTTCGATTCTAGAATATCTCAAACATTTTCCGTTAGATACTTTAAAAATAGACAAAATCCTCGTTCAACAGTTAGCACAGAGTCCTAAAGATTTGGCGATCGCAAATGCTTTAATCGGCTTAGGAAAGGGTTTCGATCTGCGAGTAGTGGCAGAAGGAGTAGAAACTCAAGAACAAGTAGACTTATTACGCAATCTAGATTGTCAGCAAATGCAAGGCTTCTGGTTTAGTCGACCTTTAGAAGCATCAGAAACCAGTAAGCTACTGTCTTTGAATGATTCTGAGTCTGATACCCTAGGACAAATAGCAGACTCATTAATGCAAGAATCTATTGATTGAGGTTGAAACCTACCTGTAGATAAATATATTGGTTAGGAGTATAAAGAATAAAATAAAGCCAATTCGGGATTTGTAATTCTCATGGTAATTTTATTAACCACTATTTTGCTGAAGAAACAATCAAATTAAACAGCCTTTCTAATGAGCAATCTTCATAACTTTTATCCATATTGGAAATATATTTTTCTTTATTATTAAATACATTATGGATTGTACCTAGCAGGCTATCTTTGGTTAAATTTTCTTCTAAAATAACCTCAGCACATCCTCTATTTCTAAACACCATAGCGTTATCGATTTGATCGCCCCGACTGGATTTGCTGGATAGGGGAATTAAAATCATTGGCTTTTTGAGAGCTAAAAATTCAAAAATAAAATTTGATCCTGCACGAGAAATTACTATATCTGCCAGAGACATTACATCAGGAAGCTCGCTATCGACATATTCAAATTGTTTGTAACCTTTACGCTTCAAATTTGATTTGAGATTTCCTTTTCCACAAATATGAATGATTTGGAACTTTTCTAATAAAACATCGAGTAAAGAACGTAATATTTCATTAATATAAGCAGAACCAAGACTTCCACCAACAACCAAAATCACTGGTTTCATAGAATTTAATTGAGCAAAGATACGACCTTTTTCGGGTTTTCCTTGTTTTAATTCTGGACGTACTATTGCTCCGATAAACTTTCCTTTTTCTTGAGGCAAATGATTTAAAGTCTCGCGAAATGTCGTACAAATTTTCTGGGAAGAATATATGTTGATACGATTTGCCAATCCTGGTGTAAGGTCAGATTCATGAGTAATAACCAAAACGCCATTTAATCGACTACCAAGTACTACAGGAACAGAAACAAATCCGCCCTTAGAAAAAGTAATTTTAGGCTTTTCTTGACGAATAATTTGATAGGCTTCGAGTATTCCTTTCAACACTCGAAACAAATCGGTAAAATTTTGCCAATCTAAATATCTCCTTAGCTTTCCTGTAGCGATTCCATAGTATTTAACCTTTTTAACTTTGGAGATCAATTCCTTTTCAATCCCATCAATAGAGCCAATATAGATAATTTCCCATCCAGACTCACTCAACATCGGTATTAAAGCCAAATTGACCGTTATATGACCAGCAGAACCTCCACCTGTCAACAAAATTCTTTTCATTGTTTTTTTCCTCCTTCATCCCTAATAATGTATGCTTCCCCAAAGAGTTAATAATAGAAAAATATAGATGTCCATAAAAACAGATAAAATTCAAGCGGATAAATTCAAATGGTTTTATCGTCAAACAGAAATAGAAAGCGAGCGTACTCCTGTACTTTTTCTACATGGCTTGCCTTCTCATAGTTATACTTGGGAAAAAGTAATGTCGTTGTTGGCAGATGAAAATATTCCTAGTACCGCAGTTGACTGGCTAGGCTGCGGTTTTTCTGACATGCCCAAGCAAAGAGACTTTGCTTATACTCCAGAAGCTTTTTCAACAGAATTGGGAAATTTGATTGCTGCTTTAAAGCTAGAAAAATTTTACTTGGTTGTTCAAGGATTTTTAGGTTCGGTTGGAGTCCAATATGCTTTAGATAATCCCGAACAGGTGGAAGGGTTGATTATTCTGAATACTCCTATCACCAGTGGTGCAAAACTTCCTTGGTTAATGAAACAACTCAGTTTACCTTTTATTGGAGATATGATGACCCAAGACCCTCTATTAGTCGATCGCACGATTGAAAAAGGCAGTGGTTTTGTAGTTGAAGATCGAGATTTGGATAGACTGCGGAAACCTTTTTTACAAAGCTCTGCGGTAGGTAGATCCTTAATGACTATTTTGAAAAAATTGGATTTAGATCGTATTACTCAAGACATTGAAACAGGGTTAAAACATTGGTCAAAACCAAGCTTAATTATTTGGGGTGCAAAGGACAGTTGGCTGAGTGTAGATGGTGCCAAAAAAATTGCTGATAGCAATCCAGAAATTGACTTTATTGAACTAGCTGACGCTAAACACTATCCTCAAGAACACTGGGCATCTGATATTTCTCAAGAAATTGTGCAGTTTTTTCGACGCAAAGTTTTCTAAAGGTGCAGGTTTCCTGAGAAAATTAAAGAAAAGTAATAAAGTTTGTATTGAGCAAAATGAAGATCTTTCGTCCTATTCTTTCTTTGATATTGGTGTTGGCAACAACTCTATTGGTGAGCTGTGGTAGCCCTACAGCATCTGCACCTCCTACTTATACTCCTGATAAATTACAAAAAATCAAAATCTATCGTATTCCTCTCGATGTTGCTCGTCAAAGAATTCCCGAACTCGGCGAATACATTGAAAAGGAAGACTGGGTAAATGCAGATAGCTTTCTTCATGGTCCTCTCGGCTTAATCAGAAGAGACTTAACTTATTTATCGAAAGCTTTGCTTCCTGATGAGCAAGAACCAGCTTTGGAAATGGCTAAGGACATTTTCAAGCATATTGAAAATATTGATGTTGCTGTAGATGAAAATGACTATAAAGTAGCAGTTAGTCAATATAAAGAAATGGTGTCTGATTTGGATGCTTATAGTAGTTTAATTCCTAAACCACAAGAGTCTGCCAATCAAGCAGACAAGGCTATGGATTCAGCGAAAAATGTCTTTGAAGGTGTAAAAGAAGAAGTAGCTGAAACTATTGATGAAATTGAAGAAGCAATTCCTGACTTTGATGAGAATGCTTAGAATAAACTATGAGATAAATTAACTTAGTAGGCTTGGCACTGTCGAGCCTTTTTTTTGTTGAATTAATTATGAGCAAAATTGTAATTGTTGGGTGCGGGGTTGTAGGAGCTGCGATTGCTTATGAACTTAGTTCAATACCCAAATTAGACATTACCGTCGTTGATAAAAATACTCCTGCTTCGGGTTCTACGGGTGCAGCTTTGGGTGTTTTGATGGGAATTATTAGTCACAAGAAAAAAGGTCGTGCTTGGCGGTTTCGCCAAACAAGTCTCCAACGTTATGAAAGCTTAATTCCTGAATTAGAGCAGAAAACAGGACTACATATTCCTGTCAACCGCCAAGGAATTTTTAAACTTTTGTTTGCAGGAGAAAATTTAGAAAAATGGCATAAGTTAAGGGAATTTCGTCAAGAAAAAGGCTGGAATTTGGAAATAGGCGATCGCAATTATGTGACGGAACAATGTCCTTATTTAATCAACGAAAATATTATTGGAGCGGTTTATTCTCCTCAAGATAGGCAAATTCATCCTGTTAAATTAACCAAAGCTTTAGTCTCTGCTGCTGCTGCTAATGGGGTTAAGTTTGAGTTTGGCGTAGAGGTAAGAAATTTTATAACTCAATCAAATCGAGAAGATGAATTATCTAACTGCAAACAGTTGAAAACTACCGCAGGTATAATGGAGGTAGAACATCTAATTATTTCTGCGGGCTTGGGTTCAACTCCTCTAACTCAATCTTTACATCAGACTATTCCCATTTGCCCCGTGTTGGGACAAGCAATTAAATTTAAGCTAGACAAACCTCTAGGACAAGCTATTTTTCAACCAGTGGTTTCAGCTAACGATATACATATTGTACCTTTGGGAGATCGAGAATATTGGTTGGGAGCAACTGTCGAATTTCCAACCCAAACAGGGGAAAGTATAGCGGATGCTGAATTATTAAACCAAGTAATGCAAAATGCGATCGCATTTTGTCCTCAATTAAACAACGCCACCATCACCAAAACATGGTTTGGAAAACGTCCTCGTCCAGAAGGTATACCAGCTCCCATTATTGATAATCTCTCTGGATACAGTAATGTTTTGCTTGCAACAGCCCATTATCGCAACGGAGTTTTACTAGCTCCTGCAACAGCTTTGGAAGTGAAAAAGGTTTTTGCATGATGCTTTTTTTATCGAAGTATACAGCCAGCGATCTATTACTATAGCTATTTGAATCCTAATTGCTTCAATCAACATACTGTCCGCGATACTTGCGAGAAGGCTTATTTTGCTGATTTACCTGCTGCATAGCCGACCAGTCTACAACTGTTTCTTCATATACTTGACCTCTATATCTTCTAGTTATAGTTTTTGTTGGTAAAGATTGATTATTTGCTGGAGTTTTTGTCTGAGACTCGGAATTTTGAGTACTAGCTTTATAAGATTTTTCTTCGATCCAAATTGTTAATAATTCTGTATCTTTAACTACTAAGGTATTTATATTTAACTTATGATATTTTTTGCAAATATCTAAAACTTCTTTTATTTTTTCATGACGCAAAGAATCTCCTTTTCTAAAGTTAGAATTATTAAGAGCACATTCAAAGTTAGATGGACTAAGAGTTACCTGTTCGGTAAAATCGCTGGTAGTTAAATAAGTAGTTTTTCCAGACATAATTTAATTTAATATTTTATTTTGACTATATTTTTATTTATATAGTTATATGATTCCCTGTCAAATAACTAAAAATAACATTTTTCTATATTTTTAAAGAGCTACTGTTTGAATATTTCAAGCTTGTTTATAATTCAAAAATAATCAAATCTTGCTGTTTATAGTCATGTCGTTATTACTATTGTTTATGTATTTAATTGGCGATCGCCACATATTAGTATTTCTGTACTATTAGCTGATATAATATACTCATCTTAAATTTCAATGTTTCTTATTAAACAGTTAAGCAAGCAGTAGATGGTAAACCAGAGGCTATAAGATTACATGAAGGGAACTCAAGCACCATTGAACCAAAAGAGTCACAAGCATATGCCTTCAGAAATCCAAACTCTACCAGATGAGGTAATTGACCTTATTGCAGCGGGAGAGGTAATAGATTCTTTAGCAGCAGTAGTAAGGGAGTTAGTAGAGAATTCCCTAGATGCAGGTGCGACCAGAATTGCGATCGCTTTAGATCCTCAATCGAGGCTAGTTCAGGTACAGGACAATGGTAAGGGTATGTCCTTGGAAGATTTGCATATATGTATAAAGCCCCATAGCACTAGCAAAATTCGCACCTGTCAAGATTTATGGCATATTACTAGTTTGGGCTTTCGAGGAGAAGCTCTTCACAGTATTGCTCAAGTGGCAGACTTAACTATTTGTAGTCGCACCAAAGATCGATTAAACCCTGTGGGACGGAAGGTTGTATACCATGAAGGTAAGGCAATAGAAGAATCGGCGATCGCTATTGCTCCTGGGACTATTGTGACTGTTTCCAACCTATTTGCCAAAATTCCTGTCCGTCGTCGTGGTTTGCCCCCTTTTCCTCAGCAATTAAAGGCAATTCAAAAGATGATTCATCACGTGGCATTGTGTCATCCCCAAACTACTTGGCAAATCAAGCAAAACAGTAATTGTTGGTTTAATATTAGTCCTGGGGAACCGGCAAAAGATGTTTTACACCAGTTTTTGAGACGAGTTAATAGTAGTGACGTGGAGTACGTCAGAGTTGAAACTTCTACCCCTTCACAAAAAGAAAGTCCTGTCTCTTCAATTATAGAGTTAACTATTGGTCTGCCAGATCGCTGTCATCGCCATCGAGCAGATTGGGTGAAAGTATCAGTTAACAATCGGTTAGTGCGATCGCCAGAATTAGAGCAGACTATCCTCAATAGTATGGCAAAAACTTTACCACGCGATCGCTATCCTGTTTGTTTTTTACATCTGCATACCTGTCCTAGTCAGATTGACTGGAATCGTCATCCAGCAAAGACCGAAATTTATCTTCATTCTCTTCCTTATTGGCAGGAAGAAGTTAGCAAAGCTATTGCTCAAGCATTAAAGCTCAATAATAATCATTTTTCCAATAAATTGAGCAATCAGAGAGTGGGTACAATGCTAAAAGTCGCCGAAGCTTCGGGCAAATATAAAATAGATCGAGATCTTGCAGGAGACTTAATAAACAAGTCAGATTTTGCTAAAAACAATAGTCCTCTAAAAATTAAAGCAGTAGCCCAAGTCAATAAGACTTATATAGTTGCCGAACATTCTTCTGGAGTATGGCTAGTAGAACAACATATTGCCCACGAGCGAGTATTATACGAGCAATTGCAAGACTGTTGGGAATTAGTACCTCTGCAAACTTCTGTCACTTTGGAATACCTAAGACCAAAACAAGTCGAACAACTGCAAAAACTAAATATTGATATTGAGCTATTTGGAGACAATATATGGGCTGTGCGTAATGCACCCAAAGCCCTGGCTGAAAGAGATGATTGCGCCGAGGCTTTAGTAGAGTTGAGTTGGGGAGGAGATTTACGATCTGCTCAAGTCGCTACGGCTTGTCGTAGTGCAATTCGCAACGGTACAGCTTTAGATTTAACCCAGATGCAGAATTTGTTAGATCTATGGCAAGCTACTCGCAACCCCCGTACTTGTCCACATGGTCGACCGATTTATCTTTCACTAGAAGAATCTTCCCTCTCTCGTTTTTTCCGCCGTCACTGGGTAATTGGAAAAAGCCACGGAATATAGGAATATAATTTTATTTTGCTTTCAAGAAAAGTAGCGATCAATTTTGATAGATGTATGGATTAATTATGCAGTGTAACTAATTCGTATTGAGTTGAAAAGTTTTCTGAAACTGGTAAAAAAACACTTTCATACTAAATCCTGTTGATATAAGTTATTTAAAATTAATGGAATAAAAGATAGACTTTTCTCCTATAGCAATCCGATTTAAAACCAGAGAATAATTGGTTGTAATTGTCTTTTGTTATTTGTCTTTTGTCATTCGACATACTCCACAATGATTTAGGGTTGCTGTAGTCCCCTTGTCTCCTATTCAAACCAAATAAGTAACTTTGATGAATCAGATTTAGTGTCAGAACCTAATATAGAAATTTAATTAGTTGTAATTGTTAATTATTAATAATTTCTCGATAAAGACTAAATAAAGAAAACCTGATTTTGCTCGACATGTAAGCCAAATCACCGTAATTTTACTCATATTGTATAATTCAGGCAAACGATACGAACGCAAAGAGTTTGTTGAGTTTGCTTTGTATAAAAAGAAAAATTAGATATATGGGACTTGTTAAAAAGCGCAAAAATACGGAAGTCAAATGCTAGAAAATAGACAAAACTGTAATTGAAATTACTTCTATTTCTTTTTTCATGTTAAATACACAAATGATATCTAGAGTTGCTGGGATTGGTCTGGCAGCTTCTTTGGCTCTAGCAGGTACAGCAAACAAAGCACAAGCTTTAGAGTTTGATTTTTCTTTTGGTAGTGGTTCGCCTGGTGGTGAGGTCACAGGAAGAGTTGGCGGCTTAAGTGATAATTCTACAGGGCCAGCTTCGTATGTATGGCTTTATAGTCCTGTAAGTGAGACTTTCGACCTCAGCACAGCTAGCTCTAATAGTTTTACAGTTGCTGGTGGAGCAGTTACTTCTGACATTTTCAATGCCGAAGGTTTTAAAGATCCAGCTCAGCTAAGATTATTTCCTAGTAGCAACTTTGGATCGTATGATGCTTCTTTTGGTCCTGTGACATACACGGCTGTTCCTTTTGGTGTTTCAACTGATATGAGCATTGCTATTTTAGCTGGCTTGTATGGAGCATCTCGTCTACGCAAAAAATTTGCAGCTAACAACAAGTAAGCTATATTTAATTTTAAATTTTAATAAGAACTAGCGCGTGTTGCGGACTGAAATAGCAGATAAGTTATTTCAGTCCGCATTATTTATTTAAATAATTACAACTCTTCAATTCTCGGATTACCGTCGGCTTCAATCCATATTAGTTGTTTAATTCGACAGGTTTTAGCATATTGTTTAATCGAGACTTCAGATCTTTCTCCCAAGTCAATTTCAATTCTTGCCAAATTATTTTCACTCCTCAACTTACGAGCATACTTGAGCGCGGCAACTTCTACTTCTGTGGTGGTGGGAATCACCAAACAATCGCTTTTGGGGGCTTGTTGCGGTAATTTGCTGGTAGATAATAAGCAAGAGTGTAAATCCTCAATAGACATAGAAAAACCTATCCCTGGGGAAGATTTACCTTGAGGATCGTATAGTCCGAGTAGTTGATCGTAGCGTCCCCCTTCAGCCAGTACATAAGAATCACGATCCTGAAAGCTAACTGCCTTAAAAACTATCCCCGTGTAGTAATCAAAAGTTTGTAATAGGCTTAAATCTAAAGTTAAAGGTAAAGGTTGCTCTGCGCTACTATTGAGCAATTCAATTAAAGACTTTAAACTATTAACTGTTTTTGTGGCATCGGCATCTAGATTTAGAGAAGATATTTTACTTAGAACATTCTCTGGCTTTCCTCTCAAATCAAATAGCATTAAAGCTTTATTTTTTAAACTTTGGTCTAATTCTAGACTTTCTAAAGTAATGCGATCTAGATTAGCAATACAGTTGCGTACTTGGGTGCGAACAGATTCAGGAAATACTGACAAAAGCGATCTCGTTAAACCCGCTTCTCCAATTAAAATAGACCAGTCAGGGATACCCAATCCATGTAAACAATCTGCCAACAACAAAATTATTTCCGCATCAGCCAGCACTCCCCCAGCAAATAGCAACTCTACCCCTGCTTGATAGAATTCTAGTTGGCGACCATGATGACCTCCAGAGGGATTGCGAAATACATTTGCACGATAGCACAGACGCTGAGGATATGTATTTCCTGCCATTCTGGTCACTGCTGCGCGGGCAATAGAAGCAGTCAACTCAGGACGCAATCCTAAAGAGCTTTCGCCATTGTTGCGTAGCTGAATCACCCGAGAAGGTTGAATTGCACCACCTGCGGTTAGAGTATCTAGCCATTCCAACGTAGAGGTAACAATACGCTGATAGCCAAATTTTTGAAATATATGCTGTAAGCGATCGTTAATCCAGCGTTTTTGCTCTACTTCTAAGGGTAATAAATCTCTAGCTCCAGCAGGCGGTTGGTAAATCATTTCAGTTAAGGTACAGCTTCACATTGGACAATCGTCTACTATAAGACAGTGTCTACTTGTGTAATCTTACCTTGTAATGCGGTGTCTATCGTGGGCGATGCCCCAAAGGATTTCTTTTGGGCATATGCTTTAGTACAACCACAGATAGTGCCCCACAAAGCGGCATGTCTATTACTTTTTCTTTGCTCCAAAAAAACCGCTAAAAAATCCACTATTTCCCGACTTATTACTAGGGTTAGGATTACTAGTTTTAGCTTTGCTTGATTTTTTAGATAATTTATCTAGAGCTTTTTTACTTTCAACGACAATTGTATTGTGGGGTTCGGCTTTGCAGGCTTTATCAATATGAACCTTTGCCATGGTTAACTGTTTTTTGTGTAGATAAGATTGACCCATAACTGCATGAGCTATAGGATGATTTGGATCGATTCTTAAGGCATCACGTAATTCTGTAATTGCCTGATCGAACTCTCCTTTTGCAATATATTGTTGAGCGCGTCCCACAAAAGCATTAACTCTTGTGTCGCTAGTTGGCTCTTCTACTTTCTTTTTGTTTTGAGGTGTAACTGGTTGGTTAGCAGTAGTTTTACTTTGGTTTATAGTTTGTTTGTCTTGCTTGTTTTTCTTTTTGGCAGTGGGTTGAGAATTTGGTTTTGAAGTTGATTTAGCAGCAGGTTTATCACTAAATTCGGCAGAATTTTTCTTTACTTTACGCTGTTGCTGCCCTTCTGCTACGCGATCGCATTTTAGCATTATGTAAACTAAATTTAATTCGCTAATTGATCCAATATTTTTTGTAACTGCTTCTAAAGATTGATACTGCTCTGCAACAATTTTTTTTAACAGTTTAGAATAAACCAATTCTGCACTAGCTCCAGTTTTGAGCAATTCCTGTGCAGCTTCGGTATTGACAATAATTTTGTCTTTGTTTTCTGCTAAACGTTTACCAATTTGAGTTAAAACTAATTGATGTTCGGCAAAATTGCTTTTTCGAGAAAGTTGCTCGTAAGCAGGATTGACTAATTTAGACAAAATTTGACCAGCCATCTGCATTTTTTGCGGATCTTTACGACATTTATCTGGATGGAGCTTTTGAGCAATTTTTAGATAGCTTAAACGAATCTGTTTTGGATCGGCATCTAGAGATACGCCCAAAATTGCATGGTAATCTGTCAGATTAAGTTTAAAAAGCCCGTGTTTAATTGCAGGAGACATAAGAAATAAATATATAAACAAGTCAGCAATAAAACATATCTTTGGTGATAATGATGTCAATCAAGATAGTGTCTGTAAAGCTATTGTTCCCTTTCTCATCAAAAAAAACCAAGCCATACCAAATAAAACTCAAAACAAAGGCAATTATTGAATCTGAATATCCATAATTCAGTATTTGAGCAACTACAAGTTTTTCTTTCTAAACAGACTCCCTAAAGTATTTAATAGGGAAGTGTCTTTTTTTTTCCAGTCAGATTCATCTCCAGCTTGTTGGTTATTGGAAACAATGTCTGAACCTAATTTAGCGATCGCTTTATCTACTTCGCTTTCTAGTTTCAAGGCATTATCATCAGTTGACCACTCATACTGTGGTTGAAAAATAGCATCAACCAAACCTACCGCAATTAGGCGAAAAGCCGTCATTTGAATCATTTCAACTGTATGCTGAAGTGTTTTAGCTATAGTTAATAAAGAAGTTTGGCTATCAGCCATATCCCACAGCTGACGTTCAGTTGTTGTGAGTTTCAACTGTGGTTGAGCCACAATTTTAGTTAACATCTGGTTAGGTGCGGGCAATTGTCCTACAAAACTTGGTGAATTCTCCATCAGTCTGAGGGCATACATACTAGCTTCCCTGGTTTTTATCCGATGTCCTGTCATCTCCAGCCAGGGAATTGTTAAAATGCGGTCTTGAAGTTCGTCAAAGTCATCAAATCTAAATCGCCCGCCATTAACCTCAAACAAAGAATAAACTTGGTGTAACTGCAATTGAAAAACCAAATTAAGCTTTTCTTGGTTTAACAACTTCATTTTTTTTAGATAAGTACCCAGGGGTACACCCGTAGGACACAATTTTCTCAATCTAGAAACAACTGCTGGACTCAACCATTCTCGCTTTTCAATTAACTCGATTAAACCTTTTTGATTGAGGCAGTTACTAAAAGCAATCAGATAACCATCTTTAAACCAGACATAATAAATTCCTTTTCGCTTGGCAGTTTCCTGAGAAATAGGAGTTTCAACAATTAAACGACCCGATTTCGAGTCCTCTTCGATTAGCTTAAATAGTTCAGGCAGGGAAAATGAATCTAGAGAGCGAATAATACTCATTGTCTATCGATCATTTGTAAAGAAAAATGGGCAGAAATCTGATTAGTACTATACTCTCAAAAATTAAATATTTGTTTAAAGCTAATTTTTCAAGTCATATCTAAAGGCTATACATATATGCTCTAATTTCAGTCAGAAAATTTGCAATTGTTGATTCAAAAGCACATTTCTTAGATTAAATTCATATTACTATATAGAAAATACCTGAAACTAATCTCAGTAAGACAAACTTTTTATTTGTAAGGACAGAAGAAAAGAGTATACAATGATCGCTCTGCAATATAAATACAGGTCAATGTTATTGCTTAATAGTGACATTTCGTTTTAGGTAATAATCATAGAAAGATGTTGCAGAAAAAATTTTCAGCTATACACAAAGAATCATCTTTGAGCCGTTGATATTTAATTGCTGACCTTGACTTTGGAGATAACTTGTTTATGAGTGAAAAAGACGAAAATCCTATACAAGAACTAGTCAAGACTTTAGCCTCTGCTGCAATTTTGGCAGTAGGAATTCGTGCTTGTGTTGCCGAAGCTAGGTTCATTCCTTCAGAGTCAATGCTTCCAACTTTAGAAATTGATGACCGCCTTATAATAGAAAAAATTAGCTATCGTTTTCGCAAACCAGAAAGAGGAGACGTTGTGGTCTTTTCTCCAACAGATACTCTCAAAGAGCAAAACTATAAAGAAGCCTTTATCAAAAGAGTTATCGGAATACCAGGAGACACCGTAGAGGTTAAAAATGGTGATGTTTATGTTAACGATAAACTGCTAACTGAGAAATACATTCTTAATGCGCCTAATTATAAATATGGTCCAATTAAAGTACCAGAAGGGCAATATTTGGTGTTAGGAGATAATCGAAATAATAGCTACGATTCTCATTACTGGGGTTTTGTACCTCTCAAAAATGTTATTGGTCGTGCTACGGTGCGCTTTTGGCCCCCTAGTCGCCTTGGGACTTTGGATGAAAAACCTCTTTATCCAGAATCTGAAACTACTGAATGATTGCTGATTATACGCCCTGAAGTATACCATCTAAAGACCGAAAAAAGCTCAAGCCGTTTTATTCTCAAAACTATATCGATCTCGATGGGGTTTGGTCACACAAGCTGCCAGTGATTTAAATTCAATATTTGAATTTAAAATCTAAGCCATTGGCAGTGCATTGAGCACCTTTAAAACCGATTGGCGATCG
>ERZ1740059.508-NODE-508-length-20463-cov-6.305468_pt1 | contig 20463 bp, 27 predicted proteins | sample MGYA00581744_ERZ1740059 | MGnify/ENA primary metagenome ERZ1740059 (study PRJEB43018, sample SAMN04849738) | marine metagenome | isolation source: floating plastic debris | place: Pacific Ocean | collected 2008-08-28 | study: EMG produced TPA metagenomics assembly... | reverse complement strand
CGAGACAGATCAGGGGACCGCGGATGATCTGTTTTCCGAAGAGCCAAAGCTGCGTGATAACATCATGACGACTTTGATTACCCTCTCAAATGACGGCCGCACGCTCGAAGATCTGACCAGCGTCAACAATTATGAAACCATCCGCGCGATGATCTTGATGAACCTTCAAGATGCAATCTCTGATCGGATTCGGAATGTCTTGATTGTCGATGTTGCGAAGCAGGACCTTTAAAGGACCTGCTTCGTCCTCACGGCTTACTCAGTTTCGACTTTGCGGACGCCATCGAGGTCGGTCGTTAGATAATTGTCTGTCCCGAGCATCAACTGACCGTCCTCATTAGCGAGCGTGGTGATCTTGCTAATGATTTCAGCTTGGGTCGACACGACGGACTGACCATTCGTCAGAAGATCGACGCGGAATTCGTAGACGCCATTATTTGCCGGTGTGTTCTGGTTCAGGACGTCGCCATTCCAGGTATGACGTTCCGCGTCTGGATTGAGGATTTCCTCCCAGACAATATTGTTCTGGCTGTCCGTTACGGTCAGTACCGCTTGATCATAATTGTAGGCTGGATTGACCTCAAATTCGACGGGTTTGCCTTCATAGGCGACATATTGGGATGACACAGCGACATCTTGGCCAAGCCATTCGTTTGCCGCCGCTGAATGAAGATCGCCAATCATCGAAGCGATGTTCTCGAGCGTCGAGTTCGTCTGAACCTGCTGTTCCAAAGATGAGAAGGTCGCCAATTGTTCGACAAACTGAGTTGAGTCCATCGGGGCCAGAGGATCCTGATTTTGGATTTGCGCGGTCAGCAATTGCAAGAATGTATTGAAGTCTTCGCCGATGGTCGTGGCGCTGATCGCTGCTTCTGTTTCGGCGGCCGTGGTCGCCGTGGTTGAGGCGGTACCGGTCGCGCCAGTGGTTCCGACGGGATTTATCTCACTCATATCGACCTCCTACAGTGTTAAGTCGAGCCGGTCCCGGCCCGTATGCTTGGCTTCAATGGCGGTTGTGGGTTGCGCCACACCAGGAGCGCTCGCACTATCAAAAGACGGGTCGCGCTGCGGATAATCTGTAGACGCCCATGTTTGTTGCGACTGGTCTTCGCTATTCTGTTGGAATGACATGTTTTGGTCTGACAAGCCTTGTTCGCGAAGCGCTTGGGTCAATTCGAAGTGCATTTCGCGCAGGCGCTTGAGGGCCTCTGGATTTTCAGAGGTCACGATGATTTGTTGCAGACCTTGCGCGTCGAATTTGAAGTCAATCATCACGCGTCCGAGCTCAGGTGGGTCCAACTGCACCACCAATTGTTCTCGTGGATCCATGCCAGTGTTGATCGCGTTGAGGATGATGCTCGTGAGCTCGTTTGGTGAGGCAATCGTGATTGAAGGCGCCGTTGGCGTCATTCCCGCCGCATTGGTAACAGGCGTCGCGGCCTGCGCCGACTGTGTCTGTGCAGCAGATAAAGGCGTTGGGGTCTCCGCGGTCCAGCCCGAGGCATCTCGGACCAAAGTCGCGATGTCTGTCACAGCTGTTTGTGTGGCTGGGATCGTACCCGAATTGATTTGACCGTCGACATCGGCGGCGCGCGGGACGGCGGCGTCTATGGCATCGACCATTACACGCTCGGCAGGCACGCTGTCATTTGCGGCAATGGCTGCGCGCGAGAGACGATTAATCGCTGGCTCTTCTACAGTCGTGAGCGAAGTCTGTGCTGTGCGTGCGCTCGTGTCTCTAGGGTCACGAACTGTCAGTGCCTCTTCTGGCGTGACGTCCGCGCGGCGCGTCTGATTAGCTGTCTCAGCTTCGTCAGTCACTGCATCAACAGATACCGCTTCGCTCGATGCACGCGCGTTCAGATCAGGTGCATCCGTCTCAGCATTGCGACCGGGATCGATCGAAACCGTCAGCACGGAGTCTGCCTCACCCTCGGCTGTCGCTTGAAAAACAAATTCAGCTTCGACCCGCTCAGTCTGCGGCGTAGATGGTTGGTCTGTTTGCGGCGCAGCCGGGGCGGCTGGCGTATCAGAGGGCGCAGACTCCTTAGGCGGAGCGTCGACGCTTTCATTCACCAGCGATGCAAACTCGTCCTTAGAAGACGGTTCACCCGCATCTGTGGTCTTCGGTTCGAGGGCTGTGTTCTGGTTCGTCTTTGTTGCCGTCCTCGGCGACGCCAGATGCTCTCCTAGCAGTCCTGCGTTCATAATGGTCTCTTTGCTACATGAGACGAGTACAACACCAGGGCGTAAAGAGTGAATTAACAACTTAAAGTTTAATCTCGATTAACTGATTCAGGAGGATCTCATGCTGCCGACAACATCCATTGAGGGGACACCTGGTCCGGCCGCACCATCGAACGCGGTGCCGACGCCGGATGTCTCCGAGGAATCGAAAGCGAAATTTGAGCAACTCTTATGGGCCGAGCTATTGACCCATACTGGATTGGAAGACGCGCTTACCCTGGGCGGCGGTGATGGCGCGTCCATGTTCGCGCGCTACTTTGTCGAAGCGATTGCCGAGGATATTGCCAAGCAACATCCGCTTGGACTGCTCGACAAGGAGCTGCCTAGCGTTGAGACCCTAACGCTTGAAGAGAAAGCGACAGACAATGGATAAGATCAATATTGAAGCCTGTCTGGAGGCGATTGAGCAGACATTCGAGCGAGAGGCAGAGAGCATTGTCAGTGGTGACTTGTCGGCGCTCGGTGACATTGCACAAGCAAAAGTGCAGCATCTCAGTGCGCTGTCTGATGCGATCGAGGGCGGGGCGCTGCGCAACCAGCCAGCATCGGTGATTGCGCGCATCCAAAAGCTTCAATCGACCGCCGCTGAACATGATCGCCACCTGCAAGCCGTTCGACACGGCTTATCGCGAACGCTTGAGCGGCTCGATCGAATACAGTCGGACGCAAATGTAGGTTCGTATGATCAACAAGGAACGCGCGTACAATTCACAGACGCCCGTGGCCGCTTCGAAAGCAAGGCTTAACACAGTTAAATCTTTTTTCATCTAAGAGTAGTATTCGAGTAGATGCAACCATGAGTGGTTACCCTTTTTTGGGCTGTCAGGATGACATCAAACAAACGCTCCAAAAGGAGCTAAAACGAATACGGGACATGCATCCATGAACAATACTCTCTTGACGAATAACAGCGCGATGGTGGCGCTGGAAACCCTTCGCGGAATCAATAAAGACCTGGCCATGGTCCAGGCCGAGATTTCAACCGGTAAATCTGTAGCCAACGCGCGCGACAACGCTGCTGTTTGGGCGATCTCTACGGTCATGTCGACTGATGTAGAGAGCTTCAAGCAAATCAGCGATTCTTTGAACAAAGGATCCGCGACTGTTGGCGTTGCTCGGAACGCTGCCGAGTCTGTGACCGACCTGATCACTGAAATGAAGACACTTGTTGTCTCTGCTCAGGACGATCTGAACGCAGACGACCGCGCTAAAATCCAAGCCGACATCGCTGCGAAACGCGACCAGATCACGACCATTGTCGGCGCCGCACAGTTTAACGGCGTCAACCTGGTTCAGGGCACCGCGGATTCGACTTTCTTGGCTTCTTTGGACCGCCAGTCTGACGGTACTGTAAGCACATCAAACATCACGGTTGGTCGTCAGGACCTGTCGACAGATGCTGGTGTGTTCGGAACTGCACTTGGTGCAACGCCTTCAGCTGCATTTGCAGACGTTGACGCGTCCGGGACAAACTCGTCTACAACCGACGCCGCAACTGGTAAGGTGCTCCAGTTCGACATCACGGCTGTTGCGAGTGAAACGTACTCGCTGACTGTGAACGGCACTGTATTGTCTTATACGACGGCTGCATCCGGTGACACAGCCGACACGATCCGTGACGCACTTGCTGCTCAAGTGAACGCGTTGGGCATCGAAGGGCTGACGGTTGATGCGAGCACAACGGCTGAGCTGTCCCTGTCGAACACTAACTCTTTCACGGATATCACCGCACTGGCGACCGCTGATACGATAACTGCTTTCGAAGCAGCTGATAATGATGGTGCGACACCAGCCGACGGTAACGCGCTGCAAACACTTGCACAGCGCGCAACCAGCATTGATCTGTCGAACACCGCGTCTTTCGCTGAAGGCCAAGGCCTGCGTGTTACGCTCGGTGGCGACAGCTTCACTTATGTTGCTGGTAAGAACGAAACGGCTGAAGACGTAGCTCGTGGCCTGGCGACAGCGATCGCTTCAGGTTCCGTCGACGGCGTAACAGCGCAAGTTCAGTACGACGCTACGACGGAAGTTTGGAGCCTGGCTGTTGATGACGCGACAGGAGCTCAGTCTCTGACAGTCGTCGCCAATGACGGTGCAGGTACAGCGTCCGGCGGTCTCTTCGGTCTGGATCAAGTCGATGTTAGCACAGCTGCAGACGCCGCAGCTGCACTCGACAGCATCGAAACGCTGCTGGGGAACTCAATCTCTGCCGCTGCTGCCTTTGGTTCCGACCAGAGCCGTATCGAATCGCAGTCTGAGTTCATTACCTCGCTGTCTGACTCACTGAAGTCCGGCATCGGTACTTTGGTCGACTCTGACCTGGAAGCCGCGTCTGCCCGTCTGCAAGCCCTGCAGGTTCAGCAGCAACTCGGTACTCAGGCGCTGTCTATCGCCAACCAGGGATCGCAGTCACTGCTGTCACTGTTCAGATAATATCAAATGCCCGGAGCGTCTTCGGACGCTCCGGGTCTCTTTTAACGCCTTAGGAGGATTGATTGCAGGCTCTAGCTCACAAAGCTTACGGCGAAGTACGTAACCGAACCGCGGATAACCGATCCATAGAACGTGCCCTGTTCAGACAGATCACAGACACCATGATCGAAGCCCGAGATTTAAAGCAGAGCGACCCCGAAAAATGGGCCAATGCGATCAACCGAAACCTGGATCTGTGGACCCTCCTGGCCACGGATCTTATGCATCCAGAAAATCAGTTGAATGACGGCTTGCGAAAGTCGCTGCTGGAATTGTCCATATTTGTACGTCGCACCAGTACCGAAATCCTAGGCGGGTCAGACGGACTTGTGGACCTCATCGATATTAATGAGTCCATCATCAAAGGACTTGAAAACTCAGGCTAGGGTAAGAGTAATTCAGGAGGGACTAGGAATGTCCGGATTAATGTTGAAACTGGCCCCGGGCGAGCGTTTTTTTATCAATGGGACGCTTCTGGAAAATGGCGATAAGCCGGGTCGAATTCGTGTGCCAGGCCCCGATGTTATGGTGCTTCGTTGCCGCGATGCGCTGAAACCGAGCGAAGTCGATACACCGGTCAAACAAGTCTATTATGCCATTCAATTGCTAATCACGCGCGATTTGGAAGAGGAAGACACATTGCCAGCTCTGCATCGCGCCTGTGAAGAATTGAACGCGGCCTTCGCGCCCGCTCAACCCGAGTTAATTCCGTTGTTGCAGGAAATGATCCGCCGCGGGAACTACTATTCTGCGCTTTGTTACATGAAACAGATCATAGAGCTCGAGGCGCAATTATTGGGACAAGACTCTTCGGGAGCTTTGGCAGCTTAATGACGTTTCAACCGGTCATCCCTTTGGCAGGCCTTGCAGGATGGAATTTCCTGCAAGAAACCTATGACTCGCAATTGGATACCTTTTCCAAGTCGCCGCAGATCTACCGAGCGATCGCCTATTTCACAGAGAAGTTCGCGCAGCCGCTCGCCGTGGAGGACTTTCTCAGCGTTCCGCGTTTACGGCGCATTTCATTGACGGCTTTTGGTCTGTCCGGGGAAGAGTGGAAGACAGGTTACATCCGGAACGTCCTGGACGAGGTTCAGGACCCAGAGAGCACCTTCTTGCAGCGTTTGAATAACCCGCAATACACCAATTTTGCGGAATCGCTCGAACCCGCAAACGGGCAAATCAATCTGCTCTCGTCCGAAATCGACACCATCGCGTCGCGCTATCTCGCCGAGTCTTTTGAACTCGCCGTCGGCAACCAAAATGATGATATGCGCCTGGCATTGAACTATCGCGATGGCATTTCTGACGTCGTGACCGAGGAGTCGACGGACGAGGCTGTCCTGTTCAAACTGCTCGGCAGTGAGCCCATTCGCGCCGTGCTGAATACGGCTTTGGGCATTCCTGCCGATCTCGGCCAATTGGATATTGATCGCCAGGCGGAATATCTTGAGGACCGTCTAAAGAGTCAGTTTGGGATCAGCTCCGTTCAGGATCTGAAGTCGCCAGAAGTGGTCGACCAGGTGCTGAGGCGGTTCCAAATCCTCGCGGGCATCGATCAAAACTTCGCGGCTAACAGTTCGGCCTCGACTGCATTGGTTCTTCTGGGCAATGCGGCTGCAGGGTTCGGTGCTGTCGCAAGTCAAAATCTGTTTCTAAGCAGCTTCTAAAGGCGCATCGCCTGTGGGCGCGGCGCGCGCAGGCTGCAGCAACCCGTCGAGATATGCGTACGCGGTTTCAATCCCGTCGCTGGACTCTGTCAGATAACGGTCCAGGTCCGGGAAAAGCGTGTAAGCGATATCGGCTTTCGGATCTTTGCCAAATTCATACAAACCCGCGCGTACCATGGGCGCGATTTCGTCATACGTCGTCATCAAGGCGCGGAAGAGATGCAGCGATTGGTTTTGTGACTCGGTCGCGGCTTTGGGTAGGCTGCGCGAGACACTGCGCAAGATATCAATTGCTGGATAGCGTCCACGCTCGGCGATTTTGCGCGAGAGAACAATATGACCGTCGAGGATGCCGCGAACCATGTCTGCGACGGGTTCTTCAAAATCCGACCCGGCCACCAGAACCGAAAAGATCGCCGTAATATCGCCGCTGGCTTTTGGGCCTGGCCCCGTCCGCTCAGCCAATTCCGAAACGACCCGCACGGTTGACGGTGGAAAGGCATTGAGGGCCGGCGTTTCACCCGCCATGAGCGCGGTTTCCCGGTGCGCCTCGGCGAACCGGGTGAGGGAGTCAAACAGAAACAGAACCGAATGCCCCTGGTCTCGATAATATTCGGCGGCGGCGATCGCGCAAAATGCGGCGCGCTTCTTGGCCCCGGGCGGTTCGCTGGCCGTGGCCGCGACAATTGTGGTTTTGTGCAACACATCCGCGGGCAGCACTTCGTCGATAAATTCCTGAACCTCGCGGCTGCGCTCACCGATTAATGCGATCACGATCCGGTCGGCATTCATGCCGCCTGCGAGCATGCCGAGAAGTGTCGACTTACCGACGCCGGATCCTGCGAAAAGACCAATCCGCTGACCACGGCAGACCGGCAGCAATGTATCCGTAACATTCAATCCGGTTGATAGTCTTTTGCCCAGAGGCTTGCGTTCAGCGGGCGGCGGGGCGGCCCGTTGCAAGGGCACGGCGATGCTTTGCTTGGGTGCACCAGGGGGCGTACGGCGCATTTGCACCTCGCCGCGATAGTTGACCAGAGCGCCTAACCAGTGTTCGCCAATTTCGACCTGATCCTGTTGCGTGACATAGGCCCGATCCCCAATACGCGCGGCTTCGGTTGAGCTGAACATCAAGACACGCACGCGGGTGTCGCTTACCGACATGACTTCGCCAATTAAGGACTGACCTGGTTTCTCTATGGTGACACTATCGCCGATGCCGACCGCGTGGCCGACGCCTGAAATTTCAATCATACCAGGCAGGATCTCGGTGATTGCGCCCCATAGGCGAAAGGGTGTTGGCATGGTGTGAGGCATCGGCAGAAACTTAATAAACCCTGGGTACTCATTAATCCTTTATTCAACTTATGGTCGCAATTTTTGCAGAATCGTTAACCTTAGGGGATTTTTTGATGTATTCGGGGCTTAATCTCAATCAGCGCCATGGCGGTCGACCGCCAATGCTGACGGTGCTTTCAGTCATTTTCGTTCGGGCTCGAAACGGCGAATTAAGGTCGGGTTTCGGGAGTCGAAATTCCGAATCAATTGCTAATTTCTCTCGGCGACAGCGAATCAAAACATGTGATTCGGTCGGTCTCAAGGCGTGGTCCATAACGGAAAACCGGCCGCGTGATTTCGGACGATCTCCATCTAACTGGCAACCTTCATTACAGAAAAGGCGTGGGTCTAACATCGCAACACGTGCCCCAGGACGGGCTCAAATAGCATAGGATATGCAGCAATGAATAATACTCTTCTCACAAACAATAGTGCGATGGTTGCGCTGGAAACCCTGCGCGGCATCAACAAAGACCTGGCCATGGTTCAGGCTGAAATCTCGACCGGTAAATCGGTCGCCAATGCGCGCGACAACGCAGCGATCTGGGCGATCTCCACGGTCATGTCGACCGATGTCGATAGTTTCAAACAGATCAGCGATTCTTTGAACAAGGGCTCCGCAACGGTTGGTGTGGCGCGAAGCGCGGCTGAGTCTGCGACAACGTTGATCCAGGAAATGAAGGAACTCATCGTATCTGCCCAGGACGATCTCAACGCCGATGACCGCGCGCGGATCCAGGCCGATATCGACGCCAAGCGAGACCAGATCGCCACCACGGTGAACGCGGCTCAGTTCAATGGCGTAAACCTGGTAAAGGGGACAGAGGACGTTACCTTCTTGGCCTCGCTTGACCGGCAGGCGGATGGTACCGTCGCCACCTCTGACATTATTGTCAGCCGACAAGATCTGACCACCTCTGCAGGCGTGTTTGGCACGGCCATCAGCGCCGGTCTGTCGGCCGGGTTTGTGGACGTGGATGCGACCGGAACGAACACGACGACCATGGATGCGGCGACTGGTAAGGCGCTGCAGTTTGATATTACGGCGGCGAACAGCGCGTCTTACTCTCTTACCGTGAACGGAACTCAGCTATCGTATACGACAGCGGCGTCCGGCGACACAGCGGATACAATCCGCGATGCATTGGCGGCCCAGGTCAACGCGTTAGGCATTGAGGGCTTGAGCGTCGACACAACAGTTTCGGGCGAGTTGACTCTGCTCAATACCAGTTCGTTTACCGACGTTTCCGCTCTATCCACGGCCGATACGCCGGCAAATTTTGTTGCCGCTGACAATGATGGCGATACGTCCCCCGGTGCGAACACGCTGCAGACGCTGAGGCAACGCGCGACGAGTATCGAGCTTTCAACGACTGCTGCATTCAGCGAGGGTCAGGGATTTCGGGTCACGCTGGGGAGCGACAGTTTTGAATATATCGCGGGCAAGGGCGAAACCGCTCAGGATGTCGCCCGCGGACTAGCAACCGCGATTGGGTCAGCATCCATTGATGGGGTTACCGCACAAGTGCAGTTCGACTCAACCACAGAGGCATGGAGCCTTGCTGTGGATGATGCGGCAGGCGGTCAGACCCTGACAGTTGCTGCGAATGATGGCGCAGGTACAGCGTCGGGCGGTCTGTTCGGGCTCGACCAGGTTGATGTCAGCACCGCCGAAGATGCGGTGGCCGCGCTCGGAAATATAGAAACTCTCTTGAACAATGTGATTTCTGCCGCAGCTGCGTTCGGCTCTGACCAGGCGCGAATTGAATCGCAGTCGGAATTTGTGACGCAGCTTTCGGACTCTCTGCGCTCCGGTATCGGGACGCTGGTTGACGCCGATCTGGAAGCGGCCTCAGCGCGTTTGCAGGCCCTGCAGGTTCAGCAACAGCTTGGCACCCAGGCGCTGTCGATCGCCAACCAGTCGCCACAGTCACTCTTGTCACTGTTCCAGTAAGCTCATTCGTCTGGAGCGTGGGTTTGGCACGCTTCAGACACTCAATCGCAGGTTAATCGATAGTGAGAACTAGGAGGGACTAGGAATGTCCGGATTAATGCTCAAACTCGCGCCCGAAGAGCGCTTTTACATCAATGGCACAGTTCTCGTGAACGGTGACAAGCCAGGTGGCATCCGGGTTCCAGGTCCTGACGTCTTGGTCCTGCGCCACCGCGACGCTTTGAAGCCGCATGAAGTAACAACCCCGGTGAAGCGGGTATATTACGCCATCCAGCTCCTCATCACGCGGGACTTGGAAGAAGAAGAAACCTTGCCGGCTTTGGAGCGCGCCTGCGCAGATCTTGCCGATGCATTTGCCCCAGCGGATCCGGATCTGATTCCGGTGCTTCAAGAAATGATCCGTCGTCGGAATTATTTCTCAGCGCTCTGCTATCTCAAGCAAATTGTGAAACTCGAAAGCCAATTGCTCGGCGAAGAGTCAGACACGGTGCTTGCAGCTTAAGGGCAGCCGATTCAGGGTCGCGACTGGAGTTTCAGTATACAGACGAAATCCGAATTCGGTTGCCGGGTTCCTTGGATTCTCTGCCGGAGCCATCCGGGCAGACAATCATCAGGGGCTCGGCAAACTGCGCTTAACAGGCGCAAGCGAATCTTAAGGTGATCCGACGCGATTGCGGCAAAAAGTTAATTAAACCCAGGGTAATCATTAATCCTTTCTTCAACTTATAGTCGCAAATTTTGTCGAAAGATTAACCTTCAGGGGAACTGCGAATGCTGTCAGACATGTCTCTGTTTCAGATCTATGGGGCGATGGCGCGCCACGCGGCAGAATCCCAGAGAGTTAGCGCTGAAAATCTATCTCGGGCCAATGAGCCCGGCTACAAGGCGGTCGAGCTCGAATCCTTTTCCGATTTCATGAAGCGGACAGGGCCGACGGTTGAGCAGATCGATTTTGATCAGCCCTTCGAGCACGGGTTTAGCCTCTCCGCCGCGTCGCCGAACGGCAATACAGTGAGCATTGAGCAGGAAGTCTTCAAATCCGCCGAGGCGGTCGGCAAGCATCAAATGGCGATGACGGTCTACACCAAGTCGCTGGACATGATGAAGCTGGCGCTCGGACATAGGAATTAGGGGGCCATCAGATGAATCCCTTTGAGTTTTCCATGATGCAGGCCGTCTCCGGCATGCGCACGAATTCGCAGCGCATCACCGTGACCGCGGAAAACGTGTCGAATGTCGACACGCCCGGCTATCAGCGCAAAATCCTGATGACAGAGCCGCGGATCAATTCCGACGTCTCGTTCGGGGCCTTGCGAACGTCGCTCGATCAAACGCCAGGGGAAGCCGAATTTAATCCGTCCCACCCGATGGCGAATGCGGAAGGCTATATCACGCTGTCCAATGTCTCTCTGGTGACGGAAATGGCGGACCTGCGGGAAGCCAACCGGTCCTATGAGGCCAATCTCAATTCATTCCAGCAAGCGCGGAGCATGTACTCTTCGCTGCTTGACGTGCTGCGTCGTTAAGGAGGCTTATCGTGACCAATTTCGGGTTTGGGGCGTATAACTCGATTAACCCCGCGAAAATTAGCACGCCGGCCGCAACGCCGGCCAAGCCTGCCCAGGACGAGAACCCGGTCGCAAAGGGAGTCTCTGAGTTTAAGCAGGCGGTGCAGCAAGCCGAACAAGCGGCAATCGATACAGCGGTCAGCGGCGCCGATCCGCACGCCATGGTCGAGGCGCTGGCGAATGCGGAAATGGTCCTCGATACGGCGGTCACGATCCGCGACAAGGTCGTTGAGGCGTATCAGGAATTATTGCGAATGCCGGTCTAGAACGGAGCCGGGGACGATGGGCGAATCTGAAATCTTCGAAGTGCTGCGCGCCTCGCTATGGGCGGGCGTGATGATGGGCTTGCCAATCCTTGGCGTGTCTCTGGTGCTCGGTTTTGTCATCGGCCTGGTTCAGGCGCTCACCTCGGTGCAGGAAATGACGCTGACCTTTGTGCCGAAAATCGTCGCCGTGGTGGCGGTCTTCTTTCTCACCATTGGCTATATGACGCGGGTCGCGCTCGATCTGTTCAATAATTTCATTCTGCCGATGATTTCAGGATGAGGCGCGCATGACCGAAACCAAATTGCTCGACTTGTCCAAGCCCACCGCGCTGCTCGCGATCGGGCTTATGCTGGTTATTCTGGTCATGGTCCTGCCCGTGCCCGCCTGGGTGCTGGATCTCGGGCTGACCGCCTCCTTCGCATTTGCGATCCTGATTTTCACCACCTCGATCTTTATCGAAAAGCCGCTCGATTTTTCCTCTTTCCCAAGCGTGCTTTTGGCTTCGCTCATTCTGCGTCTGGCGCTCAATGTCTCGTCGACCAAGCTGATCATTTCCGAAGGTCATACCGGGACCAGCGCCGCAGGCGGTGTGATTGAAGGCTTCGCCATGTTCATCATGGGCGGCAATCTGTTTGTCGGCCTGGTGGTGTTTGGCGTGCTGATCATCGTCAATTTCATGGTCATCACCAAAGGCGCGGGCCGGATGGCCGAAGTGGGTGCCCGCTTCGCCCTCGATGCCATGCCCGGCAAGCAGCTGGCCATCGATTCCGACCTCGCCGTCGGCGCGATCAGTCATGAAGAAGCCAAGCAAAGACGTGCCAAGGAACAGGAAGAAGCAGCCTTTCTTGGCTCGCTCGACGGTGCGTCCAAATTTGTCAAAGGCGACGCCATTGCCGGTCTATTGATCACCGCGCTCAACCTGCTGGCCGGCATTGGTTTTGGACTTGCGGCGCATGGGCTGACCCTGAATGAGGCACTGGCCAATTACTCGATCCTGACCGTCGGCGATGGTCTGGTGTCCCAGATCCCGGCGGTCATTGTTTCTGTGTCGGCGGCCCTGCTGCTGTCCAAGGGCAAGGATGATGGCGCAATTGATGAAGCGTTAGGCAAGCAGCTGGGCGGCAATGCCACGTCGCTCTTGATCGTCGCAGGTCTGCTCGCCGTCTTCGCATTGTTCCCGGGCTTGCCTTTCCTGCCCTTCATGATGGCTGCGATCGGTTTTGGTGTCACGGCTTACTTCCTTCGCAAACAGCAACAGGAGCTGGCGGCCAAACCCGAAGCGGTCGAAGAGCAGCCGACCGCCAATGTCAATCAGATCGCCGATTCCATCCACTCGGATGAGATCCATCTGGAAGTGGCGCCCGACCTGGTCACCACGGTTCTGCAAGGCGAGGCTGGGATCGAGTCGCGGATCGAGAAGATTCGCCGCTACATTGCCGAGGAATATGGCTTTGTCCTTCCGTCGATTCGGATGACGGACAATCCAACGCTGGAGCGGAATACGTATCAGCTGAAAATTCAGGGCGTGCCGGTCGACAATGGAATGCTGCGCCCCGGCTCGTTGCTGGCTCTGATTGAAGAAGATCAGCTGCCCCACCTGCAGGGCGAGCGGGTCAAGGAACCGGTCTACAAGGCAGCCGCCCGCTGGCTGCCGACGACCAAGAAACAGGAACTGGTCGCCTCCGGCGCGCCTGTCATCGAACCAATTGAAGTTTTGGCGACGCATATGCTGGAACTGATCCAGGCCAACTTCTCTTTGATCTTCACGCGCATGGTGATGATCCAGACACTCGATGCCCTGACCACGGTCTCTGATGAGGAGCGCGGCGCCAGCAATAAGCGTCTATTGGACGAATATATTCCAACCAAGGTGCCGCCGGAAATCCTGCTCGCTGTTTTACGGGCGCTACTGGAAGAGCGCGTGTCTATCCGCAACATCTTCCTGATTCTGGAAACGGTTGGCGAGGCCAAGGGGCAGGGCGCCAACCAGACCCAGATGATCGAATTGGTGCGCCAGCGCCTGTCCTTCCAGATCCTCAATAAGCTGCAGGATCCTGATGGCCGTCTGCCGCTGGTCCAGCTGTCGACCAGCTGGGAACAGAAATTTGCCGAGCACGAAATCAAGTCGGACGCCGGCGCGACGGATATCGCCTTGCCGCCTGAATTGTTCAGCGAGCTGCTGACCGGTATTCAGGAGAAGCTGAACGAGACCGCGCAAAAAGGTGTCGTCGCGTCAGTCGCGACATCATCCAAACGCCGTCGTTTCCTGCAAACCGTTCTGGCCAGCAAGGGCATTCGCAACGCGGTGCTCGCCTATGAGGAAATTCGCTCCAGCAGCAAGCCCCAAATCGTAGGCATTGTATGATCCCCTTCATCGACCTGCTGGGCCCGGACTTGTCGTACTGGGTGGCGCAGTTCGTTCTGACCCTGGCGCGTCTTTCATTTGTGATTGCGCTCCTGCCTGGCATTGGCGAGCAGATGATTACAGTGCAGATACGGCTGTTTCTGCTGCTCGGACTCTCCGCGGCGATCTCCGGGCTTGGGATTACCAATTACGTCTTGCCGGAAAGCCTGACCGATCTGGGGATTGTGTTGATCACGGAGCTTTTGCTCAGCCTCTTTTTGGGGGTTGGACTGCGCGTGGTGATCTGGACGCTAAACATTGCGGGCAGCGTGATCGCCGCCGGCATTGGGTTGGCGCAACCTCTTGGCGTGGCGCTGGAAAACGAGTCCCAGACCGCCACGGCAAACCTGCTCTCCATGGCTGGCGCGGCGTTGCTCTTCTCGATGAATTTCCACGTCGAGGTGATATCCAGTTGGATCGGTCTGTACGAATCGATTCCGGTCGGCGCGAATTCCTGGGTCGCCCAGGCCTTCTTGTTCGATAGCATTTACGCCGCTTTTGCCTTTGCCGTCCTTTTGGCCTGGCCGTTCGTGGCCATGAACCTTTTGTACAATGTCTGCCTGGGCTTCATCAACAAAGCGATGCCGCAAATGATGGTTGCGTTTGTCGGGGCACCGTTCCTTGTCGGGGCCGGCATGTTTCTGCTGGCGATTTCGATCGGGGCCATGCTGATGGTCTGGCAGGACCAGATCACGCGATTGATTGTGTGGTTGTAGGCGATGGCTGAAGAACAGGACCAGTCCGGCGAAAAGGAATTTGAGGCCACCGATGAGCGCCTGCGACAGGCGCGAGAGGATGGCGATGTTCCGATATCCAAGGAAGCCAATGCCGCCGGTCTGATCATCGGCATCGGGCTGGGCATCCTGGTCTTCCTTACGATCAGTTCCAAAGCCATGAGCAACAGTTTTACGAGTCTGTTCTATCACGCGGATCGCTACGCCGCGGATATCTTCAATGATCACGGGTCGCAGACGCAAAAAGTACTGATAGAGTTGATGTTGTCGCTGGCGCCGCTTTTTGCGGTATTGGCGGCGTCGGTCATCCTGGTTCTGGTGCTGCAGCAAGCCATCGCCTTCTCGACCAAGAAGCTGCAACCCGAGATGAAGAAAATCAATCCGGTCGAGAATATCAAGAATAAGTATGGCGCCAAAGGGTTGCTGGATTTTCTGAAGGATGCCGCGAAAATGATATTCGCGGGTCTGATTGCGGCCTATTTCCTGATATTCTTCGCCAATGAATATTATGCGGGGAGCGCCATGGGGCGCGGACAGCTGGCAGAGTTTACGCTGTCGCAAATTCTCAAGCTGATTCTATACTTTGCGGCGTTTCAGATTGCGCTGGCGCTGCTGGACGTGCCGCTTCAGCGCTATTTACATGCGCAGCGGCTGAAAATGACGCGCGAAGACGTCAAAAAAGAAATGAAACAGAGCGAGGGCGATCCGCAGCTGAAACAACAGCGTCGCGAGCGCGGAACCCAGATTACGCGCGGCGACATGTTGAAAAATGTCGAGACCGCCACCGTCATCCTGGTTAACCCGGAACACTATGCGGTTGCCCTCAAATGGGATCCGGACGGCGACAAGGCGCCGATCTGTGTCGCCAAGGGCGTCGATCATCTCGCCGCCAAGATCCGGGAAGTGGCGCAGGCCAATTATGTGCCCATCTATCGCGATCCGCCAACGGCGCGGTCGCTGTATCGCCTGGTTGAGATTGATGAAGAGATCAAGCAAGAGCATTTTGCCGCCGTCGCCGCCGCGATCCAATATGTTGACCGGGTCCGCCAGCATTTGAGGCCGCGCGATGAGTGAGATTGATCCAAACATCCCCAAGCTGCTGAATATAAAGCAGAAAGCGCAGGAACGGCGCCTGGCGGAGATTCTTGGTGAAAAACGGGATTTGGAGCAAAAACTGGCGGATCTGGCCGCCGAAGTCGCCGCCATGGACACGCGAACAGATGGATATGACCAGATTAGTGTTGCAAATGGCTATCTGAAATATGTTCAGCACCGGAAAGAGGCCCTGATTCGCCAGATTGAGGTGCTTAACGAGCAGGCAGAAACCGTGCAAAATCAGTTGCGCAAGTCGATTCATTCGCAATCAATGCTGCAGAATCCGCCATGAGCGTAAACCAGTTTACGTTCTCTTCATAATGTTTCACATACTATCTCAGCGCGAAGAGTGGTAAATTCAATTATAACGCGCCACCGGAATGCATGGAGATACAAATGAGCGCCAAGACACCGTCCCACGTGGACCATCAAGTTGGTCGTCGCATTCGGCAAGCCCGCCGCGACGCCAAACTTACTCAAGGACAATTGGGCGATATGATCGGGCTGACCTTTCAGCAGGTCCAGAAATATGAAAAGGGCGTCAATCGCGTTTCGGCGGGAACGCTTTATGAAATTTCAAAAGTGCTCGGCCTGCATATTAGCTGGTTCTTTGACGAAGACGTCGTCGACAAGATTGGCGAGGCCGACACCAAGGAATCCAACGAATTCAATGATTGCATGAATTTGCTGCTTGATCTGCGGCAAAGCGCAAATCTCGGACCTGTGCGCGAAGTGCTGCGTCTGGCCGGCAGTCGCTAGGCCTGATCATCCCGCATTCGGATGGGGCAGGGTCAGCGTCTAGCTGACCTTGGCCCATGGCGCGCTCCCATAGGAGACCATTGATGCGCCATCCGTTTCGACAAAGCTTTCCAGGTCGCCAATCACCGACAGGATGAGTTGCGCTTCCGGGGGCAATTGCGTGTGATCACCATCCGGCACCACGAAGGATTCCCAGAGTTTCAGCTTTAGCAGCATTTCCAGCGGGCTGGAGGCGGCTTTATCGCTGAGGGCGTCAATAATGCTCAATTGAACTTCAAGCTCGGCATCCGCGAGTTCCTCGGTTTCGATCGATTGCGCAAAGTGCGCATGTCGACGAACCGATTTCGTCCATTGCGGCAATTCGCGGTCGATCAGTCTATCAGTCCCCATGGGTCATTCCTTCGTTTCTGTTCGCAGTCTTCGAGCCAGCAGATGCCGCCCGTCATATATAGAATGCGTGATCACGAAAAATTGTTCCCGTCTAAGGCGAATTTTTTTTCATTTATATTTGATTTTAGTGGAACCGGCTCGGAAACGCAGACGAGATCGCGGGTGAATCAGTCGTCCTGTTCTTTCTTTTCCTGCTCTTTTAGCGCTTCAATCAGCTTTTTCAGTTTCTCAGGCACCGGTTCGCTCAGCACTTTTTTGTACTGTTCACGCAACGCATCGCCCAACGGCTGGTCATGCCGCCACTGGTCAGGCCGTTTGGGTGACTCCTTGTCGCCAGGCATTCTGCAAGCTCTGTTATTATTTCCCTTTACTTGCTTGGACCCGAAGTACGCGTGTTATAGCAACCACGGGAGTTACATAATTTTTGCAATACAGAGTGTTGAGAATGAGGCTTGATCAGGCCACGGGCGGCGTGGTGAGCTTTGTCTCTGTCGATGTTGCCGATGCCTTGTCCATGCTTTGCGGGTGGACAAAATTGGGCTTGAACCACGGAGTTAGCCGCTGGTTGAACAGGCCGCGCAACCAATCAATCACAATCTGCGCCCGTGCCAGGCGCCGGACGCGTTCGGGATAGGTCAACCAGAACCGGATCGGTGCGACTTCCGGCAGATTGAGCGGCACCAGGTTCTTTTGAAGATCGTGGACATAAGTCGGCATCAAGGCGATGCCGCCGCCATTGGCGCAGACTTCCAGCATAACCGAGCCAGAATTGGTGATCAGGGCAAAATCGATCAGATCCCGGAACTGTTTCGCCTTCGGGGCCCAGCGTTCCATCTGGTTCACATAGCCGGAATGGATGATGCAGCGATGCTCATGCAGGTCAAACACGCTGGTGGGATGGCCGAACGTGCGCACATATTCCGGCGAGGCCCAGAACACATAATGCAGGATACCCAGGCGTTTGGAGACAATATCCTGTCGACCGCCCGGCTCCTGAAACTGGATCGCGATGTCGGCCTTGTCATTAAGAAGATCGGTATCGGGCCGGTCCGTGGTCACCAGACGCAGTTCGATCTTGGGGTTCTGCAGATGAAAATCCGGCAGGTGCGGGGCAATCCAGTGTGCGGCGAGGCCGTCGCCGGCACAAAGTGTGACCGGGCCTTCTGCGGGCAAATCATGATCCAGCACATCACTGCGCAAGCCATCCGCGGCGTCTGACATGATTTCCGCATAGCGCAGCGCCTTGCGGCCCGCATCGGTCAGGCTGACCCCGCGCGGCGAGCGATATAGCAGCCGGGCGTTCAGGGTTCGCTCCAGATCGTCAATCTTGCGGGAAACCGTGGGTGCGGTTTCTTTCAGCCGCGTCGCAGCGGCATTCATGCTGCCGAGCTCAGCGACAACAATGAAAACTTTTAATTTGTCCCAGTCCAGATTTTCAAACATCCATCGCCTCTTATACGATTTCTGTACTACCCCAATTCGATTCTGTCTGCATCGCACACGTGCGAATTGTGCAAGCTTCTTGCTCTAAAAGGAGTTTTTCAGATGTCTGCACCGCAAATTTCTCTAGAATGCTACCCATTTGTCGTCGATCTCACCAAAATGAACGAGCTTATGGGAAGTTTCGGATGGCGCAGTGCGACGCCAGAAGAAATCCCGGAACTGGTCGCGCTGGGCGAAGATCTGATCAATGATCGGCTGGCGGATCCGGCGACCATTGAGCGCGTGCACGCGGCGACGCAAATTACCGCCTGGGCGTTCGGGGACGATCCGATTGAAGGCATGGTCCTGCAGGTGCCATTGTCCGAGCTAGGTCTGGCCGCGCTGGAAGCAAACGAGTTCGTTCCCGGAAATCCGGATCCAGCGCATATCGCGGCTGTCGGTGAACTCTGCGCGGCCTGTTACATCGGGATCTATGCCGGCGCCACCTATGAGGCGCGCAAGGCGGTGATGACCGGTGCCGGCGTGATCCGCATGGGTATTTTCCCCCAGGTTCCGTGCTTCGCCCGCGCCGCCACGGACGATGGTGCACGCTCTATGGAAAGTCTCGGATGGGCACCAGCCGGCTTTGGTCCCGACAAATTATGGATGCAGGGGGCGATCCAGGCGCCGTCGAAGAAAGTCGCTTAAATGCTGACCATTAGCGAAATTGGCCAGTCCGGCCTCTCTCGGCCCCTGCGCCAGAAGGATGTTGATCGCTTTCAGGTCGAAATGGTGCGCACGCTGGATTCCTATCAGAAAATGGTGGCCCTGCGCGCTTTGACCTTCATGGCTGAGCAGGATTGTCCTTTCGATGAAGAATATGATGGCAATGATTTGTGTGCCTCACATCTGCTTGCCTATGCCGATGGACAGCCAATCGCGACGCTTCGCCTGCGCTGGTTTGCCGGATTCGGGAAAGTCGAACGGGTCTGTGTCCAGCCCCGCTTTCGCGGCACCAATGTGGTGAAAGTCATGCTGGCGGCCGCCTTTGAGCTGGGCGCCCGCAAAGGATTTCGCCGCATGACGGCACAAATCCAGGCACGCCTCTGGCCCCTTTGGTCGCGGACGTTGAATTGCCGATTATTAAAGGATCGACCCAGTTTGTTTTTCTCGGATTATGAGTATTATGAGATCGAAATCCCGCTTGCGGCGCATCCGGAAGCCATTCGGTACAATTCAGACCCGTACCAGATGATCCGTCCCGAAGGCGCATGGGATGAGCCTGGCATTCTCGATGAATCCAGCGCGCGTGGAGGAGATATTCGTCATGTGGCAGCATAAATGTGCGTTCTGGTAGTCAGCGATTATCCGCCTGCGCTTGACGCAGCGTGTCTCTCCAGAGTTTCTGTGCATATTGGTGAACGGGTCTGTTTCGCGCGCATGGAGCAACGACAGGTCGCTTTCCTGCATCATCGCGAAGGTACGGGGTTTGGCGGAATGGGCGTCAGAATTGGCCGATATGATCCGATTTTCACGATGTCGGCCTGTGGCAGCGTGCTCTCCGCCGGGCTGACTGAGTTTATCGTTCGAAATGCGGCGCAACCGATCCATTTGGCGGGTATTGCGACTGTACGGTGTTTTTCGCGACTGCGGCGGATCCTGGAGCGATCAGGATATTCGATTGAGATGGACCCGAAATCCACCTTGATGCTGAATGAGGGCATCAACGCGGCTCATCCACTTTGCGGCGATAGCGCATATCAATTGAGCGAGTACGGGCCGTTCATCTGTGGCGATACGGTTTGCGCCGCATCCAGGAAAAACCAATCGACACGCTGGCCGAGCGCTTGAGCAATCAGGAAGAGCGTTCCAGCTGAGACCCGGTTGCTGCCGCGCTCATATTTATGGATTTGCTGGCTCGAGCAGCCCAGAGCCTGACCGAGATCGGATTGCGTCATCGACGCGTCAATCCGCGCCGAGCGAATGCGTTGTCCGATCTGAAAATCAACATTTGGATCAGGTTTTCTGGTCATGAATTCGTCCCTGGCACCAGACTAGCCAGAAGAGCGTAAATTCAATCTTAAATTGAAATACTCAAGCGCGAATTCGCGCGATTATTGTTCGACTGTTTGCAAAAACATCA
>ERZ1740059.507-NODE-507-length-20465-cov-4.675502_pt1 | contig 20465 bp, 17 predicted proteins | sample MGYA00581744_ERZ1740059 | MGnify/ENA primary metagenome ERZ1740059 (study PRJEB43018, sample SAMN04849738) | marine metagenome | isolation source: floating plastic debris | place: Pacific Ocean | collected 2008-08-28 | study: EMG produced TPA metagenomics assembly... | reverse complement strand
CTAATATTTCTGAATTAGAAATATCTGTTCCTAGTATATTTTCATATCCTACTATATTAGAGTCAATAACAATTAAGTCAGTGGGTGATGATAAAAAATCTTGTTGTTCGGTTTCCATGAGTTATTTGAAAATCAAGAAAAATATTAATGGTTAGTTAATTAAATTTGAAAGGTGATTTGATAATTACAATTGTTTTGTTCGTAACTAGCTAGCTAATGATTGTTGAATCCACAAGCATAAATTGTCATCATTTGCACTTATGTTTTCATCTAAGAATAAGCCTTTTCTTCTTGTGTAGTATTCAATTAATAGCTCTTTTAATCTTTCTTCTGAAAGAATACTCTGTTGTAAAATAATTTCACTAACATTTTTATCAGAGTTATTTGAGTTAACCTTAGAGTTATTCAATATAGTCAATATATTTCTTAAGCTGCGTCTGTTTACGACCTTTTTTTCCACTAAAAAGTCTCCTAGCTTAATGTTTTGATTTTTTAAGTAAAACTTTAATTGAGATAAAGATATCAAGTTTTTGCGGACTAAAATTTGACCTAGCCGCATATTTTTATATGATTGCTGGTCTACTAAAGCCTGCTCCAAATCTTCACTAGAAATGACATTTTGACGTACCAAAATTTTACCGATCTTTTCGTAGGGATCGATCAAATTCTGTAGATTTACTACGATATTTCTTGGAGTTTTGCTCCATCTTGCCCGACTCAACTTCTTTTTATAGGGTCCGACTAACTGTTTTATTGCTAAATACAAGAAAGGAGGAATCGTTGAGCTGTAACGTCGCCAAAGCCTTCTTGGTTCTTGGGAGAGACGATATAACCATTCCAAACCCACTTTTTGAATCCATTGTGGAGCGCGAGGATTGACTCCTGCATACATAGAAAAAACTGCACCAACTCCAATCATTACTCCTTGAATCAAGCCTTGATGTTTAGACATCCAAATTTCTTGTTTAGGACATCCTAAACATACGAATAATATTCCCGCTCCACTTTGATTAATTTCTTGAATAAGATCCAAATCGCGATCGCTAATCTTTTCTTCAACAGAAATATTAGGTGGTGCTTTCATACCTGCAATCTGCAAGATTGGATATTCTCTATTCAACTTATGCTTAATTTTATTGAGAATATTATCGTTAGAACCAAGAAGATAAATTTTGGTATCAGTCTGCTCTGCCAAGTCACACAAGTTTAAAAATACATCTAATCCTGCTACTTGATTTTGATTTCTGATTCCTAATTTGCGAAGCATAAAAACCAATGGTTTTCCATCTGGGGTAACTAAATCTGCTTTATGTAGAACTTGAGCAAACTTAGGATTTTTATATGCTTCCATTAGCATGTGAACATTTGCCAAACAAACAACTTTGCTTGTTCTTACTTTTGCCCAACGCAACATTAGCATGATTTGCTCTTCAAAAGGTAAGCAAGTAACGGGTATATCTAATAGCTTCTTTTTAGGTATCATTGGCTTTACTAACTTGATTTTCAAAAATTGGTTTGGATTAAGTAACTAACAAGAACAAGATGATTTTTTCTTAACGAAGTTTACGGCTCATTTTTAAGGTAAATTCACCAACCGAAGGATTTGACACTCTTTGATCTAAAGTTTTTTCTGTTTGTAACCAATCTTTTTCTTTGGCTAGTCTATATTCATAATTCTTGCCTTTAACAGATAGTAAAAGCCATTGTGAACCATGATGAGGACAACAAAAACCTTCGATCCATTTATTAGAATCTAGATAAGTACTGTTTTGATTGGCTAGCAATTTTGATTTTTTAGATGAAATTCCTGTGTGTTTTCTAATTTCAATAGCATCTTTATAAAATAGATGATACTTAGTAGTTCCTAGCCTCCATAATCTGGTTTCACAATATGGACAAAAAAACTTTTTTGTATTTCTTCCACTTCGTTTATTAGGCATAATATAAAGCCTCTAATTATTTTGTTGTTGGGCTATTATTTTTATAAATATAAAAAATCAGGCTATTTTTTTCGAAAAAAATAGCCTGATTTACACATATACGATATAGTTTTCACTAGTATTGTTTTGCTGGAACAGCTACTGCGCTTTTCCTCTCTTTATTCCAAACTTAGATTTAACAAACAGTACTTGTATCTGAGAAAAATATAACAGCAGTTAATTTTAAAACAGACATACTAGCACTCACTGTCTTTTAGGTGTCTTTGCTAAGAATTAACCAATATAATTTTAATTAGCCATGTAATCTTGTTGCTAGGCTTCGGAAGAAAAGCTTAGTAACTGAACTAATAAGTAAGTTCTGTTAAGCTCAATTATTTAGTCTGGGCGAGTAGGATTGTGCACAAAATATTGGACAGCCAAATACTTCCTGCTTCCGTAGAAAATTCTTCTACCGCTCCGGCTTATTTTTTCTAAATATAAAATTTTCGCTGATTTAGATACTTCTCTTATCATGGAAATTAAGTTAATAACTTTTTTGTACTATGCTTAAGTAAGTTTTTGAAGGTGATTCAAGTTTCAACCACCATATAAAATTATTACTGCAATATGGGATTATCACTGCAATTCGCAATAAACCACAGAATAAAAGTAACTAAGTGCACTCAATGGTGTCTTCTTAATATTACTTTACCCAACAATAACCGTGTTTTATAACAAAAACCTAGTTATTTAAATCTTATCTCAAGCTTAAGCTTACTTACAAGATGTAGTAATAATACTATACTTCAAAAGTCAATGACAAATCATAAATAAATTCTATATTACATCTTTTCTCTACTTTAAACATACAAAAATGTAATTTATACGTATCAAAAACTACATAAAATTGTATTTTAAAGTTACTAAATCATTACCATATACAAAACTAATAGTTATATAGTACCTATGAATCAAAATTTACAGCAACACCAAAACTATCGTTCAAACAGCTATTCCCTTCCAGAGAATGCAGAAGGAGGATTAAATATAGATGAATTTAAAAATATTCTTTTAAGAAAGTTGCCTCTAATTGGAAGCTTTACTTTACTTTTCACTGTCTTAGGTTTGTTAAGAATTTTAATGGCTCCTCCAGTCTATACAGCTAGATTTGAACTCTTATCTGAGCCAGTAAACATTGAAACTAAAGTTACATCTAGTAACGAAGATTCCCGAAAAACTAGAGAAGAAATTTCAGATGTAGATCTAGATGAAGTTCAACTGAAAATTTTAAAAAGTCCGAGACTTGTTTTACGTATTGTGGAAACCCTCAAAGATCGATATCCAGATCTAAGCTACGGAGATCTAATTTCAGATTTGAATATCGAAATAATTTCAAGCAGTCAGAAAGATCAAAATATTCTATTGGTGATCTATGAAAATCCTGATAAGCAAAAGGTGGCAGATGTTATAGATGCACTTGTACAGACTTATCAAAGCTACAGTGTAGAAAAACGCCAGTCTGGCGTGAGAAGAGGAATTGCCTTTCTAGATAAGCAAATACCCAAAATTTCTACACAGGCAAAAAAAATTAGCAGTCAGATAACAGAATTAAGAACTAAATATAACTTTAATACTCCAGATAATTCTTTAGAACAAATTACGATGCGTATGAGTCAAATAGACATAAAGCGCGAAAACAATTCAAAACAACTTCGAGAATTGCAAGGCACTTTAAGTACTTTAGACCGCGAATTAGCAATTCGACCAGCAAATCTAAATTCCATAACAAGTTTTGTAACACCTGGATACACCGAATTGTTGAAGCAGTTACAGATTCTAGATGTAGAAATTAGTCAACAATCAACTATTTTTTCCGATCAAAGCCATACAATACAGGCTCTGCTTCAAGAAAAGCAGCAATTAATTTTATTGATCGCCGAAGCAGGAAAAGATATTCGGCAAAAGCTAGTCAACCAAATAGTTCTTTTAGAAAATCGACAGCAAGCTCTAAAAATAGAAAAAGAAAATTTAAAAAGTCAACTGAGACAATGGTCAGAAATTTCAGGAGAGTATAGTAATCTTGAGCATAGGTTGAACATAGCCAATCGAAAGCTTAACGAGTTCACTTTACAAAAAGATGCATTACAAATTGATGCTGCTCAAAAAGAATCACCTTGGCAACTTTTAACTCCAGCGGGAGAACCAGTTAGCAATAATATTAATACAATTAATTATCTACTAATGACTTCAACTTTAGGTTTGTTGTTTGGAGTAGGATTTGCCTGTATTTTGGATAAGCAACAAAATATTATTTACAATTCAGCCAAAATTGAAGAGATAACAGATTTACCGATATTAACTGGTATTCCCTATAATCCAAAGCAAAAGCAACTACCTTTTTTAAAACCAATTAGTATCAGAAAGGATTTTAAACAATCATCTATGGCACTAGATTCTTTGTTAAACATAAAACAAGAATCTTCTATGACTTTTTCTATAGAAACTTTTCGTTCATTTGCTGCCAACCTGGGTTTATTAAATTTTAATAACACCTCTGAAATTTTGAGTGTTAATGCAAACATTAGATCCATTGCCATAACTTCTGCAATTCCTCGGGAAGGAAAATCTACCATAGCTCTCAACCTCGCCAAAGCTACAGCTTCTATGGGTAAAAAAGTTTTAATTGTGGATACAGATTTACATAGCACCAAGCATCTAAGTAGTAATCTAGGGTATGAAGAAGCAATGGGTTTAAGAAATATTTTGGAGCAGAATATTTCGCATTCAGGGTTACATTTAATTCAAAAATTACCATTAGAAGACAATCTTTTTATTCTTCCTTCAGGACTAAATAATTTAATAGGAGAAACTATTAAAGACGATCCTAGTCGTTTATTGGCTTCTACAAAGATGTATTCTTTAATGGAGGAATTAAAAAAGCAGTTTGATCTGGTTATTTATGACTTTTGTTCAATTATTGGATTTGCTGATGTTAATTTACTATCAACGAAAACTGATGGCATAGTTTTAGTTACTGGTTTAGGAAAAATACAAAGTGCAGCGTTTACCGAAGCCTTAGAACAATTAAAACGCTGTAATGCCCCTGTTATAGGTGTAGCTTTGAATAAGTTAGTTAATTAAAAAATCTGCTTATTATATTAGCTTTTAAAAAATCTTAATACTCTAATCAAAAATTAGGGAAAAAACTATTCTTGTTGAGAACGATTAAATAACTGTTCCTGTTGTTTATTTAGCTCTTCCCTATCTCTTTTCAATTCCTGCTCTAATTCTTGTAATTGTTCGCGACGGGTTTCAATTTCCAGTGCACGGCGATTGAGTTCCAAATTTTGTGCTGTTACTTCCTGTCGCCATTGTTCTACTTTGTTTTGTTCTGTCTCAATAAACTGAGGGTTAATGGCATTCTTGGTTAAGTGCTGCTGCAAAATACTTAGCACCCATTCTTTGGCATTCTGGATACTAATAATTTGTTGATGTTGATCTATCTCAACCAAAACCAAGACTCCTGCACTAAGAGAGCTTTCTTTAGTTAGAAGTAAAGAATCAGAATTATCAACTTCCCAGACATATTCTGATTCTTGGCGAGCAAGTACCTGTAGCTGTATTTCTCCCGAATCAGGGTTAATTTCAACTTGCGCTAGGTATAACATGGCTGTTAAGAGTCTCGAACATGAATGTAGTTGTATATATCATTAATGATACTTTTACTTGAGACGTTCTAAATGTTGTTTTAGCATATTTGCTTATTCTTCATCTTTGCTACAAAACGTACTAGCATTGTTAAAAGCTCAATTTGAGATATTTATGAGGTAACCGATCAAGATTGTTAATCGAACAACTTTGCGATCGCATTTTTGGATTTTATTCTTTTCCTCAATTACTATAATTTTCTAAAATCATATTTTGCATCCACGGGTGTTGGCAAATAGTTTTTAAATTAACAAAATCACCAAGGCATCCTGCACCAGAATTGCATTGTTCCTTCAAAATGAGATCGGCAGTCGTACATGCGATCGCTGCTGTTGCACCATAATCTGAAACAAGACGATAATAATCCCAAGATGCCACCTGTCCGTCGGATTTTCTGGCAACAGCACTTAATAAGATTGCTTCTCCGTCGGGGATACTCTGAGTGGCCTTAGTTGCAGCAATTTTGTTTCTTAGCAGTTTGTAGACATTAGGTGTGTATTGACGAATGCGACCCAAATTTACAATTAAAGTATTAAGTATCGGGCGATTGAAAGCCGTATAAAATCTCATTCGATCTCGATCGCCAAGAAAGAGAGACTCAGGAGTATTAAAACTAAATGCTTTTACCTCTGCAGTATCGAGACTTTCCTCTTCTTGGGCAACTAAACACGAACTGAGTGTTTTGCCATCTATCGTAAGCAGATCGAGCATATCTTTTGTACCTCTCTCGCCCGAAGTACCTTGAGAATTTTGAATTAAGCAAACATCAACAAATTCAGCTTGTGGTGTCCTAAACAGCAATTCAGTCCCCAGTAGTCCAATTAACCCTGGTGCAAGACCAGCCATGGTTACTAAGCAACGTTGCTGAGTTTTTGCTAGCTCATCTAATTGGAGTAACTCTTCTATTACTTTGGTTTTGATTCCAACATCAATTACGTGACAACCTGCTGCAATTGCCTCTCGTTGAAGGATGGAAGAAGAGACAGGGGCAGCATTAATTACAGCGTCTAACTCCTGAAAAAGCTGTTGAAGGTGTTGAGGTGTAGAATTTGAGGGATATTCGTGATAAGAAACGAGATCGCCCCAACTGTTTTTTCTACTAGATGCGATCGCAACTACAGCAACTTGTTGACTAGCTAATGTCTTAACTATCTCCGTCCCCAAACGACCGCCCGCACCGACAACACCAATCTTGTGCAAAAGATATGTTCTCCTTTGTAATCTAAAATATCAGAACCTTAGTATAATTTATTGAAATTTGTTGGGTTTTCGCTTTATCAGTCAAACTTATCAAACTGCAACAAAGATAAAATAAAGTGCAGTGTCATAACAAATTTTATATCGATGAAAATAAAAGCGATGCCTTCGGCTAACTTCATAATCGTGCATCAAGCAGAAGAAGGAGAGTATTGGGCAAAAAGGCGCATAGTTCGTCGCATTTAGTACCAGCTTTGACAGGATGTATTACTGAAGGGAATAGATGGAAGAGTTAGAAAATAACCTCAAAGATGCAATTGAAGGATAGCTAGAGGTAGCAAATGATAATCATGCCACCGAAGATGATACTCAGGTATTAGAGGTTGCAGTGTGAAATCGGTTTCTGGTGAAAAGCTGTGCAAAATAGTCGAGAAATAAGGCTAGATTTTGTGAAAAGTTACGGTTAATCATCATATTTATACAAAACCTGGAATCGATAGAATTTTGTCAATTCCTGTGCCTAAAAATCAGGATTTAAAAATAAGGACTCTCAAAGCAAAACATGAAAATAGCCCAGTTGATCGAAAACGATCTTTAAACAGAATAAAAAAAGCGATCGCACCTCTAGGTTTTATTAATTCTTTAATCGTTGAAAATAGTTATGAGATACGATACAACTATCGGGAGGTGAAGCAATAAAAGTAGAGATTGTCAGGTTAATAATGCTCATTCTTTGGAAAAATAGAATGAAATCGATTCAATTTTAATTGAAGATGAATTTAAAAGTAAAACTAGAAAATTTATCCAAAAAAATTTATTTTGTCAGATTACCGAAAAAAAGAATGGGCGCGGGATGTTTACTTTTTAACCAAGAAAAGCAATTATTAATTCTTAAACCTATTTATCGAGATTGTTGGTTACTTCCTGGGGGAGTAATCGAACAAAATGAATCTCCAAGACAAGCCTGTATCAGAGAAGTCAAAGAAGAAACAGGAATAGAGTGCGAATCGCCAAAATTGGTATGTGTTGACTATGCCAATAACCCCCAAAAAAAACTTGAGTCGGTGCAGTTTATATTTCTAGCTGAAACAGTCAAAGACTCTACGAATATTATTGTTCCTAAAAAAGAAATTAGTGCCTATCAATTTTGCGAACTAAATACAGCTATTTCAATGCTGGGTATTCATTCTCAGCGCAGATTACAAAGTTTAATGCCCTATTTAAACAACGAACAATCTATTATTTATTTGGAAAATGGGCAATCAATGTAATTTTCAATCGGACAAGATTGTATTTAAAGGTGGGTAAACCCCACCCTGCTTACTGCCTTAGATTATTTCAATCGATCCAAACGTTCTTTTATAATCTCGGCTTGCTTTTGTGCCTCAGCTAGATCGTTTTTCGCCCCTGCGATAACATTTTCTGGTGCTTTGTTAACAAAGCCAGGATTATTTAAACGTCCAGACAAAGATTTGATGTCCTTCTCCACTTTATCTAGTTTTTTCTGTAACTTCGCTTTTAACGCATCTACATCAACCAAACCAGTCAAAGGAATCAATACCTGTACTGTCCCCGTTACCCCTGCGGTAACTTGCCCAGGATCTTCGAGGGAGTCAGTAATAATAAGTTCGCCTACTTTGCCAATATCTTTGATATAGCTTTCTGTAGACTGAAGCAGCTTAATTTCCTTTTCGCTATCAGTTTGCAGGATAACTTTGATTTTTTCTCCTGGTTTAATTACCGACTCCGCGCGCAAGTTACGAATAGTACCAATGACATTAAACAACAAGCTAAAGCTTTGTTCTAATTCAGAATTAATTAAATCCTCGGCAACTTCAGGATAAGGTTGTAAGGCTAAAGTTTGAACAGTCCCCTCAGAGTTGGTGGGATTTAGGAGGGCTGCTTGAGTTAAAGTCTGCCAAATCTCTTCAGTAATATGAGGCATGAAAGGGTGTAGTAGTTTAAGTATCCCATTGAGGACATAACCTAATGTTTGTTGTGCCACCAGGCGAGAAGTCGAACCCTCATCTTCCCATAAGCGAGTTTTAACTAACTCGATATACCAGTCACAAAAGTCATTCCAGATAAACTCATACAAGCCTTTAGCTGCTTCCCCTAAGCCGTATTTTTCTATATTGCTACGAGTTTGTTTTACTGTCTGATAAAAACGAGACAAGATCCATTTGTCGCAAGATTCCAGATTAGCCTTGTCAGGCTGTCCTAATTCTTGGGGAGTTTTACCCTTCAAGTTCATCATGACAAACCGCGAAGCATTCCACAGCTTGTTGGCAAAATTGCGAGAAGCTTCAACCGAAGGAGATTCTTTTTTCTTCCTGTCATAGTCAAAGCTAATATTTTGTCCTGCACCTACAACTTTAGTAATCAGGGTATAGCGCAAAGCATCCGCACCATATTTATCAATCATCAATAAAGGATCGATACCGTTACCCTTAGACTTGGACATCTTCTGTCCTTTTTCGTCCAATACAAGCCCATGAATATAAACATCATCAAAGGGCATCTTATCGGTAAAGTGTCCCGCCATCATGGTCATGCGGGCTACCCAGAAGAAGATAATATCGAAACCCGTAACTAAAGTAGAGTTAGGATAGTATTTGGCTAAGTCTGCGGTTTCATTAGGCCAACCCATAGTAGAAAAAGGCCACAAACCAGAGGAAAACCAAGTATCTAATACGTCTGGATCTTGTTCTAGTTTAATATCATTCCCGTACTTCTCTTTTGCCTTATTTTCAGCTTCAGCTTCATCGAAAGCAACAACAAAAGGAGTATTATCCTGAATCTCATTATTAGTTTCTGAAACTACATACCAAGCGGGAATTTGATGTCCCCACCATAGTTGACGAGAAATACACCAGTCTTTTAACTTAATCAGCCAGTCGCGGTATACTTTCTTCCATCTGTCGGGTACGTAGTTAGGAGAGTTATCATTATCCAGACAGCCTAATGCCTTTTGCGACAACGGATCGATTTTGACAAACCACTGGGTTGATAATAATGGTTCAATAGGTACTTTACCGCGATCGCTATAGGGAACGCTATGACGATAGTCTTCAATCTTAACTAGATTGCCCAATTCATCCAGTTTCTTAACAACATTCTTGCGGGCAATAAAGCGATCTTGCCCTTGAAAGTCCCCTGCATTTTCATTCAGACTGCCATCTTTATTCATAATGTTAATCATCGGCAGATTATGGCGTTTGCCCATCTCAAAGTCATTAGGATCGTGGGCTGGCGTTACCTTAACGCAACCCGTACCAAACTCCATTTCCACAAACTCATCGCCAATAATGGGAATCTCCCGCCCAACTATCGGTAAAGTTAGAGTCTTGCCAATATAATCCTTGTATCTCTCGTCATTAGGATTAACCGCATCCCCCGTATCCCCCAACATGGTTTCAGGGCGAGTCGTCGCTACTTCCATATAACCGCTACCATCAGTTAAAGGATAGCGAAAATGCCACAGATGCCCGTCTACTTCTTGATTTTCTGCTTCCAAATCCGATACCGCTGAAAGAGATGCAGGACACCAGTTAACCAAATAGTTACCGCGATATATCAGCCCCTCTTCGTAGAGTTTGACAAAAGCTGTTTTCACCGCCTCAGATAACCCTTCGTCCATCGTAAACCTTTCTCTTGTCCAGTCGGCAGATACCCCCAGACTCTTCAACTGATTAATAATTGTCGTGCCAGACTCCTCTTTCCAAGCCCAGGCTTTCTTTAAATACTCTTCTCGTCCTAAATCCTCACGGCTTTTACCTTCGGCTTTAATCTGCTTATCTACAATGGTACTCACCGCAATACTGGCGTGATCTGTCCCAGGCAACCATAAAGTATTGCGCCCAATCATCCGATGATAGCGAATCAAAGTATCGATCAAGGCACTTTCAAAAGCGTGTCCCATATGCAAACTCCCCGTAACGTTGGGTGGGGGAATCACAATGCAATAAGGTTCGCCTTCGGCACTAGGATCGGCTTTGAATACTTCCTTATCCGCCCAGTATTTTTGCCATTTGGCTTCGGTTTGCTTGGGATCGTATTTGGTAGAGAGATTGGTGTCAGTTGCGGTCATGTGACTAGCAGTGGAGTTGGTACTTTAGGCAATTATTTATTGTATATTCATTGCCGTCACTCTTGCTAATTAGTTATTCCTATTTCCGTCTTTTTGATACGTGCAATCGATAGTAAAAAATTAATGTATGTCAACAACTTAAATCACTGCTTATAACTGGATCATTCAGCTAAATTATTTAACAGTATTTAAAAAGCTACTTTAGATTTATGAAAAACTCAACTAACAAATCCTTATTAAAGATAATAAAAGAAACAATTAACCGTTGGGAAATTTACGATGTAAAACTAAATGCCTCTGGATTAACTTTAATAGCACTATCTTTAAGCTCTTTGAAAATTCCTGATATAAATATTGGTTCTATAGTAATTCCTAGTCCACCTATTAGACTACTTTTTTTAATTTTTTCTTTTTACGTGTCGTTTGTCATACATGAAAGCTTTAGTAAACGAATGAGACGTAATTTTAGTATTATTCAAGATAGTCATTGTCATAGAGTTGCTGAATATCTGGAAAACAGAAAGACTACGCATCGTAATCTACAGGTTTACAATGCAGGATGCTTTTTCTTTGGAATTGTGTTTTTTTATACCCTTTCTCTTACTTGATTTTTTGCATTGGTAATCTTAATTAATCTTTCATGCTATTAAAAATAGTTTTCAAAAGGCGTTTTTGAATAGCTGGTGTTTTAAGCATTTTCTTGTCTGCACTAAATGATTGTAAATCAAAAAATTGTGTATCATATTTAGTTCCGATATTAAAACCACTTGCTTTAAAAATAGCTTCGTATTTTTTAGGTACTTTTATATTCTCAATCCAGTATTCGCCAAAAACTGTTTGATTATCAAAAAAAGCAATGCCTAAATTACCTTCTTTATAGCGAAAAAACTTAATCTGTTTTACTTGACGCTGTTTGATACCCGATACATCTGAAACTATATCGGCAGCACCAAAAATCATTCCTAAATCGAACATGGTTTTATTAATTTGTTAAATTACTATTTCTTAGTTTATTGAGAAGAGTGTTTTAATAGTGCGATCTGGATGTTGTGAGAAATGAGATCGCGATCTTTTGCGTCTTTGCGCCTTATGCTTGCGGTATCCTTGAGGATTGCGAGAGATAAAATTATAATCTGGTGGGCATTATTAAAAATAATTGTGGATACATAATTTATTAGGATGCCCACCCTACGGTTGATTTTTTAAAATGTGATGTTGGTAATAATGCGGTCAGGCTGTAATTTATTTAAACTTATTAAACAGGTCTTCCATCATCTAATGTATAGGTATCTGGCTCATCTTTTAGAAAATCAAAAACATTACTCGTTTCAGCTAAAGCAATAATTTCTTCTTGAGAAGGATAAGATAAATTTGTGTATAATTTTTCTTCCAAAAGCGATCGCTCTTCATCCGAAAGAGATTGAATAACTTGATATATAGATTCGACAAGTTGTGTATTCATTTCATCATTGCACTATAGCTAATATATTTAAGTTTAATGGTTTTGCTTAAGGTCGAAGTTGAATTTAGATTTTAAAAACAATGAAGATAGAGCGATCGCTCTATTTTGACAATGCAATTGCATTACCTAATGAACTAAAATTGGATTAGTTCCTAAAAAATTGATAATGACTGAAATATTGCAAGCAGAATCTACTCTTACAGATAGATATCAAACTACTGTTCCCGATTTGGTACGAAAAACATTAGGTTTGAATAAGCGAGACAAGATAGCTTACACGATAAACAGTGATGGAACAGTAACTATTACTCGTAGTGAAGTATCAGAAGAAGATCCAGTATTAGGTAAGTTTCTTGATTTTCTAGCGCAAGATATGGAACAAAATCCGCAACACATACAGCCTGTTACCTCAACAACTGTAGAAAGAGTTCAATCTTTGGTAGAAGATGTCGAAATAGATTTAGATGCACCATTGTCTAGCTAAAATGAATAGCTTTGTCAGATAATAATCTTTTAATCATCAATGGCTGGCGTATTTATGCTAATCCTATATTTACAAATCAGTTGGAAAAGCTAACCAATAAAGTAGAAAACCTACGCCAAAAATATCCACAAGATTATCGCCATAAAAACGCTACTAAGCGATTAGCAGCGATAAATAAACTGGCATTTGAAATTATTCCTCAAGATCCAATTCGCAAAGAATATCGTCAAGGAAACACTCTCGGTAAAGAATGCAAACATTGGTTTCGCGCTAAGTTTTTTCAACAATATCGCTTATTCTTTCGCTATCATCAGCAACAAAAAATTATTGTCTATGCCTGGGTAAATGATGAAAAGTCCAAACGTGCCTATGAAAGCAAGACTGATGCTTATCGAATATTTAAAAAAATGCTAGACGATGGCAACCCTCCTGACACTTGGGAAAGACTATTAGAAGAAGCAAAAACCAATGAATAGTCTTTAATTCCTGATTTTCATACCTGAATCCTTACGATAACGCTTCCCATACGGTATGACTTCGTCACGTATTTACTAAATCTCAACACTACAATTAATGTAGTAGCTAAATATCAAATGCAATCGTGTATAAACTAAACATGATTATTTAATGCGATCGCGATACCGAAACAAAAAGCGATCGCTTTTTCTAAAGACAATTGCACCTCATTTAGACAGCGGTTCGACTATATAGTGGGTACAAGCTTCAAATAGTCGAGTCTGGCGTGTTCGCTACCGTTCTCAAAGCCATTTACGGTGATAATATCTCCTGATGTGAGATTGATACCATCCGCAACTGGCAGTTCAACAAACGTTGATGTGGTGGCTACATTACTACCCAGACTAGCGTCGAGAACGAGACTAACACTATCAGTAGACGGACTAACTTCTAGGTCGCTGAAGTCCACTGTGAACTGAGCTACACCATCATTTTCATCAAAAGCACCCAGTAATACATCGTAATTACCAGAAGCACCGTTGAAAGTAAAGGCGGCACTACCAGTCTCACCACTGGCATTACCAACAAAGCTAAGACTGACCCCGCCAGAAGCTACGCCAATATTTTCGGTACGATAGTTGACGATTTCAGTCGCTGCTTCTGCTTCTAAAAGTATTGTCTCCAAAGGTTGGTCATAATCGGCGATCGCGATTGTCGCCATATCAGCTGCACTCAACAACACATTGGCATCACCAGCCGTAACTGAATCGAGAGTGAGGGTAACATTTTCAACATCTTCTATCAGTTCATCATCAATAACCTGAACATCAATGGTAGCGGAGGTTTCATTAGCAGGAATAGTTACACTACCGCTTAGGGCAGCATAATCCACATCAGCCGTAGCCGAACCAGCAACGCTATAGCCAATAATAGTTTCGCTATCGACTGCCTGAGAGAGATTGAGCGTAAACTCACCAGCAACCAATCCTTCCACGCCGTCTTGAGTAGCAGCGATCGCTACTTCAGGAGCAGGAGGAGTTGGAGGAGTAGTAGGATTTGAAGAATCAAACTCAATCACCAATTCAGCTGCGTTACCGTTGCCAAAAGTCTGAGCGACCCGCGAACTAGTCGGTGTAGTGCCGTTAATTAGAAAAGCGAGTGCGCCATTGTCAACTCCATCACTACCAATTGCCTGCTGAATCAAAGCAGTTAGGTCGGGAGTGTTGTAAGTCTCTCCTGCTGTCCAGGCAGCGACGTTCGACCAGTCTAGTTCAGCTGCTGTAGTCCGACCGAGTAAATCGTTGGCAGAGGTAAAGGTCGCAGCGTTCTCACTATCTTCAATACCAATGGTAAAGCTAGCAGAAGCAGCATTGGAATCGAAAGCGGTAAAGCGGATAAAGGCATTAGTAATCTCGGCACCTGCGGGGATATCGATCCCTGTAAAGCGGATTCCAACTTCCTGCTGACTGCCGTTGAGTCCTAGTTCGAGGTCGGCACTACCACCTTCGCCAAACTGTTCGTAATCATCAGATGCCAAACTTACGGAAACGCTTGAATTTTCGGGAAGCTGTGCGCCATCATCGTCGACGGGAACTTCGGGATCTTTGGGAGTTGGAGGAATCGGAGGAATCGGAGGAATCGGAGAAATCGGAGGATTAGTAGGAGTCGAAGAATCAAACTCAATCACCAATTCAGCGGCATTACCGTTGCTAAAAGTCTGAGCAACCCGCGAACTAGTCGGTGTAGTGCCGTTAATTAGAAAAGCGAGTGCGCCATTGTCAACTCCATCACTACCAATTGCCTGCTGAATCAAAGCAGTTAGGTCGGGAGTGTTGTAAGTCTCTCCTGCTGTCCAGGCAGCGACGTTCGACCAGTCTAGTTCAGCTGCTGTAGTCCGACCGAGTAAATCGTTGGCAGAGGTAAAGGTCGCAGCGTTCTCACTATCTTCAATACCAATGGTAAAGCTAGCAGAAGCAGCATTGGAATCGAAAGCGGTAAAGCGGATAAAGGCATTAGTAATCTCGGCACCTGCGGGGATATCGATCCCTGTAAAGCGGATTCCAACTTCCTGCTGACTGCCGTTGAGTCCTAGTTCGAGGTCGGCACTACCACCTTCGCCAAACTGTTCGTAATCATCAGATGCTGTATCGATTGGAATTACCAAGGTTTCAAGGGCGAGTTCATCGACAATATCAATCTCAAAGGTATCAGTAGCTGCACCGTGAGGATCGTTGGCAGTGATGGTTAACTGATATGTATCGATAGCTAGAGTACTCAGTCCTGAAATTTGTCCCGTTGTCTCGTTGATAGTTACGCCACTGACATCCGAACCGTTAGCCGCCGTTGCCTCAATCTGATAGGCGATCTCGTCACCGTTGCGATCAAAGAATGTGCTTGTCGGCAGATCGAAAATATCAATGGTGCCGTCGGTAAATGATTGGTCGGGAATCTCATTAACGAGTTGTACCGACTGAGGATCTGTAGGCACGAAGGTAGAGTCAGCAGTATTCGATCCTAATGAACCTGTAGCGAGTTCGATAAAGTCAAGATGGAAACCTTGACTGCGTCCTGCAATTTGTAGGATATAACGACCCTCTTCGGGGAAGGCAATTTCGGCAGAGAAGTTGTCGGGCGCACCATCAACCAGACTGGCATATCCCCAATTACCGTTATTAGGACCGCCAAATACCTTGATAAATTCTTTACTGGTAGGTTCGGCTTCATTGACAGTCTGAGTCAAAAATTCTTCAATCGATCCGCTGCCGTCTTTGTGAACCACGTTGAGCCAAAGATCGTTTTGCTGGTCGCTAGCTGCCATACCATCTCTAGAAGCACGAACTCGGAAGTTCATCGATTTACCGATCAGTGCCGTAGGAACTTCGATCTCAAACTCCAGAATCTCATTTTGATTTACTTCGTTGAGACCAGTACTAGTGTCTGAGCCGTATACATAATAACCAGAACCTTGAAAATCGTTCTGGCGATTCTCGCTGTCAGGTGTGGTTACGTAATTCCATTTACCATTAGGATTCGTTCCACCGTTGAGTGCCGCAGCATCTTCAATTTGGATCTTGTAGTAAAGATTGCTGCCACTGCCCGAAACTTCAAAATAACCTGAATTTAAATTAGTATTAACCATATTTATTTAATAATTTTAAGTTGATATTTAATTAGATAAATTATTTTTAGTTTTGATAAAAAAGTAAGTAAATATTGCTATGCGTCTCTTGATCTAGAGTTTGAGTAAAGTATGCAACTGCATACCAAATTCTTAAGACAAGAACTTAGCTAAAAATTGTGCGTATTCACGTGATATTACTTATCGATTATATTTACCTTTTTAGTCGATTAGATAAATTTACTGACAAATTATTATTAAGATTATGTGAACAAATCAACGACTATCTAATACCAAATAGAAAAAAGGACGTTGCTGATTTAAAGTATGCAACTGCGAAGTAATCTTTTTATAGCTTTTGGCTTTGAGCCACTAGCTTTTTTATAAGTTTATTTTTCTCTTGAAAAGAAGAATCATCCCTCAATTCAGCAAGAGCGAAAAAAGAATTCAGCAAATAGTTTTTTTGAGTTATAGATTTATGAAAGTTGTTAGGAAAGATTAACCAGACTAGAATGTATAGTTTTCAGTAATCTGATCTGAATGTTATTAGAAATGCGATCGCGATAGTTATTTTTTGATTTCGGGCATATAAGGAGAAGACAATCCGAATGATATAGAAATAATAATCGATGTTCTCCAAAGTAATCAAAGAAATTGTTCGCGGAAAGATATTTTTCTGCTCATTTATTTTATTTTATGTGCCGATTCTCTGGTGGGCGGTGCTTTCTGGTAGATCGATAGCAATTCGGGCTGCTTGGATAATGACTTTTTGGCTGGGCGTAGTCATCGTTATTGTGGGAATAGTAACTTCTATTGATGCTTGCCAGAGTCATTCGTGGTCAAGGGTAAGAGCTAAGTTAACGAAATACGATATCAAAAGAAATAGCGATTCAGATGGTACTACTTACGAGTTATCAATCATGTATCAGTTTAAAATTGGCGATCGCAATTATAGGGGAACTAATTATGATTTTAGTGACTTTGCTGGCTCTCTAGCTTCTGCCGAGAGAAAAATTGAATCTCTCAAACAGCTAGTCGATGAGGAGGGATATATTAATGTTTTTTACAAGCCAAGCGATCCTGAACTCAATGTAATCTGCCCAGGAATTCATCCAATTCACGGCATCAGGTTGGTTTTTGGTTTGGCATTAATGGTGCTTTCGTTACTAACTTTATGGGAAATTATTCAATGGTAAATTTGGTGAATGTATCTTACAAACTGAACATCATTGATAAATTGTATTTGAATATCTTTTCAAGTTTAATAACTCTTTTAGTTGGTGATTTAAATATAGTTTAAATATGGATTTACCTTGATTGTCATATGCCGCCGTACTATGCTGTTTTTGTCGATCGCAAGTATTCAAACAAACATGCCCCAACAAATGTGGCTATATGGTTTACATACTTAGATAGATGAATGTGAAGCTGAGTTTTAATAAGCTTGTTTAATAAATTTAAAATTATAAGTATGGAAACGTTTGCAAGATTTGGTTATGCAGCCAAAGGCTTCGTCTATGGTGCTGTGGGTATTTTGGCATTGTTAGCTGCATTTAGCGTTGGTGGAGACACTACTGGCACAACAGGAGCATTACATGCGATCGCGAAACAGCCTTTTGGCAAGATATTATTAGCTCTAATTGCTATTGGTTTGGTTGGCTACGTTATTTGGCGGTTAATTCAGGCGATTAACGATCCCAAAGATAATGGCAATGAAGCCAAAGGAATATCTACTCGCTTGGGATACCTTTTGAGCGGTTTGGCATACACGGGGGTAGCTGCAAATGCTGCTATGTTGGTAATTGGTGCTGGTAATAGCGGTAGTGGCGGTAGCTCAAAACAAGATTGGACAGCGATGGTAATGCAACAGCCTTTGGGAAGATGGCTAGTGGGTTTGGCGGGTGCATTAACTATTGGTATTGGTTTTTATCGAATTTATAGTGCTTATAAGACCAAGTTTCGTAAGAAGCTTAATATGAGTGAACTAAATTCTCAAAAGCAAGACTTGCTGGTTAATATTAGCCGTGTTGGGATAGCGGCAAGAGGTGTTGTTTTTACGATGATTGGCTTTTTCATTATTCAAGCTGCAAAATCTTACAATCCAGAAAAGGTAAAGGGGTTGGATGGTGCATTACTTACTTTAACCCAACAACCTTTTGGTAAAGTTCTACTAGCATTAATGGCATTGGGATTGTCTGCTTACGCTATTTATTTGTTTATAGAAGCTCGTTATCTTCGTATCAAACTTAATTAAAGCTTTGCAAGAAATCGTCAATATTTAAGGTAGTTTGTAACTAGCTACTCTAATGGTTAGTTTGCCTTCGGTAGGATTATGATTGAAAATAAACTCACCCGATTTTTTTTCCTGACGGGAAAGAAAATCTACTTGTTGTCTACCAGTTTCTATGTCTAGATCTCGAGATAATAGTTTAGCGACAATTTCTACAGATTCAGCAGTTTCTCCACCCGAATTAATTATAGTAAAGGGTAAATAATATTGTTTTTTGACATGTCTAATATTGGAGCTAGTTGTTACTGATAATATTGGTGGATTATTATCTCCTGTTATCCAGGTAAAACAAACTAAAAAAAAGATAATACTAACTATAAACAAAGAAACGCTAAAGCTAATGCGTTCGGCAAAAGATTGCTTTGGTGTTTTTTTCTGCATTACTTATTCAACGATAGACAGACGATCATACTGCTAAACGCCCTGCTGCCCCACCGATACTTGCAGGTAAGGCCAAAATTATACTGTAGCGTAGCCATACAAACCAAGAATCTCCCAAAGTAACTTTTTGGAAAAACCATAGCATAAGCATACCAGCAAGTAATGATATTACATAAGACATAATTGTCTCGCTTTGGGGAGTTTGAAACAGTCCTTGTTGCTGGCGGCGATATTTATAATTGGTAATGCTAGAGGCAAATACAATACCATAGGAAACTACCAAAGAAGCAGTAATAATTATTAGTAAATTGAAAGGTGAAGCCGAAGCTGATAAAACAATTATTTCATCAGTTGGTGCAATACTAAAAGCTATAAATAAAGCCCCAATTAAAGTTGCGCTAAAATCAGCTAATGTGTCTTGCCAAAGACTCTTATGTTGATTATTTTTGGCAGATAAAGAAGGCTTTTGTGATCTTGAATTGTCGTCTTCTTCTCCAGATAAAAGCGATCGCGAAAATGTTACCCCAAGGGAAAAAGGAACTCCTTCAAAGATGACTTTGCCTAAAGTTTCTAGCAGAGGAGTTTGGAAATCAATTCGTCCCAAAATAAATAGCATCAAACCAGCACATACCATCCCGATGGCTAAAGTTTCTGTGGTCTCTGCAATTGCACCAGGCAGGGTTGCGCTTTCTTGAGGACGAAAACCTTCAATTTGATTTAGGAGAAAAATAATAGTAAAAGTGACAATCAAAACAATTAGTAGAAATGGAGGTCGTGCAGAAGAACCAATAAACCAGACTTCCATTGTGTAAAGTAAAGGAATTCCAAACAAAAATCCTCCCGAAGCACCGCTAATTATTTCTTCCAATTCCTGTCGCCAATTATCACCATTAGTTTGATTAGATGTAGGCATAATTTAAGATTTGCTATTTTTTTATAGCTATTTCAATATATATCTGCAAAGATTTGGTTGATTCTATGATTTTTTACGATAATTTGATCGCCATGTTAAAGTTAGTCTTTCTTTGGATAGAGGTCATTATACTTAATTATGGCTAAGGTAATAACAGGGTGTGCGATCAATTAAGAGGAAGAAAGCATTGATTGATATGAAATAATGCATTATAAATTAAAGTTGAATTAGTAATATTAACAGGTTGAATTTATTGCACATATCGTCATTAATTACTTTTGATATAAGAAAGTAAGTTTGATAGAGAAAATTTATATTTTATGCATACAAAAACTATTTTATAAATTAACTCTTTTATTTGATTTTTGAAGAAAGCTGTAGGGAAAAATAGATAATAATAATTGGATGTTTTAGACAGTGATAGCACAAACAAAATATAATGACCGC